>WASW01017771.1_pt1 | contig 17837 bp, 14 predicted proteins | sample 5698521 | NCBI WGS metagenome assembly WASW01 (sample SAMN11175560, study PRJNA528189) | sponge metagenome | isolation source: marine sponge | host: Leucetta | place: Antarctica: Western Antarctic Peninsula, King George Island | collected 2013-01
TTTAAGAGCGGTTACTCTTTTTGAATCCACGCAGCCATTTTTTGAATTGGCGGGTCACGAATTGCGAGTCGTCATTGTTCGAAATTACATGAGGTGTGATGAAAATCATCAACTCGGTTTTTTTTAGAGTGGTCGATTCTGTACCAAACAATTTTCCAATAAAGGGCAGGTCTTTCAGGAAGGGCACACCCGAAACCGTATCCGTCGAATCCGTTCGCATCAATCCACCCATTATAAGCACCTGATTGTCTTTCAAGACCACTTCGGTATTGACCTGGCGAGTGTTGAAAGAAGGCTGGGTTCCTACATTTGCACCGCGGCTGGAAATTTCCTGTAGGATTTTCAGATTGACGTAGTTATCGGAGTTGATCTTTGGTGTGATCTTCAGTTTGATTCCTACGCTACGGTATTCTACGTTATTGTTAAGAACTGGGCCACCTGTAGCTGGTGTTGATGTCGTCTGCACGATAGGAATTTCATCTGTAATAGAAATGTTTGCCGCTTTGTTGTCAGCGGTCACAAGTATGGGATTCGCCAGTATGTTAGCTTTGGAGTCGGACGCAAAAACCTGTAACTGGGCGATGACTTTGTTTGGAGAGCTGATAATGAAGCTTCCACCCTGTAGAAATGAAGCGGTGGCTGTGCCCATGAATTTGCCGAGGGTGGCTCCGGTAGTAGCTTTATTTGCTCCTCCTTGAATGGTGGCTCCGGTAGTAGTTTTATCTGCTCCTCCTTGAATGGTGGCTCCGGTAGTAGCTTTATTTGCTCCTCCTTGAATGGTGGTTGACCCGGTCGTATCTCCTGCTGCCCAGCCAAGGCCAATATCCGTCGACTCATCTATGGAAAGGTCAACAATGAGAACTTCAATTAATACCTGCTGTGGAAACAGATCAAGTTTATTGATAAGTGCTAAAATTGCTGGATAGTTTCTCGGACTGGTACGGATTATCAGAGAATTGGTGTCTGGGTCGGGGATGATCGTGACCTCTCCCTCAATGTCATCACTGATGCCGCCGGTTAGCTCCAGATTGGGGCGGGATGCACTGGTTGATATGGGCGTTGTTGCTTTTGATGTATTTGCTTCTGCGGTATCGGTTTTGGCAGTGGAAGAACTATTTTTTGTGTCCGTGGTGCTTTCTCCAGTGAAAATACCATTCAACAAGCCGGACAAAGCTGAAGCATCGCCATTTTGAACATAGTAGACAAAGGTGCTTACCTCACCTTCGGATACCGGTTGGTCAAGCCGGTTCACCCAGAACTCTATTGTCGGTAAAATTTTGTCAAAAGCATTTACAACCAAAACGGAATTGAGGCGGGTGAGCGAAAGGAAAGAAAGTGAATCGCCAAGGGCTTCTTTATATCCCATGGATGTGAAAATTTCTTCAAGTTCCTTAACCAGCGTTTCCGAGTCTGCATTGCGAAGTTTGTAAAGCTGAATGTCTGACGAAGCTAGCTTGTCAATATCCAAGGCCTGCACAACTTTGATGATGCGTTTCACGTTGTATGCCATTTCTATCATCATCAGATTGTTGGTCTCAGGTATTTCAATGAAACTTGCATTGGTCGTCAACAATGGACTGATGATTTTTTTCATGGACTCGACCGAAATGTATCGCAGAGGCACAATTTGTATGATCATGCGTTCCTTGTCAGGGATATTCGGGTCATTGCCATAATGAATGCTCAAAGGTTTCTTTGCCGCATCGGGTGCTTGTAGAAACCGATAAAAGTTGCCACTTTTTACTACCGCAATATTATTTAACGCGAGAATCTGTTCGAGCACGGAATATAAGTCTTCAACTGGGATTTTATTGAAAGTCTGTAATGTGACTTTACCTTCAACCCTTCCTTCAATTACATAGTCAATTTTCAGCAATTCGCAAAACGTTGTAATGACATCGTAAAGTTCAGTTCCCTCAAAGTTCAGAGTAATATGCTTAGCCTTGCGAAGCTCCTCAGGGAGCTTGGGTTCTACGTCTACCAGAGTTTGAATTTTGTCCAGGGACGCATCCTGTTTTTTTTGCAGTTCCACTTTTTCAACTTTGTCAGTATCCCTATTCGGAGACATGGGGGACTCCGGGCGGATAGCGGTCGGCGTTTTTTTGACGATAGCAGTCAACCTTTTTGCTATAAAAAACTTGTTCCCCAGACTGTCGCGAACGAGGTACCAAGTTCTGCCGTTATCAAAGCCTCGCTCAACTCGAACCAGTTCGAACTCATCGCCTTTTACCGCATTACCAATTTTCAGGTATTTGGGTCCCGGCCCTCGGCGTAAGGAAACCTTGGTTCCTGTTACGCGGATTTTTTTAGCTTTCTGTTGCGGTTTGATTTGTTTCAGTTTTTTATTGTCAATAAGTTCGACATTATCTCGTGATCTGGGTGAGGACACTTTTTTCGGGGACTTCATGGCTTTAACGGAACCCGATTTTTTTTTCAATCGATCCATAGTCGACTTTTTATTGAAGCTGCACCCCGGCAAAAGAAGGGATAAAGATATTAAGACTGTAACGAGAATGTTTTTTTTCATATTGGTTTTTCGTCCTTTGGTTCCAGTTCCTTTATAAAGCCTGTAATCAACAGGCGTGTTTGAAGGTCTTCTGGTTCCTTTTTATTTATTCTTCGTGATCGAAGTTCTTCAATGACTAAAAATTTTTCATGGTTTTCAATCCGCATTAAAAACAGTGCCAGGTTTTTCAGGTTGGAGCGAACTGTAATCTCAACAGGGATTGCAAGTATTCTTGCTATGTATTTTGGTTTTGCCACTCGGGTTTTTTCAATGGTTACGGCATCTCTTGAGAATCCTTGTAAAAGTTTTTGCAATCCTGCTGCGGCAAGCCCCGGTTCTTTTTCGCTGGAAAACCGTTTTTGCAGAGTTGTTTTAGTGTTTTTATTGGCTGCTTCTTTTGCCTGATAGTAAGAAGTTTGATTCAGGACTTCGTAGTATTTTTCAATGAAGTTTATTTTGTCTTTTATTTTTCCGTCAACGCTTATTTGTTTTTTATAAATGGGTTCCACCACTAAAAAGAAAAGCAGATAGCAGGTTGCAAAAACTCCACCGCCAATCAGAAAACCCTTATCTCTTTTTCCAATGTTTAACGTCATGAGTTGGATTCCAATTTCGCACGAATCGTAAACTTCTCTCCTGTAGATTTTCTTATTATTGTGCCGACAAAACTTGTTTTCTTAAAGCCAGGTGATTTTTCGATGAGAGGAATCAACTTTGAAGCCGAAGGCGAAAAGCCTTTTATTTCCATTTCACCCTTTTGAAATTTTATATTTGTCAGCCATGTGTCTCTGGGGAGCGACTGGCTCAACCTGCCCAAGAGAGGAAGCTTGGGCGGATGCTGTTTATTGATTGCGTTGAGAATATCTACATACTGTTGGATAGAAATATATTCCAGATCAATTTTTTTCAGGTTAGAAACTTCGCCCTTTATCTCCTCTAATTGACCGTTTAAAGATGCCAGGATTTTATTGTTGTAATGAATTTGGCTGCCGACCCATCCTACAAGGCAAAGCACCAAGGTCGCTGCCAGAGCCAGAGACGTTTTTAGGTTTGCTTTCCTTCTTTTTGGCCGCAGATTTTGGGGCAGTAAATTGGTTTCAAAATTTGTTTTTCTGGAATCTCTTATGGCCAGGCTCAAAGCCGTCATCATATGATAAATTGAAAAAGACTCGGGCAGGGCAGGGGAAACCGAATCGGGAATGCTTATAAATTGCGTTGACACTTGCGTTTCTTTTTCCAGTTGTTTGATGACCCGGGGTGCCAAGGTGCCGCCTCCCGATATGAAAATTTGTTCAATAGATTCGTTTTCTTCAATGTTCCTGCATGAAGAAAGTGCTTGTTCGAGTTCGCGGATTATTAGTTTGGTGGTGGATTCAGAAAGGCTATCAAGTAGATCAGGGGATTTGTCTTTCCCTGAGTATATGTCCTTTATATCTGTGTTTTCCCAGGTTTTATTTCTAGAGAATTCTAAAATACCTTTTTTAATCAGGACAATTTCCAGCGCGCGTGGGCTGATATCGATCAATGCTGTTACAGCAGAATCTTTAGATTCTTGTAGCAGAGCAAGATTGCTGTTGGCGAAAGTTGAGATGTCGAGAACAGTGGGCTTTAAGTTTAGCTTCTGGATGAGTTCGAGGTAATAGTTAGCGGTTTCTTTTTTAATTGCCGCAGAGGCGATGTGAAAAATATTCCCCGATTTTTGATTGAGTTTATAGGTGTAGTACAAATCATCCAGACCTGATGAAAAATGCCGTTCCAACTCAAACTCTACCATTGCTTGAACAGCTTTCATATCTGGTGCGGGGAGTTCAAATGTTTTAAACATGACGAGACTTCTTGGCAGGCTCACTATGACTGACTCGGGCCAGGTGTTTTGCTTGACCAGAAACCGATTGACTTGGTCCAAGAAATGCTTCTCTGCTTTTTCGTCCTTTCCTGTCAACAATTTCAAGTCTATGAATTCACCAGCGAGCACTTCGGCAAGGCGTAGCTTTCTTCCGATTAGGGTGAGGCTGATGGAGTCCTCGCGGATATCCAGTCCTAAAGATTTTTCTAAAAAGACAGATTTCATAAGTTCAGTACGTTGTCATTCCAGTAATGAATTACCATTTGCGCTTTGTCGGCTGAGATGCTCTTTTCCACTATTACTTCCACCGTATGTTCTGTACGACTGCCAGCTATTTTCCCTGTGGAAGTAATGTGGAAAAAGTTGGATAGCGTGTTCGAGTGAAACCCTTTAGTGTTTCTGTTTTCCAAAATTATGTTTGCCTGCTTCGATTGGAATAAAATATTTAACACTTCTTTACTCGCCGTATTGGGGTTCACTGCGGAAATTTTATAAACTGTGAGATGGTTCACAATCCCTGTTTTTTTATTTTCGTCATTGTTTTCTTTAGAACCATAAAGAATTTCTTCGGTGATGCCGCGTATCTTCAAAAGTTCATCGATTGTCTCTATCGGGCCGTTCTTGGCATAATAGGGTGGATTTTGTGTCTGGTAATAATCATCTTCAGCTCCATTGAGTCGATGGTTTTTATCGGTGTCAATCCAGTCCTTTATGGAATCCGAAATGGTACTCCTTTCGATTTTGTCTTCAACCCCTGAAAACTCAAGAAGCTTGTCCAAAGTATTTTTATTCGCAGAATTAATGGAAATTCTTCCATTTTCATCTCGAATAGTATATGTGATGCTGCCATTTTCCAGTTCGATGTCGGTTCTGTTGACGATGTCAAAATCTTGAACCGCTTCTCCTAATTTCTCTTGACCAGGAGTCTGTTCTACTTTCGATTCTTCCTGTCCAGGGGACGGAGTGGATTCGTTTGCGGTAGAAGCTGGTATAATATTCCCGGAAATCCAACCATGTTCCCCATGTATAGAGTGGAAGCGGGCCTCTTTAAAAAGCTCTGCCAGGGCCAGATTGAGGCCTGCTTTGGATAAATAATAGCTTTCTGTGTCTTCTTTGTAGTTTCGGGTGGTGTTGACCTCCATTTTCATTGAAAAGGCAAATTCGGTAGCTAAAGCTATCAATAAGACCAGAACCCACAGCACAGCCATAAGGGCAATACCTTTCTGATTGTCTTTAAGCTTTTTCATTGTCTTCTTCCTTCTTCTCAGGAACGGAAATTTCCATTCCAGAGTTGATCAAAACTACAATAGGCGGCGAAAAAAACAATTCAGGTTCTTCCTCTTCTTCATTCACCTTGGAAGTTATGCCAAGGGTTATTTCAACCGCTCGTGGTAAGGAAATTTTATTGTTTTTTTTGAAAGCGAGAATAGGGTTTGTTGGCACTTCTTGATTGATTAGAAACGGGTCTATAACAACTCTGTTTACCCATTTTCCTTTGTGGGTCGGACTGTTACGAGCATCTTCCAGTTCTTGGGGTGGAAGTTTTTTCATTTCGTAGTATCTGAATTTCAATTCGGTAACATTTTCAGCGAGTAAATAATAACGTGTGGTTTCGGCATTGGGGATTATCCGAGAGAAAATATCACCTTTTGAGATATTTTTCTCCACTAGAATAAGACCCGACTTTTCAGTTTCAGGGTGCTTGCCTAAATAAAATTTTACTTCGTGAATCCGGGAACCTTGCGTTGTTATGGGGGAGGCAAAAGTGACAAACCTTAAAGAATTTGATTCACCTTCAAATGCCATAATTCTTTTAGAAGAAGAAAGACTTTGTGCGATGGAGTTGCCGTCTTTTTGAATCACGAAAACGGGATAAGTAGATTGTAGTTTTTGCGTGAGTTGTTCTGTGATGATGCGCAGACGCTGATAAGTGTCGACCTTTTTCTCTCCAACATCGCGTGCGCTAATCCCCAGGCGGATACCGCCGAGTCCCAAGGCAATAATAATCCCAACAATGGCTAGAGAAAGGATCAGCTCAAGCAGGGTGAATCCAGATTGATTTTTTGAAATGCGATTTATTATTGGACTCATTAGTTCCCTGAAATTCTCTGTGTTCCCGACCCACTGATATTGGATTGACCGGAGCCGCTGATATTTGTTCCTGTGCTTGGCGTAGAAGTTTCAGGAGGCGCGGTTTTTTCTTCCCCATCCGTGTTGGTTCTGCGTGCTCCCCCTGAAAATAACCGTTCCAGTTGTGTGTCGGCTACCGGATAGGTTTGGCCTTCCAGACGCAGTGTTGCTAGTTCAATGTTGCGAGTATGTCCGTCATCGTTCCATAAAACTTTTAATAAAATTTTCTGTAATTGAATCCCTGATTTCTCGTTATTCAAGTCAGAATCGTAGGGAGAGATATCAACTTCCCAGCGATAATTTTCTTCGTTTTTGAAGTTTCCGGAACTGTCATCTACTGTGAAGTTTTGAATTTCCAGTTCATTCATTTTTGAATTTGCCAAGGTAACGGCCTTGAGGTATTGGCCTGAAAAATCTACAGAACGTATGCTTCCTGAAAACAGGTTGAGAACAGCGAGAAATCCTCCAGCCATTATCATCAGAGCAACAACGACTTCGAGGAGAGAGAATCCCTGCTCATTCTTCAAGGAGCTTGATTCTGGATTTTCCTGTAATAGGGTCGATGGTGATTGCATAAACAAGTGCATCGCTTTCGGCGATGGATGATTGCAGGTGGATGGTTCCGGCACTCGAATTGCCGCGCGGGTAAAAATTTATAATAAATGTTCCTTCAGATACGGTTTCCTCTGCTCCCTGGTAGTCCTTGATTTGCACTGTTTCATCAAGGATTTTTGTTTGTGTGACTTCTTTCTCTTTTGGGATAGCGAGCCAGTATTGATTTTTATCGATATTGGCATTGAAGGTGAATAATGTTTTTTGTGTGATAGCCTCGCTACGCGCAAATTGCAACGCAGAGGAAATTTGTCGGGCTTCTGCTTGCAGTTTAACGCGATCAAGAGTTGAAACCACAAACGGTAAAACAATTCCTGCCATCAGTCCCATTAGGAATAGGACAAGTATCAATTCTAATAGAGTGAAACCGTCTTTTCCCAGGGCGTGTTGTTCATTCAAAGTTTTTCCAGCTGACAATATCTATGTCAGTTCCTTCTCCTCCTTCCGCATTATCTCCACCTAGGGAAATTAAATCGTATCCACGGCCTTCTTTACCGGGGGACTCGTATATATAGACATTGCCCCAGGGATCTTTCGGAACATTTTTTTTCAAATAGGATTTAATAGCTTCCAATCCCTCATCGCTGGTTGGGTATTTATGTTTTTCCAAGCGGTACAGGTCAAGGGCTTGTCCCAAAAGTTCGATTTGCGCTTGCGCGTCTTGTTGCATTGCCTTGTCAACTTGCCCGAAGAACTTGGGCATCACGGTGGCTGCCAGCAGTCCTATAATTACCATAACCACCATGAGTTCAATTAAGGTGAAACCTTTTGATCCTAGGTGATGAAATCTTTTCAAATTGTTCTTCATAATTTTCCTTCGTAGAGTTTGCTTAAAAAGCGATATCGTTGGCACTAAAAATCGCCAGCAGCATGGAGACAACAATGAAGCCGATGATTACAGCCATTAATAAAATCATCATTGGCTCGATCAGGGAAATCACCTGCTTGATAGATTGTTCTACTTCTTTATCGTAAGTTTTAGAAACTTTTGTCAGCATTTCATCCAAGGCCCCTGAAGTTTCGCCAACGGTGATCATGTGAACCGCCATCGGAGGAAAAATCCCTGCCTTTTGAAGTGGACCCGAAAGCCCTTTGCCCTTTTTTAGAGCCTGCTGGAGAACTATTATCGAGTCTGAAACAACCCGGTTGATTAAAATAGATTGTACGATTCCCATTGCTTGCAGGATGGGAACGCCACTTTTTAATAAGGTTGCCAGTGTTAAACTGAATCGGGAGACTTCTATTTTTTGAATCAATGGACCAAAAAGTGGCAGTTTTAAAAGCATTCCATCCCATTTGAGCCTGCCATTATTTGTCCTTATGTAAAAGGTAAATGCGGCAATGAATCCTGCAATCCCCAGAATCAATGCCGGCCAATAATTTATGATCAGAGAACTTAAGCCCAGCATGATCTGGGTTGGTAGAGGAAGAGCGGCACCCATCTCTTCAAACAACTTTGAAAATTGGGGTATCACAAAAGTGATGAGGGTAACTACAGCAGCAGCACTCACCAAAGTGAGAATGGCTGGATAAACCATGGCTGATCGAATGCTGTTTTTTAATTCGACAGACTTTTCCATAAACAGAGCGAGCCTTGAAAGCGTCTCACCCAAGATTCCTCCAGCTTCGCCTGCGCGGATCATATTGACGTACAGCTTGGAAAAAACCTTGGGGTGTTCTGCCAAAGCATCGGCAAAAGAACTGCCTGCATGCACCTGCTTTCGGACATCAGCAAGTACGGAACGGATTTTTTCTGTCTCTGAAAGTTTAATTAAGATGGCGAGTCCATCATCCAGTGTCAGACCGGAATCAACCAGGGTTGCGAGTTGCTGGGTGAGGGTCATGAGGTCTTTTACCGGAATGGGGGAACCCCAACTCGGCATTGATAAAGCCATTGCAGGTGAAGACGAACCTTCAGAAACTTTTACTGGAAAATAATTCAGCTTGCGGATTTGTTGTATAGCACCTTTGTAATCGGATGCGCTGATATCGCCCTCTACATATTTGCCGTTTTTATCCGTGGCTTTATAGGAGTAAACCGTCATGATTTGCCTTTATCGGGTTTTTTAGATTTTACGTTTGTTCCCTGATTTTATTTCGCCTAGTTTCGATCGCTCAAGGTGATGCGGAGAATTTCTTCAACGGTGGTGATGCCTTTTATCACTTTGTCCCAGCCGTCTTCTCTCAAGGTTCTCATACCGGTTTGCCGTGCTTGGTCGCAGATAGTCTGAGCGGTTGATTTTTTTAATATGAGCTCGCGAATATCATCATCAATAACCAGCAGTTCATAAATCCCACATCTCCCTCGAAATCCTGTATTGTTACAGGCTTTACAGCCTTTACCGTGATAGACTTTGATATTTTCTTTTCCCATATGCCCCATCTCCGCACAAAAGATTGGGGTTAATGAAGATTCTTCTTTGCAATCCTGGCAAATGACGCGCACCAGTCTTTGAGCGAGTACACCTAATAGTGCCGAAGAAATCAGAAAATTTTCGACTCCCATATCGAGGAGTCTCGTGATGGCACCTGCCGCATCGTTGGTGTGAACGGTGCTAAAAACAAGATGTCCTGTCAAAGCGGCCTGAATGGAAATGTCAGCCGTTTCCGGGTCACGAATCTCACCGACCATGATCACATCAGGGTCCTGTCTCACTATGGATCGTAATCCGCTAGCGAAGTCGAGACCGATCTGCGATTTTACATGGATCTGGTTGATCCCGCGCATTTGATATTCCACGGGGTCTTCAATGGTTATGATTTTTTTTTCGGGCGTGTTGATCTGGTTCAGGGCGGCATACAGTGTGGTAGTTTTGCCGCTACCTGTGGGACCAGTTACCAGCATTTTGCCATAGGGTTTACGAATCAACTCTTCGAGTTGTTTGAGTATTTTTTCGGGGAACCCCATTTGGCTCAGGTCCAGCACCAGACTTCCACGATCGAGTATCCTCATGACCACACTTTCACCATATAAAGTCGGCAGGGTGGAAACACGCATATCGATATCTTTGCCCAGAATTTTTAGTTTAATCCTTCCATCTTGCGGCAGTCGACGCTCGGAAATATCCATCTTCGCCATAATTTTTATGCGCGTAGTGATGGCAGAACTCAGGCGTTTTGGAGGAGAATCAAACTCGTGAAGAATGCCATCGATCCGGTATCTTAAAAGAAGCTCGTCATCAAAAGGTTCCAAATGGATGTCACTGGCACGCGACTCAATCGCTTCGCTAATGATGTGATTCACCAGTTTGATGACCGGAGCCTCGGAAGCCATGTCGCGAATATGTTCCGTGCTCTCATCAAGGGAATCCAAACCATGTAGATCTTCATCGTTGATGTCGCCCACCATGCGGTCCATTGCCGAACTGCGTCCTTCACCATAGTGAGCTTCGATAGATTCTAAAATATCCTGCTCGCCACTTAAGACAACACGGATGTTTTTCCCAAGAGAAACTTTCAAATCTTCAATAGTGTATTGGTCGAATGGGTCGAAAACTGCAACGATCAAGGTATCGCCCTTGAGTTGTAATGGGAGGATAACTTTCTCCCTTAAAAAAGTATCTGATATCGACAAGCCCTCGATAGGCAAGCCGGACTTCGGGAATTGATCTTTTTTGAGATACGGCAAGCGTAACTCGGCACCCAGGGTTTCCAGTAATGTTTGGGTATGGATATAACCATGGTCAACCAAAGTTTTTCCTAAAAAGTTATGAGAATGCAGGTTGTTGGTTTTGACTTCCTGCAAAACCTTTTCTGAAATCTTTTTGTGGCGGAGTAAAATTCGCTCAACCGGGTCAACTTTTTTCAACATGATAATTTATCTTCCTGGAATAGGAACGGCAGCAGGTGTTATCGCTCCCGGAATTCTGAACAGAGGAGATGGAGGCAAGGCAGGCGCACTTGCAGCGGGATTGGTTTTTGGTTTTGCCGTAGGGGTTCTTGTGGGGAGGTTCTTGACAGGAGTGGCTTTGAATTTTCCCAAGTCATACTTTTTATTTTTTTGGAAAAAAGTAGTTCCCTCTCTATGAATGATCTTTTCGGGAGAGCGTTTAGCCAAACGCAGTTGAACCACACGCCCTTTTTTATCATCGAGGGTGACACTGCTTTTATCTATTTCAGTCAATTCAAAATCTCCTACAATTTGCCCCAAAGAATAGCCTTTTTTCTTAACTTTTTTTTGTGCCTTCTGATGTCCTTTAAAAGTCCAGTATTTACCCTCCAAGATAGCAATTTTTGTGCCGCCCAGCATCAGAATCCCTTTCAAAACCAGGTTCGGTGGTGGCAAGGCAGGTTTACTGGCAACGGGAGGTACAACGGGTTGGGCTGTAGGAGGGGGAATATACTCCCTTCTTTGCTTGCGAAAAATATTCCCCTGCACCACTTGAGATACCGTTCCTGCATTGTACCCAAGTCGGCTAACTGCCAAGTTCTTGAGGGTTTTTGGCGATCCCAGCACAGATGCCCCATCCACTCTGGGTGGGTAAGTGGGGTGTGTCCAGATTTTGACCGATAATGTTGTAAGGACAGCGATGGTGAGAACAAAAACCAGATTGATCGCTGGGAAATATTTATTCACAGGCACAGGTTACCCTCAAGTTCACTCTTTCTAACTTAATGAATTTATTGGACTTTGTCAAGTTATTACAAAGTTTTGACGGATTGCCCGAGCGGGAAATTTGCAACCATTTATGGTCTGTCCTGAGTAAATTCAACTGCGGACAAGTTAATAAGGCCCCGCTTTATTTTCGGAAAACTCGAGGAAGACCTTTAAACAATTAGGGTTGGAATGATTTATTAGAGGGATTATGTTAGGGGGCGAACCTCGAATTTTAAGAAACTAAAGGTTCTGTAATATTTCATCCAATGATCGCTCTGAAGAATCGATATGACTACTATTGAGAGATTTCTATATATACAAGTAATTTTATTGTTTCTAAAAGATATATTTTAGGTTCCTATAGGAAGTAATGCCAGGCAGCCAAAGCAATTATTTCTCAATTTTGACAGAATTCAAATAAAGGCCCGATTTCATACTATATAACCTAAAGGTTTGTTAAACTTTTTCTCTCATTTGCCGTCTATGTACAGAATTTTTTAACGCACTACTTTTGTTCTTTTTTGTTAAATGGAGAAAAAATAATAATTTGTCTATAATTAACTTCTTTACCTATTTTTGGGGGATGCAGAGTTGAGCGCACAATCTTTGATGGATGAATTGTTAAAATGTTTGCCACTTCGTGTTTATGGACGCGGAGCGGTGGTGACCCTGTTGCGTGAAATGGGATTCCAAGTCAAAAATAAAACGCCATTGGAAGTAACGGATATTTACCGCGATGACAATTCCGGTGAGCTGGTATGCAAACTGACTCCCGATGGCACCGGCGAATTCACCGCTGCTCTCACCAATCTGAAATTAGATATCAAACATCCTCTGTATCAGAAAGTCAAAAACTATCAGGTAGAAGTTTCCGAAGCGTTAGGCAAACTCGATGAGGAAGATACTCGCCAGATGAGTATCGATAAGGAAGACCGTGGTAGTTTCCGCGTTGGCGATCTTTACAAAAATAAGTAGCCTGCCTCGCACCCTGCTAGGCTTTGACTATTGTCAGGAGTTTGTCTATGACATCGGTGACTTTTATGTTCTCTGCTTCGGCTTTGAAGTTTAATATAATCCGGTGTTCCAATACCTGGCGGGAAACGGCTTTGACATCGTCGATTGTCGTTGCAACACGGTTGTCCATCAACGCTTTCGCCTTGGCTCCCAAGATAAGATATTGAGACGCTCTGGGGCCTGCCCCCCAATCAATCCATTCCTTAACAAAATCTGGGACACTGCCATTTTGCTGTGGCCGGGTATTTTGTGCCAGTTCAACAGCGTAACGGGCAACGTACTCGGAAACAGGGACTCGTGGAACCATATCTTGAAATTTTAAAACCTGTTCGGCATTCAGGATAGGTTGCAACTCAGGCAACTGACCTGAAGTAGTGGAAAGTGCGATTTTGATTTCTTCCTCTTTACTGGGATAGGTCACGTTAATCATAAACATGAATCGATCCAGTTGCGCTTCTGGCAACGGATAGGTGCCTTCATGTTCAATGGGGTTTTGTGTTGCAAAAACCAGAAAGGGCGGGGCAAGTGAATAGGTGTTTCCCCCTACTGTCACTTGTTTTTCCTGCATTGCTTGCAACAGAGCCGCTTGAGTTTTTGGCGGCGTTCGATTGATCTCATCCGCTAAAATTATATTCGAGAAAATGGGACCCTTGATGAACTGGAACACTCTCTTCCCTGATGCAGTATCTTCGTGCAGGATATCTGTTCCCGTTATGTCTGAAGGCATGAGATCGGGAGTGAACTGAATTCGACTGAACCCAAGGTTCAATACCTGTGCAAGGGTGCTGACCAGAAGGGTTTTGGCTAACCCAGGCACACCCACGAAAAGACAGTGACCTTTAGAAAAAAGCGCGACCAGAAGGTCTTCGATTACTTCATCTTGGCCGATGATGACTTTCTGTATTTCATCGACTACATTTCTTTTGGCCTTTAGCAGTTCCTGGGCCAGTTCTAAATCTTCCATTCAGAAAACCTCAATCTATTAAGCTGAACAACCGGGTTTGTAATTTCTTTTCTTCGGTCATTGACATACGATCGTATAACTCTATCAATCGGGTATGAATGAAAGGATTGAATGGGTTGATGCGAACCGCTTTCTCAAGATATTTTTGCGCCTTGTCAAACCTTTTGCTAACAAAATAAAGCTCACCAAGATTAGCGAGTGTGGTGTGAAAGTCAGAATAATACTCCAGACTTTCTTTTAAAAGCAACTCTGCTTCATCATACTTCCGTGTTTGTATATAGGTTCCAGCCAGTTTATTAAACAATATCGGTGAATGGGTAGAAGATTCTTCTTTTGCCTTTTGGTATTCAAGAATGGCGGCGTTGTAATGATCGCGAGACTTTAAGATGTCGCCTAAAAAAGTCAGGTCTTGTGCTCGTCGCGTACCCAGTCCTTTAAAGTTTTTTTCTGGTTTGTTTTGATTTTTGAACTCTTTGGTCAAAGCAGTAATGCCAGGGATGAATTTCAGTTCCTTCTTTTTAGCCCATATTTCCCAGTTGTTCTGAAACGCAAGAATATTGAGTCCGGTCCTGTTTTGAAAACTGTTTTCAAAGTCTATGCCTTTGGCCAAATCTTCAAGAAGCTGAGTGAAAATTTCCATGCCTTTCGATTCTGCGAGAAATTCCATCATCGTCGACACTTCTGCATAAGCAAGTTGCACATCTTTGGCGGTTTTCAGTTTTGCAAGCGACGGCATCATATTTTCCAATGCGATTCTGTAATCATTTTGGAGTGCGCCAGAAAGAATAGTTTCCATAATGGGAGACAAGTATTTTGAGTCGTCACGCCATCTTGTTTCCAGTAATTTCGCGATTCCCTCATGCATCCAAAGGGGCAACCGGTTGCGGCTCTTCTTTGTCAGGAGGTAATGAACGTATTCGTGGCTCAGGGTATCCATCCAGTTGAATCCACGAACCAGTGACCCTGGCGAAATCATCATAATGCGATTGTATTTACACAGCGCTACTGTTCCTGATGTGAGAATGTCTTGTAAGGTCAGTGGAGAAATTTTAGAAAATGGTTGCCGGTCGGGATAAAACTCGACGAGAACTTTTTCTTGCGGATAATGATCGAGAATTTTCCCTAGCACCTGGTAAGATTTTTCCAGTACTTCTTCTGCGTAAATTAGAAGAACTTCATCTGGCCCTTCTTCATAACGAAAGCGGAAATGTGCAGTTTCTCGGGTAACAAAATTTTTGGCGGCCTTGCGGGTGGCCTCGACTCGCTTCTTGAACTCGGTAACTTTTTCGTGGGAAGAATATACTCTTTCCAGAATCTCCCACGCACGCTCGTAGTTTCCTTTTAAAAATTCAATTCGCGCACTGAGAAAATGCGTATCACCGGATTCGGGGTATTTTTTGAGAAGGGAATTAGAGAGTTTTTCGGCGGCAATCAAATCCCAATCTTGAGCGAGTTCATAACCCTTGAGCACTTTATCAGTGAATGCTGGTGCGGCAGATGGGGTGCCGGAAAGAGCGAGAACGAATACCCCGAGCGAAAAGAATATATTTATTTCTTTTGTCATTGCACAAGCTCTCTGTAGTACTCGTTGACCAGTTGTTCGTAGTTTTTCGGTGTTTGTTTTTTCATGGCATCGAGAATGTCTTCGCGGAACTCACTGGGTACTTTGTATTGGTCGTCCGAAGGCAAGAGAACTTTTTCCTTCTGTATTCGTACAGCACCTCCACGTCTTGAACCCCTGCGACTTCCCGTTCCAAGCCGAATCTGGTTTTGTTGTTTGCCTTGTTGGGACATTTGCGACCCGGACTTTTTCATTTCGTTTAACATATTCTGCTCTTCTTGAATTTGTTTCAGGGCCTTGTTTTCAGACTCAATGCCTCTTTGTACCTGATTTCCCTGTAAGCGAAACTCAGCGCGTTGCAGGTTTTTTCCTGCCATCTGCATGTTTTGCGCGAGGGCGGGCGGGAGTAAAGGATTCCTCTGGTTCATTTCAGAAAACTGTTTTTGCATTCCTTCGGTTTTTTCTCGCATAGCCTTTTCTTGCTGTGCCATTTTCTTTAATTTGCTCTTCGCTTCTTTAGAAAGGAGTGAATCGTTGCTGGTTTCGATAGAACGTTTTAATGATCCGATCTTCTTGGATATCTCTCCGTTCAAGCGAGTCACCTTCTTCAAGTCATCGCTTATTTTGCCGCCAATATCTTCGTTTCGTGAAGCTTGCATGTTGCCCTGCCAGCGTAATATTTCTGGATAGGTGTTCTTGAAAAGCAAATTGAATTCGTTCAATTCATTTAATTCGGCAAGCTCTTTCAATGAATCGTATTTTTTCTGTAGTTCAGGAAGGTTCTCCTTGAATTCCTGAAGTCCCATTGCTTTGAGAGAGTTCATTTCGGATAATGTGCTAGAAAGTTGTTGTTGGCGGTCCTTCAACTCCGCAAAGTTCTTCGCAAGACTCTCTTTAAGGCTGGAGTCTATGGTCTCTTGTCCGAGCGATTGTATTTCCTGATTTAGAGCGGATTCTTTTTCAAGGAGTTTGCTCAGCTTTTTCATAGCTGAATGTTCATTGAGGTAGTTTTTATCGTCATCAAGAATGGAACGAATGGATTCCACATCTTTTTTAAGTTCTTCAAAAAACTTTTTAACCAGCGACTCAAATTTTTTGGACTGCTTCTGTCGCAGTTTCTGGTTTATTTCTGAGGTTTTTTTTATGATCTCACGTTGTTCCTTTTCCATATTTTTCAATTCAAGCGCGGACTCGTTGAGTTGTTCCATCATTTCTGTGTCCACCATTTCTTCCATGGAAGATTCAGCTTGATTTAATTGCTCGGCAAATTTTCTTAACTCCTCAGCCATTTTTTTAAGTTGCTGCATGGCTTCATCCATTTTTCCTTGATTCGCAAGTTCTTGAACTTTTTCAATCGATGCCATCATTTTTTCCAAGTTCATGCTTTTGTAGGATTTGGAATTCAGGAATTCATCGGGCATTGATTGGTTTTGCTGCGCCAACTTTTCCATGAGTTGTTTTAACGTCTGCTGTATCTGGTCGAGTTTGGATTTGAGCTGGTTGGAGTCTAAGTGGGACTTTTTGTTTTTCAGGTTTTTAAATTCTTCCTGTAGGGCCTCGGTAAGTTCTGACAGCTGATTTTCCAAGTCCATTACCCTATCCATTTTCTGGCGATTGGTGATTTTTATCAGGTAAAGAATATCACGTTCTAAATGAGTGACCATGCGATCATTTAAAACTTCGATAGAGAATAAGTTGTAGCCCGCCGGGGTGGGTTTCATTATTGTTCCTTGAATTTTGTCGATGGCATCAATTTTTTCTTGACGGATTGTTTTTAATCCCAAAATAATATTATTTAATAATGTCAGATAAGCGAAATTATCAAGCTCTTCTGCCTGGGTTTTTATATGTTGCGCGAGGCCAATAATATCAATCAGGGCATCGGCATTCGAGGCGAGTAGTTTTTTCCCGTAAAGAGCATCCTTCGTGGTGGTCTTTAGAATATTGTCTTCTACCAATCCGGTTGCTAACAAGGCGATCATTTTTTCTGTCAATTCATCCTGAAGTCGGACAAGGTTTTCCTGTTCCTTACGCGAGTCAAAAATGGTAAAGCGGATCATTTCAGACTGGTTTTTGTTGGGGCCGAAAACATTATCGTTGTCCTTTATTTCCAGATAATATTGAATTTCTTGTCCTGGCTTTAATGATTCCAAGGCCAGATTCCAGGTAAACCTTCCTTGGGATTCTTTTTCTCCGTTTTTTAGGTTTTTGATGTTTTTTCGAGTTGTGTTGTCATCGACCTGCGCGACTAGTTCTATACTGCGGATGCCAAAATCATCACTTCCTTCATAGGATATCTGGATTTTATCGGTATCGAAGTAAACTGGCTTCGGATTGGCGGGGAATAAAAGAATGCGCGGCTTTTGATCTTTCTCGAGTTCGATGGGGAATTTTTGCGGTAATACAGTTCGGGTTCCTGACCGCCCTTTAACTCTGAATTGGTAGAAGCCTTTTTCGCGAACCATAAAAGACCCAGATAGAGCGGAGTCTTTTTTTGATTCCATGAGAAAGGAGTCTTTCTCATTAACAACAAGACTGGCGGTTTGAACAGTTTGATTGATTTTACCTTCAACGAGGACTTCTGTTCCTGGCAATGCTTTTATGGCT
>WASW01007035.1_pt1 | contig 17808 bp, 13 predicted proteins | sample 5698521 | NCBI WGS metagenome assembly WASW01 (sample SAMN11175560, study PRJNA528189) | sponge metagenome | isolation source: marine sponge | host: Leucetta | place: Antarctica: Western Antarctic Peninsula, King George Island | collected 2013-01
GGTTTTGGTATTCTGCTATGATCCAATTTCTGGCGTATTTCATAAAAACAAACTTTACTAACTGTTGCACTTACTAGTTGAATCCGCCAACATTATTAAAAACTTTTAAAAGATTATGGAACTATTATCCCCTGCAGGCAGTCCTGAAAAACTAAAATATGCTCTTGCTTATGGTGCCGATGCGGTTTATGCGGGAATCCCAAAATTTTCTCTCAGGGCAAAAGAAAATCCATTTAAAGATCATTTGTTGAAAGAGGCAATTGATTACACCCATAAAATGGGTAAAAAACTTTATGTAACAGCTAATATTCTTCCTCCTAATAGAAAAATCGAATCATTTAAAAAATCTTTAGCCCAACATGCTGAGATGGGACCCGATGCTTTTATAATGGCGGACCCGGGAATGATTCAGTTTGCTCTGAAGGAATTTCCTGAAATTCCCATTCATTTATCTGTGCAAACGAATACCATAAATTGGCCCTCCGTTGAATTTTGGTACAACTTGGGAGTGGAGCGGATTATTTTGTCGCGGGAATTAACTCTGGAAGAAATCACCGATATACATACACGCGTTCCTGGAATGGAATTAGAAGCTTTTGTGCATGGTGCAATTTGTATCGCTTATTCGGGTCGATGTTTGTTATCGAATTATTTTAATCATCGGGATGCAAACCAGGGAACTTGCACTAATAGCTGCCGATGGGAATATGATATCCATGAGGAGAAGGGCAATGACATGGAAGAATACCAGCCTCTCAAAGGTCAATATGCGATTGAGGAGAAGCAAAGAGATGGGGAGTTAATGCCGGTTGAGGAAGATGAGCATGGTACCTATATAATGAACTCAAAAGATCTTCGAGCCATAGAATTTCTGGGTCCAATGAAAAAAGCCGGTATCATGTCATTTAAAATTGAAGGGCGTTCTAAATCAATTTATTACCTCTCATTAGTTACTCGAGCTTATCGACGGGCTCTCGATGATTTAGAAGAAAACAGAGATTTTAATCCAGGCTTGATTGCGGAAATAGGCAAGACGGCCAACCGGGGTTTTACGTCGGCATTTTTAATTTCCGCAGCGAACCGTGACACAGAAAGATTTGATTCTCCGCAGGAAACTCACCAGCCACAGATTTTTGGAGGTCAGGTAGTCAATGAACGTTCGGGATGGATGGAAGTCGATGTCAGAAATAGAATGGAATTAGGGGATGAAGCCGAGTGCCTTTCCCCGAGCGGACAATATAAATTTAAAATCAATGCAATGGAAAAAGTTTCTGGAGAAAGCATTTCGGTTGCTCATGGTGGCAATGGAACAGTTTGGGTGCAGGCCGAGGGGCCTGTAGAACCTTATGCTCTCCTGAGCTTGTTAAAAAATTCGTCCTGAAAATACGAAATACTCGTTTAACTAACACAAATAAATATCACTCTGGGATGTTCTTATTATCATCACTTTTTGCCGAGTCGGCCCAGGCTATGGTGAGCAGGATCGCAATTATCAGGATTGCTGTCAGCCAATCTGCAAAGCCGCTTAACTCATAATCGAATATATCTTTAGACAGTGTCCCATCGAAAACCAGAGCAAGAACAGCGATTATTAGTAATATGAAAATTTTCTTCAAAGAGTTGATACCTGTTGATTTCAAAAGATAAAATCCTTTGTTCTTGCCTCAAAGCATCTTATAATATTTTCTCGGATTCAGAGTTCAAAAAGTTTAAAAATAATAATTTATTCTATTTACCCAACCTTAAATAAATTGATTCCATGCCCGTTCCCATTTTTCAAGCCTTTAAAATAGGCACCTATATTTTCAGGCAAAAGATGAAAGGAAACAAACGTTATCCTTTGGTAATGATGCTTGAGCCTTTATTCCGGTGCAATCTGGAATGTATCGGCTGTGGAAAAATCCAAAAGCCCAACGAAATATTAAAGCAAAATATGAGTCCCGAACAATGTTTTAAAGCGGCCAGAGAATGTGGGACCCCTGTTGTTTCTATTGCAGGCGGTGAGCCTTTAATGCATCCGGCTATTGTACAAATAGTTGAAGGTCTGATCGCAATGAAAAAATTTATTTATCTATGCACCAATGCCATATTGTTAAAAGACTTTCTAGATCGCCTGCCAGTAAGCCCTTACCTGACTCTCTCTGTGCATCTTGATGGAATGGAAGAGGTTCATGACCGGGTTGTCGATCAGGAGGGTACATTCAAACTTGCTACTGAAGCTGTTAGAGAAGCTAAGAAAAAGGGTTTCAGAGTTACCAGCGCGACTACCTTTTTTGAAGATACTACTATTGAAGATGCCGAGAAGTTTCTGGACTTTTTAAAACCCCTTGGCATAGATGGAATCACAATGGCCTCTGCCTTCAGATACCCAGACGCTCCCGATCAGGATCATTTTTTTGGCAGAAAGAAAACCTTTGAATTTTTTGATAAGCTTCTTGCAAAAAATAAAAAGGGTCGATGGGATATCAATCATTCCCCGCTATACTTGGAGTTTTTAAGAGGAAAGCGTGATTATTCCTGTACTCCTTGGGGCAACCCGAATTACTCTGTTTTGGGTTGGCAAAAGCCCTGCTATCTTCTTGATGATGGCTATGCTGAGACGTTTAAGGAATTAATGGAAACGACGGAATGGGAAAACTACGGTCACGAAAATAACAAAAAATGCGCTGACTGTACTGCTCATTGTGGTTATGAGCCAACGGCTGTACAAGAAGCAACGTCAACCGTTCGTGGTATGGTGGATTCTGCAAAAATGGTTTTCCAATAAACTATTTTTAGCTCAGAGACTCTGGCAGGATTGTTTCCGTGTTTGTAGTCGCATCTTTTAATTGATCGCAAGTAAGGCCCTCAGCCATTTTCAGGTTGGCACCTTCCAGCAGGGTATCTTTCAGGTCTGCTTGCATCAAATCGGCCCGCACCAGATTGGCATTTTTCATATTGGTGTTTTTTAGATTTGCCCATCGTAAATTTGCCCCTCTCAAATTTGCTCCCTCAAGGTTTGCATTCTCAAGATTGGCATTTTTGAAATATGCACCGTAGAGGTAGGCTCCTTCAAGGTTCGCATTTTTCAAGTTTGCACCTATTAATACGGCACCCTTGAGCTTGCAATTTTTTAAGTCAGCAAAAATTCCTTCCTTCCCGTTTGAATCCAGCCATTGTTTATGATCAGAGAGAATTTTTTTTAAATCGGAGACTGTTTCGGGAGAATCGGAGTTTGGATTGTTCATCCGGCTATTGTACATCCATGCCAATTCCAGAAGCAAGCATTGCGAATTTTGAGATGAAAATTTGCAATGACCTGACCGTAAAGTTTTCTGAATTTTTCATTTGATAGATCGACTTGCAGTGCTTTTCTCAACGACAGTTTTGCCGAATCCTTATTCTTGGCGTTAAGATGAGTTGTGGCCAGTTGATAATAGGTTGAGGGTGCAGTGAACTCTGAAAAGATTAGATGGCTTTGGGAATATTACCTTTCGTTTTATAAAAGATACCCAGATTGAATTGGCTGAGCATACCGTTTGAATCCATTTCGCGAGATTTTAAAAGGATAAATTCTGCCTGTTTGAGATTGTCTGCTAAAAGGGCAAGAAAATCCAATATTGCGACCCTATTTGGAACTCGCGTTATTATCTTGGTTTTCGTTATATTTCTCTCCTATAAATATGCTTCAAGTGGAATTTTTTAGAATTATTTTGAATGGAGTATCATTTATGTGATTTTTACAAGAGACAACTTAACATATTGAGAATGAAGACTTATTTGCTATAATTGGTTTATGCTCAGCATAATTCGATGTTTTTTGCCAGAAATATTGGTTTTTTTCTTGGAGACATAATGAGGTCTTTAATTTGGGAAGCTCCTGTAATCTTGCTATTGGGAGGTTTTCTGTTTTTTGGTTGTGCGACCACAGACTTAGTGGGTTCTCCGGCAGAAAAAAAGGAGCTTGCCCAGAAAAAATTTAGAGAAGCTCTTCAGTTTGCTTCTTTAAATCAAAGAGCTAAAATGATGAAAGCTCTAATAGAAGTTATTGAGTTGGACCCGAACAATGCAAATTCCCATTTTATTCTGGGAAGGGAATATCTGATTGATGGAGATATTGATAAAGCTGAATCGGCGTTCTTAAAAAGTATCCAGTCAAATAACAGGTTAAAAGATGGCTACCAACGGCTGGCACAAATTTATATGCAAAAACAGGATTGGAAAAAAGCCATCCGTTATTTTAATGAAGATTTATCACTACCCGATCCTCAAGACCCTCAACAAATATATAATTGGTTAGCGTTATGCCATTACTTTCTTGGAGACCATGACCAAGCCGAAATTGAATGGAAAAAAGCTTTGGATATTAAAGAGAATGCCGCCATCCGGTTAAATTTGGCTTTGGCATATCGAGATGGTTCCAAATTTGACCTAGCAAAAGTTTCTCTGGAAAAAGCGGTTAAGCTGAGACCTCGTTTTTCACAAGCACATTTTGAGTTGGCTCAACTTTATATCAGGGAAAAATCAAAAGAAAAAGCTAAAGAGCATTTTAAAAATGCGATCCTCTATTCCCCGAGCAGTGAGTTTGCAAAACAATCGAAGGAATATCTAAAAAATATCAGCCAAAAAAACTAGTTATTCATTATGGTAGAAAACTTCGGATATTATTTAAAGCACGAACGTGAATTACGAGGAGTTCTTTTGGAAGAAATTTCTGGAGCGACAAAAATTCATATTCGATTTCTGCAAGCACTGGAAAATAATCAGTTCGATGAGTTACCCGGAGAAGTTTTTATCAAGGGCTATATCAGATCCTATGCCAATATCATTGGCTCTGATGCAGAAGAAATGCTGAATATTTATGAAGAGTCCGTAGCTAATAAAACTGAAAACAGTTCGGACTCAGTATCTCCATCAAATACCTCGGCTAAAACATTTTTAGGTTTTGCATTAATAGGTTTAATTGTTTTAGCTCTGATTTTTGGAGTAAGATTTTTAATTTCCAGTAAAAACAATCCACCTGTAAAAAATACAGAGCTAAATGAAAAACAAAATACCAAACCTCCCGCTCCATTACCAATAAAAGCCCTTGAAGAGAAAACTCCTTTAGTGGTTGAAGACAAACTATTAAAGGAAAGCGATGTACCCGCACCCGAACAGCCACAAACTCTGATAGCGGAATTAGATTCTTTCAAACAAAAGCCTGACATTGAAAGTCAGACTAATAGTTTAGTTCCTGTAGATAATGAAAGCCAACCGGTTTTAGAAAAGCCTTTAAAGTTGACCATCAAGGCTAAGAATAATTCGTGGTTCAATATGACCATTGATGATTTTCGAGAAGAAGATTTCATTCTTCCCGCAGGTGAGGGGAAAAGTTATTGGGGCAATAACGTTTTTCGATTAACCATTGGCAATAAGCAGGGTACCGAGATAATTTTAAATGGGAAAAATTTAGTAATTCCAGAAAGTAAGGACAACGTAGTAAAAGACTTTATTATTAACTCTAAACTAATTGAGTGAGCCGTGGCAAAAATAGACGCATTTTTAAAGCTGATTATAACCTGCGATTTAGTTTGCGACTTTAGTGACCCTATCTCAATCATTGAATAGTTTGGTTTTTATATGGTTCGACTATCCCACTTTTAGTCGTTTTTTACCAAGCCTTGTCAATACCATCTGAAAGGTAATTGAATGATTCTCTAAAAGGGCTACGATCTCATTATATGAAAATATTTGAACATCATATTGACCAGCTAGTTTCTTTGTCTTAGCTGATAATATTTTTGCGTTGGTTGCAAATATCAAAATCGCGATATTTTTCTCTAATTCTTGGCTATATTTAGTGTGTGCACTATGAATTTCTTGAATGGCTTTATATCCATCATATCTACCCCCTTTTGTATGTTTACACTGGATCAATATTCCCGAATCTCCTGTCACCAGAACAACATCAGCACCATAATCCGAACCGGTTTGAGTAAGCCAACAACTTGATGCAGTATTTTCTTTCAAAAATAATTCTGCACATAAGGCCTCAAACTGTTGCCAGGAAAGCCGTTGTAAATCATCTGCGATTATTATGTGATTGGGTTCAGTAGCCCCGTCTCCAAAACCTTCTGGTTTGGGCACTACTTGTTCTGGAGTTACAACAGCATCTCTGAGTTGAGTCTTATTTGATAATAACCGGTGAAGATTAACATCAAGCGATTCATATTTTGGATGGTGCGAAATGGGAATATATACTTTCACATTTCTTTTTTGGCCTATCCGATGAACCCTGTCGGTAGCTTGAGCTTCCTTTGCAGGATTCCAATGACGTTCTAAATGAATAACATTATTTGCTCCAACGATGGTAAGACCAACACCTGCAGCTATTGGAGACATAATGATAATATTGAAGCCTTCACTGTCCTCAAAATCGCTAATTATTGATTTTCTTGTTGGAACGGATGCCCTTTTTGCAATGGCTTTTGTATCACCATTTACTACGGAAAGAGTCCCTAGATTGTAACGTTTACCAAGCACGAAACTAAGAAAAGCCTGTAAACGTTTATTAATTACAAAAACGATGCATTTTTCCCGGCGTTGCTTTATATCATCCAATGTTAATAATAAACTTCGCATCTTCCCGGATTCGCTTATCAACGATTCCAGCTTTCTGCTATTTTTAGGGACTACTAACTGACCTCCGTCTGCAAGCTGAGGGTGCAAGGAGACATTACCTAATCGACGCAAAGTACCTAGCATATTTGACTCGGATTCATCTTGGGCGCTTATTGTCGCATTATAGGCTTCGAGTTGTGGACCTTCCATAAGAGTGTCTAATGAAGGCATATATTCCCAATCCTCCCCTTTAATGCCAACAAATATATCTTTCTCTGGTAATCCCTTCAAGTTATCTTCCTTAACACGCCGCAACATAAGCGGACCAACCTTTAGGCGAAGTTCTCTCCCTATTCGGCCTCGCACCTCTTCTATTTCATCGCCTGCAGCCTGAAAAATTGGAACGACATAGGTTTGCCTGAAATTTTGATAGCTATCGAGATAACCCTGACAAGCCGTATCTAAAAGACACCAGAAATCAGCCAAACTGTTTTCTACTGGCGTGCCTGTAGCCAAAAGTTTAAACTCTGCTTTTAAACCTTTTGCGGCTCGAGTTTGAAGGGTATTGGGATTCTTTATATTCTGCGATTCATCATATATGACCACCCCCCAATCAATAGTGCATAAAGAAAATTGATAGTCCCGCAATGTTTGATATGTTGTAATCACTAACCGTTGAGGCAAGTCCAGTCGCTCTTGCAAAAAACTTTTACCTACTTTTAGTGAATACCTTATTTCTGCTGTTGAGTTTTCATCCACAACCTGTTGTTGTGTTTCCACGCCTCCCACTCTAAAACGTGGGAGGTCTGCTTCTGATTGAAGAATTACTATGTCTTTAAACGGTGAAGTTGAAAACGTCATTTCAACTTCATCCTTCCAGTTTTGGATCAAACTGAGAGGCGCAACCACAAGGCAAGGTTTTTTGGTTTTATTCGATTCATCATAAATTTTATAGATATGGTCAATTGCCGATAAGGCCATATATGTTTTTCCCAAACCCATATCATCCGCCAACAGTCCTCCTGAAAATTTATTTTCAGTAAGCGCTAACCCTAATATCCATCTGACCCCAATATCCTGATGTGGATAAGGTTTTCTCGAGTAATTAGACCAGTCCAAATTTTCAGGTGGATACAATATCTGATTGAGTGACTTTTCTAGAGCAGGTGAAGCAACATCAATTTGTTCGTCATTGAGATCAATATCCACGACAGCGACTTCTGGATCATTCTCATTTTCGGGGACACTTGCATTATCCCCTTCTGCTACATCATCACTAGAACTATTTCCATCGTAAATAGTACCTTCAATTTTTTTAATAGTTTGAGAAACTGCCTCTCGGTCGCTGATGTCAAAAATGTTTCCTGCAAAAGTCAGTTCATCGGCACCCGCCTTAACAGCATCCGTAAATTGAGCTTTAAATTGTTTTAATTTGTCTTGATCACCTGCATATATGGGAAGTTTTGAAATGGGAAGAACGGATTCTACGTTTGCGTTTGAGCCAAACCAGTCTATCCCTGACTCATCTGTTTCGCCAAAATAAGCGTGCTTGAATTTAGTTGCACCGTGGACTCGCATTGAAAAACCAATGTCCAAACCTACTAATGAAGCATCAATGAATGCGGTTGGGTTCTGCAGAAACTGCTTAAACTTAGTCTTTGGAACAATACGGTTTTTTAGAATTTCATGAATAGCGGTTAATTTTTTTTCATCAAATAAAATGATTTCATCATCTACTCTTAATGCGGTAGAACGATCCTGCCTTAATTGACCAAAAACCTTTTGAACTCTTTCATGACTAGCATCTTGACCCATAAAAGGAGTCAATATAAGGTTTTCGTCATCATCAAATTCTGCATTCACAGAGATGGATTCAGGGGCTTTAATATTTAATTTTTCAAAGTGGGCTAAACTGATGTTTGCTCCTGACTTTTGAGCGTTCTGAAGAGCCAAAATTGCCTGAAGATTATCGTACTCTGATTTATTAGAAGCACGATGCTTTTCAATAGAACTAAATATAACTTGCTGTGCAGGTGTGAGGATGTGTCGCTGCGTTGGAGAGAGCTCTAGTATTGGGCCCTTAAGAGCATATGAACCAGAATAGCCACCATCCTCTGTTTTCACCTTTAAGGAAACAGAAAAATCTGCCCTTCCTGTGACACCTTTAATATCCGCCTTGATACTTCCTGTCCATTGCGGAGGTAAATCCAAAAGGTGTTGTGTTGCTTTATCCAGATTGACTGCCACATCAGTTGGCACAATGAAACCATTGGGAATTATCTCCGCACGACCCTGCTCTACAAGCATATTTAAGGCAATATGTTGGAGGGTCAGCCCTGAATCGGCTTCATTTTTAGAGATTTTTGCTGTAATCGAAGGTTTAACATGAAAGTTTAAACCTTCATTGTCTGGCACCCACTTGTAACCATTGCTTCTATCTTCTTTAGAAAATAGCTTGTTCAATAACTCTTTAATAGTCCTCATGTTCAATTCCATAAAGTCGCTTATAAAGAGCATAGTCTTCTTGTGACAACACATCTTTTGGAGCGATTTTCACTCCTATATCATTCAAAGTTTTAACAGCTTTATGTTGCCAGGAAAAATTAGTCGGATTATGGGTTATATTATCTTTATGTGGAGTGCCCTTCATTCTCATCTTAGAACTCAAGGACCTAGTTAATGAACTATACGTTACGCGATTTTGCTCATAATCAAATACGATAGCTGAAGAATCTAATTTAGGATATATCCAGAGGTAGCAGTTATGGCTACCTTCAATTAAATGGACACCGCCTAATTCAACATGAATTATTGATCTGCTGTCACCTGTGATAGTGGAAAAATTTGGAAGATGCTCAGCATCATAGTTTGAATGCAGGTATCTTTTTGCACCTTCTGACAAATAAAGACGCGTATTCGTAACTAATTCTTTGTCCAGAAGCCCGTCCAAAAAAAATTTTCTGGAAGGAAACATTCTTTTAAGCTCACTATGTCCTGGCTGTGAAGAGTAATTTTTAAGTGCTTCCAAAAATAAGCGCAAATCCAACCGCGACAACCACCCTCTGACTTTCACTTTTAATGATGGATCGATCCTTGACCACCACTTCTGATGGTTTAGATGTGTTCTTGGGACTCGAGGATCACCGGCTATTGCCATGATGACATTTCGCCAGCTATCATCAATCCCTGAATCAGGAGCGCGATCTATAAGGATTTCCAGAATTTTATGGCCCAGCAAATAATTCTCATCGTAATGTGACTCAAAAGTTGCTTTTTGTTGAAGCTCTAACAGAAAAGGATCGGGTTGATTTACAGGAATCACTTTCAGCTTCTCTATATAATAGAATCCCTTTGCAACTGACAAAAACCGTCCCGACGAATAGTTCGCCAGACCTAAATAAGTAATTTCATTTGAAAATTCACGCTGATTTGTTATGCACTGCTCAGCAAGCCAACGAGGACCGCTATCACTCAAAAGGTCTTTGTGGAAATCTTTCAATAGTCCTTTTTTCTTCATAGCTTCTTTTAGCCAATTGGATACTGCAGTGCGGTCATCTAATAGATCAAATAAGGAAAGATAATATTGATATAAGCTATGAATTAACAGCGTGCTTGGATTTGGTTTTAATTGATTTATTTTATTAAAAACATTCTCCGTTAGACAAATTTTTTCATTAGACTCCTGAAGTAAAATAGCTAATGCTCTAATCTTTATGGGTTCACCTAGAACATCAGCTAAATCTTGATTTTTATCAATAGCAGAAGCAACCTCAGCCAATGCTCTTTTAAATTTTTTATTGTTAGTCCCCACTTTCCCCCCAATCGAACTTATTTTATCTGCAAGAGAATCCATTTCTTCGGGACGATCTCCAAAAGGTTTCTCTGGTAATTCAAATTTAAGCTTATTTATTTTTATCTTTATCTTCACTTAGCACTGAGTCCATCTAATTCAAAAAATAATTGATCAATTTGGAGTCGATTTTCATTTTTGGATTGTTTATCAAAAATTTGAGCAATTTGAGGTCGCTTGACGGTAAAGCGAATATCGATCCGGCGGTTAGCTGCTCTGTTATCGGGTGTGTTTTCATCTAAATCTAAACGGCGGGTGGAAGCATAACCGCTGACAGAAAATATCTTTTTGCCAGACGCACTTTCCATTTTGGAAAATGGAGGGGACACAGACAGCTTTTCTTCCCAAAATTCCCATAGAGATATTGCTCGAAATGCTGATAACCCCCAATTTCCTTTAATCTTTTTTGTTGGTCGACTATCTGTATGCCCTTCTATGAAAACGGTATCTAAGTAGTCAAACCGCATTAATTTATTCTTGCTATTATCAAAAGGTTTATTGATGGCACGATGCAGCATCAAACCAATTGTTTTTATCATTTCATGGGTCGCCTCACTAGCAGGAATATCATAGCTGTTAGAATCAAATGTTAATGTCGTATCTGGTATACGCAAAACTGTATCGTTATCCGCTACTTCTACAAGTATTTTTCGCTTAGCCAGTTCATCCTTAATCTCATAGAGAATATCTTTTCTTGCACGCTCTGCAAATTGTCGTTGGTCAATATTTTGCTTAATTTCATTTTTTTGTTGTGTCAGTTCTATCATCAAGGCTACTGTCGCTAAAATAAATACAACCAATAGGCCTGACATCAAATCAGAAAATGAAATCCAATAGGGATTCTCCTCATCAACTCTAATAACCCTCGGCCTCAGAACAGATTTCATCTTATCCTCCTAACTTACCTTCAATTTCATCCACCACAGTTGAGAGCGTCTGAGTAGCACGATTCATCTGCTCAGCATAATTTGTCGTATGCTCTGACCAAACATTTAAATGTCGCTCTGTTTGTGAATTAGCTTGACTGGCATAATCACTTAATAAAGTAGTCATCTGACTGGCCAATTCATTTACGTTTTCTTTCAACTGACTGTCCAATTCATTTACGTTTTCTTTCAACTGACTGTCCAATTCATTTACGTTTTCTTTCAACACGCTCAAAAAGGAATCTTGATGCTCCCGCATCTTGTCAAAGGATGAGTCCGCAGAATTAATCAACGATTGCAAGCGCTCGACCGACTCCATGAATTGCTGCTTATCCAAAATCAGCTGCTCTCTTTGTTGTTTAACAAGTTCGCTTGCTTGCACATTTTGGTGTGCAAGTTCAGATGTGCTTTCAACAGCTTTTAAAATTGCACCTGAAAGACTATCTCCAGCATCCGTTAATTGAGAGCCTAGCGTTCCAATTTTCTGAGAGGCGGAGTTAATTTCATTGGCACTGACCTTCAAATTATCACTAGTTAAAATGCTAGCCTTCACCGAATCATCTATTCCTGCTTGCAATATCTTTCCCTGCTCAATTAACAGTTCTGACGTAGCCAATTGCGCATCCAAGCCATCCTCAACGCGTTTTAATAAAGCTTCTGTGCTAGATTTAATTGCGTTGTTTTGTTCAATGAAAATCTCTTGCCTGTGCTGATCGCGCTCCGAGACATTTTTCTCACGTTCCTGAAATACTTCATTTAAATTACTCAACTGATTGTCAACAAATTCACTTAGTAATTTTCTCTGCTCATTACTATGGTCAATCAATTGTGTAACTTGATCAGAAATTGTTGTTATTAGCTCTTTCTCTCTACCCGCAGAATTACTTTGGGATACCTCTAATCTATTAAGAAAAGTAGTCATGGATGAATTTAAGGAACTAAGAGCATCGCTGACTTTATGTGAAGCTTGATCCATAGCATCTCTCTGGGTACTCCCTAGTTCACCAAATTTAGAGAGAAAATTTTCAATGAGACTTTCTAAAGCTCTTTGATTTCCACTTGATGTTTCATCAACTAACTTATTAATTGCAGGTGCCATAATTTTCTCAAGACTGGACTCAAGGCCACCTTGGATCGTCTTTGTAGTCTCAACAAGAGCCTCCTGCAATTTTTCGCCAATTTTTTCACCAAGGCCCTGAAGACTTTCACGGCTTTGTTGACCATCGTTTGCAATACGATGCAATTGATAATCGGCATTGAAGCGTGGAAAAAGTTCATCAATTCTGATTTGCAAATTATGGATTTTAGTCCGTATTCTTCTTTCTAACTCCTTTTCAATGATATTAAAAAGCACACTTAGAAATACTCCCCACACTGAGGTCAAAAAAGCAGTCTTCGCCCCAGAAATTACATGAGCAATTCCTCTCATCATCTCATCGACCTCACCTCCAATGTTAAGGCCAGAAAGTCCTTGTTGTAGACCAACAAAAGTTCCTATTACACCAACTGCAGTGAGAAAACCTGGTACAGCTGCAAGCATTCGACTTTCTGTTATTCCAGCAGCAAGTTTAGAAGTGTTAAAAAAATGATCGGCATCAAGAGTATTATGCAATCTGACCACACCTTCATTCTCAGTTTCAATAAGTGTTTCATTAAATTCCCACCATAAGTGTCTTCCTTGATGAGTTACCTTCTTGGACTCATCTATAAAATTTTGACGACTGGATGCAAGCGATGAAGACGTTTCATCCTTCATTAAATTTATGACCCAGGATATCTGTGTTAATGATTTTAAAAATTTCTTAATAGAGAATAATAAAAAGCCTAGAAAGATTGCCAATAAGATAAAGGCAAAAACGGTACTGAGCTCCTCGAGTGTATCCAGGGGAAAACTGAAAGAGGAAAAATGGGGCAATAACTCTTTAAAGTTAAACTTATCGATCATTTTTATAACTATTTTATGTTAATAAATTTGGAAAGCTAAATTTTAGCATACCTGCTATAAGTAAGACTAGCCAGCCTCGGTAAATGTACCACTTAGTATTTCCACTTTTGGTTTAGGGGTATGGAATTTTCCCATAAATGCTTTGGAAGTTATGACGGCAGGTACGCTACTAAAAAACGGACTTTCTTTGATGCCACGCATCATACAGCAGGGGGGAACCTAAAATATTGGAACGGGATAAATCCAAAACCTATTATCTCTCCTCCCTCATTCCCTTGAAGTTTGATTGCCGTATATTATGCGTGTGCAAAATTTTTTATCGAAATTTATCAGGCTGTTTATTTTAATTAATATTGTTTTTAGCAACACTCTTTTGATGTCAGGTTGCATGTCAGGCATGAAAGACGATGCTAAAGAAAATATGATATTTATCCCGGAAGGATCTTTTACGATGGGATTTAAAATTGACAACGATCATGAGTGGGGCGATATGGATGAAGAACCCGTTCATCAGGTAACTCTTTCTTCATACTGGATAGATAAATATGAGGTAACGAGTTCAAATTTTGCAAAGTTCCTCAATGAAAACAAAAATGAGGCTCATCGTTTCATCGAGATCACCCCTTCTGTTACGATTCAATTTGAAGATAATGTTTATCAATCCCGAAAAGGATTAGAAAACTATCCTGTAAACCGCGTATCGTGGTTTGGTGCCGATGCCTATTGTGAATGGAAAGGAAAGAGGCTGCCAACGGAAGCTGAATGGGAAAAAGCCGCAAGAGGAACCGATCAGAGAATATTTCCCTGGGGAAACGAATTTCCAGATAACAGCCGAGTCACCTTTAGAAGAAAATTTAGTGAAAATGGATTTCGGGTTATGGAACCGGTGGAAGGAATGAAAAATGGGATCTCTCCGTTTGGGGTTCATCAAATGGCAGGCAATGTTTGGGAATGGGTTTCAGACTGGTTCGATGCGACAGCTTATCAGGATGAAAACAGAATAAATCCAAAAGGCCCGGAGTCTGGAATAAGTAAAGTGCTAAGAGGAGGAAACTGGTACTACAAAGCCTACTATATGAGAACGACTTACCGTTTTAATGAGAGGCCAGAAATTTTTAAAGTCTGGCAAGGCTTCCGCTGTGCCCGCCAGGCAATGCCTGATGATAGCTAATCATTTCCCATAAAGCAGACATTAAATATTTTCTTGGATACAAATTTTCGAACTCTTGCCTCCCTTGCCAGGGGGCTTTTCTTTTTAGGGCTTTTTTAAGTATCCAAGGAACATTAACTTTTGTTTTGCAAAATTTATAAATTGCTTTGTTCAAAATTAACAAAGAGCAACGGTCGGTTAAAATTTCGGCTTCGCTGTAATTAGAAACGACAACGGGATTATCGCATTTCCATGTAGTGAAAGCCCATTTGAACTATTGTTTCGAAACAGATATGGACTTCAGTGTACGAAGTTGCTGGTCGTTCATATCTGTTTCTAAAACGATGCTATCTTTTTGCTTTTCTACCATTGACTTTAATCCTTTGCCGGAGGCATCGCTATCCTAAACAAAAATTCCTCCTCTAGCAGCCAAACAGCCACAGGTAGCGGGTCGATATTCGAGAAGTTGAAATAGGTTTTTTACTGTAGATTTGTGAGTATTTCTTCAAAGCGTAATTTTTTTTCCGACACTAGAGTTCATTCGCAATGCCCGCACTCCAGAAGCCTTATCGTTCGCTTTTTAACGAACGGCCCTATTGCCTCACGCTAGTGAGGAGGGTTTGATCGAAATAGTTGATGGACATACCTGCATCAAGTACGACTCCTTGGGCGTTGATTCCACTCGAACGGTCGCTCAATAAAAAGATCGCTGCGTTGGCGGCTTCTTGAGTCGTAAGGGAATTTTTTCTCAGGGTTGCCTTTTCAGCATGAAGGAAGGAATCTACATAACCGGGGATGCCGGCAGATGCAGATGTTTTAAGAAGACCGGGGTTAATAGAGTTAAAGCGGATTTCAGAAAATGCGCTGAAAGATTTTGCCAGAAAACAGAGTGTTGAATCGAGTGCCGCTTTAGCGGGTGCCATGTAGCCATAATTTTCTGCCGCCATACGCGTGGTAGAAATGGAAACGGTTACAACAGAAGCTTTTTTGTCGAGTAAACTCTTAAAAGCATCGGACAATGCAATTAACGAATAACAACTTATGTCGATAGATTGCAAAAAATCTTTCCGTGGTGTTTCATGAAAAGGTTTCCAACCCTCCGAATAATTTGCAAATGCTATCGAATGCACCAGTCCATGCAGAATTTTATATTCTGTACTGATTTCTTTTTTTAGACGTTCAATGTCTTCGGGTTTTTCTACATCACAGATAAAAACAGGTTTTCCTGCGAGTAATTTATTGAGAGATTTTTTTCTGTCCTCTGAGCGCACGCTGTAGAGAACGTTTGCACCTTCTTCTTCGAGGGTTTTGGCGATATGCCAGGCCACGCTTTTTTTATTGGCGACCCCCATTACCAGAATATTTTTATTTTCCAGATTTAGAAAACTCATTTGCAATACCTTCTATCCAGAGGCGTAATATTAATCGTTCGCCCTATGACGTTGCATCTAGCGCGAGTGAGTCAACCAGCATGGCTGTGAACTCAAGAGTTACGACGGTTTTGCCGTTCACCGATGCTTTGCCCGTCATATAAGCTGCAGAACTTACCAGTCCCTTTAGTTTTACTTCAATCTGTAGAGTGTCGCCGGGATTGACAGCGTGTTTGAGTTTTATGTTGTTGACGCGAGTAAGAACGGGAATTTTCCCTTCGTTAGCGATCCGCTTCCCCATCATAATCGCTCCTGTTTGAAAAATGGATTCAAAGATCAACACGCCTGGCATAATTGGCCGGTTGGGATAGTGGCCCTGAAAAAACGGTTCGTCAGGGTCAACGGTCTTTTCGGTTTTGATAGTGTCATCAAATTCTTCTATTACTTTATCGACAAACAAGAATGGCGGGCGATGTGGAATGTATTGAAGAAAATCCTGCGACATTTTTATAGTCCTCCGGTTACCTCTAATACTGATCCGGTGATGTAAGAAGATTCTTTTGAAGCGAGGAACAAAACCGGTGTTGCAACATCCTGCGGTGACCCGAAGCGTTTGAGCGGAACCTGTTTTTTATAAGCATCCCTTTGTTCATCGGGCAAATCAGAAATAAAATCTGTGTCGATGAAACCAGGTGAAACACAATTGACAGTAATTTTTCTACTGGCTACTTCTTTGGATAAGGATTTAACCAGGGCCACCTGCCCCGCTTTCGATGCCGCATAATTGGCTTGTCCAGCAAAACCAAGTTTACCAATGGGCGAGGTCAAGGCAATGATGCGACCGTATTTTTGCCGCATCATATATTGCACGGCAAGTTTGCAGATATTGAAGGTTCCCGTCAGGTTGGTATCGATAACGTTGTTCCAGTCTTCCGTCTTCATCATACCCACGATAGAGTCGGAACGGATTCCTGAGCTGACGACAACGATTTGCAAGGCCCCGTGTTTGTTTTCAACTTCTTTGTAAAAATTTTCTACCTCGTCATAACAGGTGACATCGAATTTATAAATGTCGAGACATTCGGCATATGCGGTATTAGCTTCTGTAAACTTTTTGGCCTCTTCTTCATTGTTCCTGTAAGTGGCAATAACTTTTGCCCCGGCTTTCAGAAATGCTTCGGAAACAGCTCGGCCTATTCCACGCGTGCCACCGATTATGACAGCAGTCTGTCCTTTAAAATCGAATTCCATAAAACAATATTAAGTTAAATTGGGGAAAGAAGGAAGGAAAGAAGTGGTGGATTCAACGTGCAACAGTTAGTAAAGTTTATTTTTATGAAATACGCTAGAAATTGGATCATAGCAGAATACCAAAACCTTAACAACCGCCTATCGCCACAGGTAATAGTCGACCAGCAAGCTACCGTGGCAAAATGTCCATGCCTATAAAACAAGCAAGCATCCGTCAAGCATTTAACGGTAGGTTAGCTAATATTTTATCCCCCTCCCTTCATAGGGAGGGGCTAGGGGAGGGTTGGATTGATTAGGATTATTTTCGCATAGCTCGTTTCAAAAAGATTTAAAATCCACACCCCACCTAACCTCCCCTCATGAGAGGGGAGGAATTTGTTATTCTCCCTCCCTTCATAGGGACTCAAGCACGATAGTCTGGGGGCTTGATGGTTAGGGGAGGGTTGGTTTTCTAATCACCCATTCAATCCAGCCACCTATCCCTCTTTAATAAGAAGACGAACTTAATAAGTCGTCATTGCGAACGTAGTGAAGCAATCCAGATTCAGCAATACGAATCTTTTAAAAATAGGACAAGCTATAGTAGACGATGCTAGAAGGGTATTTTGAATACTGGACAATTTCTAAATCTGGATCGCCACGCCGCTTCGCGGCTCACGATGACGCGCGGAGAAGTTGCGCTGGCTTTGCTGTTGCTCGTGTCGCCGGGGCGGCTCACGATGACGCACGGAGAA
>WASW01057715.1_pt1 | contig 17783 bp, 13 predicted proteins | sample 5698521 | NCBI WGS metagenome assembly WASW01 (sample SAMN11175560, study PRJNA528189) | sponge metagenome | isolation source: marine sponge | host: Leucetta | place: Antarctica: Western Antarctic Peninsula, King George Island | collected 2013-01
TTGTCCTTGAAATGATGCGTGACCATCATTTTCTTCTCAAAAAACGATAGACCCCGCGGAGTCTCTTGTGGGGGGGCATGCCGATGCCTAAGACAATCCCGATAAAAAAAACCCATCCTAACCATCTCGAAGTGTGGGTACTGAAATGAAAATAGAGAGACTCGAAGAATCTGCTCAATGGGGTCGTTTTTTGAGCTTTGCTGCCATCAGGCAATTGTATCAGGAAATCAGTCAACGCCTCAATCTGTACGTTAGATAACTGCAAATTCGGTTTCTGGGATTGAGGGAAATCGAATCGTGGTTCTTTTAAGTGAAACCTGAGCCAGATTTTGATTTTTTCCTGCCCCTCCAATTCTCGTAATTGTTGGCGAGCCTGTTTGAATTGAACCGCAATCGGGTTGGTTTGTTGCTCCATTTGTTGGAGCCGCTCTTTATAATTGGAAGCACTGAGGCGTTTTTGCAAGCGAGTCACCAGCCCATCCAGTTTGGGACCAACCTGCCCCCCTTTTCCTGAAATACTATGACAGGCGCTACATTCTAAACGGGCGTACCACCCAGCACCGCTCAGAATCGAGGGTCGGGCGGTTTTTGATGCCAGCGGAATAATTTTCATGATGTGTGTTTCCCCATCGGATTGAGGCATGAAACCAGAAAAATAAATACCATCCGGGCCGGAGCTGAGCGGAACTAGATATTGTGTTTCTTCAGAGCTACCAGCATAGGCTAAAAATGTTTCAGGAGATTTTCTAACTTCCAATTGGTCATCAATCCAAATTGCCTGAATTTGAGCATAGAAGGTGCCGGTCACCAAAAGGCGTTGTTTCCATTGAGGAAAAAGGGGGTGATCCTTCAAATAAATCATCGCTGCCGGCCCAAAAGAAGGGACCCAAGTGACCAAGCCGTTGAGAAACATCACATCGTCTTTTCCCTTCCATAAATAATTTTGTCCCGGGTTGATTTGAAGCAAGCGATCGACCCCTTTTCCATTCTCTGCCACATAAATCCGCTGGGCTGGGCCTTCAGCAAGGGCAAAAGGGTTACGGAGGCCGGACGCATAGACATAATTGGCCACACTGCCAGGAGTTTGTCGGTCATAAAACGGATTATCGGAAGGAGCCGAACCGTCCAGATTGATGCGCAGCAGTTTGCCGTTGGTGTGCTCAAGCAATTGCGTATTTTCAGGCTTATGCGCATCGCCGATCCCCACATAAAGTTTCCCGTCAGAACCGATGATACAGTTTCCGATTTGATGCGCAATTCCTGAGGAGTCCTTTTCGAAGAGTTTGGTCATTTCCCAATCTTTTTTTCCCTTCAATCCAAAGGTTCCCCCATCGCTCACAAAACGCATAATCTTATTGAAAAGCAACCCGCCTTTTCGATAAACCGTCGTGGCATAAAGGTGAGCATTCTCACCGTCTAAGCAGAGTCCCGTTAAACCAAATTGTCCTTTAAAATCAGGGAGTTCTTTGGTGGGGCGTAAGTTTTCAACTTCATCTGCATAGACAAACACACTGCGATCCTGAGTGACCACTTTGATCTGGCCACGCAGCTCCGTCACATAATACAAAGGTGCTTTCGGATCTTTTTTCGGGTGGGGGACAAATTCGATATCCACCGGAAAAGACCAGCCCGAAGAATCGATTTGAATTTTGTAGCCATCCGGTGCTTTCCAATTGCCAGTGCCCGTGGCAAAGAGCAGGGATGGAGCCAGGAGAGAGAGGCATCCAAAAAGAAAAACCAAAAACTGTCTTTTCTGAAGCAACGTCATCTAGGGTTCAATCCATTCAAATTAAAGAAAATTTCAGAGCAAGCCTCAAAAAATCAAAATTTACCAAACGAGACTACCATGAAGCATTCCAGAAATAGTAGTGCAAATTTATCACAAACCTGATAAAAGGAGCGGCTTGCTTTGATTGAATCAAAACAACAACCAGACAGAGCGTCTCTTTTTACTCAATTTTTTAAACCATAACTCATGTTATGTGTACCGTTTTTGCGACAGGGAAAACCCACCCCTAGCCCATTTCGGAGGGGAATTTTTAACGAAATTCGCTTTCTGCAAGAATCAGACACGTAACGTCAAATCATAATTCAAATGATAAAACAACCTTCTTATACTCGCGAAGAACTTATAAAATGTGGATACGGTGAAATATTTGGCGATGGCAATGCGCGCTTGCCGATTCCGCCGATGCTGATGATGGACCGTATTGTTAAAATTACAGAGGACTCCGGGCGTTACAACAATGGAGAGATGGTTGCCGAACTCGACATCACACCAGATCTGTGGTTTTTTGATTGCCATTTTCTAACAGACCCCGTGATGCCAGGATGTTTGGGCTTGGATGCCATGTGGCAACTCGTCGGTTTCTTTCTCGGTTGGAAAGGACTTCCAGGGAAAGGGCGAGCTTTAGGAGTGGGAGAAGTCTCATTTCGGGGGCAGGTGCTCCGTACGAATAAAAAAGTCGTTTACAAAGTCGACATGAAGCGTGTCTTTGTCAGAAAAGCCTTCTCGATGGGGATGGCTGACGCAACAATGGCGGTGGACGATCAGGTGATTTATACGGCGAAAGGGCTTCAAGTGGGGAATTATATTTCGTTAGACGGTTTCTGAAATCATCACAGATGGGTGAGAAACAGCTCCGACAATGAGCCGATTGCCGGAGTTGCTCATGCACTCAAACCTTTCTATTCTTTAATATCCGTAAAATTAGCCCCACTCGACCGTTTGGCTTCGTCGTAATTCGCTCCTCGTAAGCGGGCTCTTTTGAAATTTGCCCTGCGAATATCCGCTTTTCTAAATTTTGCTTTGGTCAAATCCGCGTCTTTGAAATTGACATCTCGTAAATCCGCTTTTGCAAAATCTGCGTGAGCGCATTTGGCACGAACAAAAGAAGCATCTTTGAGTTGAGTGCTCACAAAATCCGTCTTCGCACATTTGGCATCATTGAACATCGCCCCTTCTAAACGCGCTCCTTTAAAAGAAACACCGCTGACATCGGCTTCTTTGAAATTGACATTCAGCAGATGTTTGTTAGCAAAATTGCAGTGTCGCAGATCTTTGCGTTCTCCTGGTTCACAATCGGGAGTTGCGACTTTCTTTTCAACGACGGCTTCTTTTTTCGGCTTTGTTTTGGTCACAGCCTCTGGCACCAGAGCAGCCATAATATCAGGCACCCTAATCAAAACCCAATGATTCGAGTGTGCTCTTGGAGTCGCAGAAACATTCCCTTCAATGTTCTTTTCAAAATGCTCACTGTAATCCCCAATCACTCTAGCAGTGCCATTTTTCTTCAATTCATAGAGTTCCAAAAAGGTGAGTTCCGTTGCGTTTTTAGAATAATGATGAATCCCCAATGTGTATTCAGAGAGTGTTTTGGGAGAGACTAGCGTGATACATTCCTGATCGGTGGGGCTCGTTTTATCATGGATCGCGGCAATTCTGTTGCCAATCTTCAAAGTCGTGTGATTGGGCGGATAAAGGACACGTTTTCTGCCAATCACGAGGGTAATATCAAAATCAGGGAGCTTCTTTCCTTGCGGAACTTCCCATTCCAGACAAAGCGTCGTGGCCGCATGTGTCACAGGAACGATCAAAAGGAGGATCACGAGGGATAAGAATATATTTTTTGCCGATTGCATAATTTGTCCTTTCCAAAGAATGAGGATAACATTGGGGAAATCTGATAAACTTTAAAAAAAAAAAAAAACTTGTCAAGTAGAATGATTTTTAATATTTATTAAGGTTATCTAATATCTTCTTCAATCCCAATTCCTGTGATGTTTACCGCATGTTGTTAGTTTTTCTCAGTCCCACCCTTTTCTCTAAAAATATTATGAAGCAGATTCTATTTTGGATTGTTATCACCTTCTTTTTTTCTGCCCCGGCCTGGGCTGTTGACCAAGCAAAATTGGCAGAGGGGCTTTATGCCGAAATGAAAACCACTAAAGGCGTCATCGTTTTGCAATTGTTTTACGAAAAAGTGCCGAACACGGTTGCCAATTTTGTTGGCTTGGCCGAGGGTCTCAAAGAATGGCGGGATTCCATCACTAAACAGCCAAAGAAAAGTCGCTATTATGACGGGTTGCTCTTTCATCGTGTGATTCCAGACTTCATGATTCAAGGAGGCGATCCTTTAGGAACGGGAACCGGCGGCCCCGGATATCAATTTGCCGATGAGTTCGATTCATCCTTGAAACACGATAAACCGGGGATTTTATCAATGACGAATGCGGGGCCAAATACCAATGGCAGTCAGTTTTTTATCACCCACAAAGCGACCCCGTGGTTGGACAACAAACATTCGGTTTTTGGGGCAGTGGTCGCAGGAATGGACGTGGTCAATGCCATTGCCAAAGGTGATGTGCTGGAAACCGTCACTTTCATTCGTAAAGGAAAAGCGGCTCAAGGATTTGATGCCGCTAAAGCCGCGGAGCAGTCAGCGAAAGCGGCGGAAGTGCTCGCAAAAAAAGAGGCTGATCAATACCGGAAAAAGGTTCCAAAAGCCCAGGGGAAAATCGACCTTTCCCGTGTCCCGGATCCTCAGCAAAAAGCCGCTGAAGAAGTCGCTGCCAATCTTTTGATGATCGGCTTTAAAGGCTCTAAAATGAAGGGTGCTAATTTTTACTATGAAAAAGAGGATGCGCTCAAAATCGCTCAGCAAATCGTCGATTTGGCACGCAGAGAAGGGGCTGATTTTTCAAAATTGGTGCAAGAATACACCGATGTCCCTCAACAAACAAAAGTACCACAAATCAACGATGACCCCCATACCGCCCCCTTTTTCAAACCAGCCTTAAAACTGAAAGTTGGGCAAATCAGCGACCCGGTGGACTCGCCTTTCGGTTATTTTATTTTTGAACGCTACCAAACCGAATTTGTCGAAGCACGCCATATTCTTGTTGCCTATGAGGGATCGGCCCGTTCAACTCAAAAACGGAGTAAAGACGAGGCACGAAAACGGGCAGAGGAAGTTTCCCAACAATTGAATTCTGGAAAAGATTTTGCGGAATTGGCCAAAATTTATTCTGATGGCCCTTCTCGTTCAAAAGGTGGGCATCTGGGGCGATTTTCACGAGGACAAATGGTTCCAGCGTTTGACAAAGCCTTGTTCGCTATGAAGCCCGGAGAAATCAGTAGGATTGTTGAAACCGATTTTGGCTTTCATGTGATCAAGCGAGAAAAATAAAGAAGGAACGATGATGACTCCCACGCAACTCGCGGAACAGTTTCGAGAGCGAAGCCCCCTCATTCATGTTATCTTAGATGGCTGGGGAATCGCTCCCGCTAGCGAACACAATGCCATTTTTCAAGCCCGCACACCAGTGATGGATCACTTGCGGCAAAATTTCCCGCACACGGAATTGCTGACCCATGGGCCGCATGTTGGGCTACCCAGTGAAAAAGATATGGGCGGTTCCGAAGTCGGACACATGACGATGGGGGCTGGAATCGTGATGGAACAAGGCCCGACCTATATCAAACGGTTGATTGATACTGGTGAATTTCAAAAAAGCCCCGTGCTGGAAAAGCTCATCCAAAACTGCTTGAAACGGCAAACCCCACTGCATTTAATTGGCTTGCTTTCAGATGGAAACATTCATAGCCATCTTGATCATTTTACCGCCATCATTCGACACGCATTTTCGGTGGGAATCAAAAAACTGTATGTTCATCCGTTGCTCGATGGTCGGGACACTCCGATTCAATCAGCATTGGATTATACGGAATCGCTGGAAAAACTATTCCATGAATTGCAACAACAACACGCTGAAATCGATTATGCTTTTGCCAGTGGTGGTGGCCGTGAGGTGATCACGATGGATCGCGATACCAACTGGTCGAAAGTCGAGGCTGGCTGGAATGTGCATGTCCGCGGAGAGAGCGCCAACCGTTTTGAATCGATTGCACAGGCCATTGAACATTTTCGTCAGGAGCAGTCGGGAATTATTGATCAGAATCTTCCGGGCTTTGTCATTGTGCGAGATGGCGCTCCGGTGGGTCCGATTCAGGATCACCATTCGGTCATTTTCATGAATTTCCGTGCGGACCGTGCTCTTGAATTTAGCCAAGCCATGCTGGAAGATGATTTTCCTCATTTTGATCGAACCCCTCGACCTCAAGTGATTTATGCGGGAATGATGGTTTATGATCAGGAAATTCAGTTTCCGGAAAATCATCTTGTCGGAGCGACCGTGGTGGAGAATCCTTTTGGCAAAAGAATTCTGGAAAAAGGGCTCAAACAGTTCCGCCTCACGGAAACCCAAAAGTTTGCTCATGTCACTTTTTTTTACAATGGGGGCTATCGGACTCCCTTGGATCCTAGTGCTGAAATCTATCAGTTGATTGACTCAGACAAGGTTTCGTCGTTTGAGCTAGCGCCGCTCATGAAAGCTCATCAAATCCAACAACAGGCGGTGGAGTTCATTGCCGCTCAAGAATACGATTATGGCCTCATCAATTTTGCAAATGCCGACATGGTCGGGCATACTGGAAATTTGAAAGCCGCCATTGCTGGGATCGAAGCAGTGGATCAGGCATTGGGGAAAATTGTGAAAAAAATTAAAGAAGTTTCTGGGGTCTTGGTGATCACTGCCGATCATGGCAATGCGGATCAAATGCGATCCTTCAACAAAAAAAAGGGACTCTGGGAACGAGATACGAGGCATTCACTGAATCCGGTCCCTTTTATTATTTATGATCCCCTGTATCAAAATGATTATCAACTCAAACCGCCCTCGGATTCACAACCTCTCAACCTGAGTCAGATTGCGGCAACCAATTTCATTTTGCTGGGACAGGCGATGCCGTCTGATCTGAATGATTCACTCTTCCTGGGATGATCTTTAAAGAAAACTGAGTTGAGATGAACCCCGTCACCAGGGGATTCCGCCACCCTATCTTGCTGCCGTCCTCCCTCATGTTTTCGGTAAACTTTGAAATAGCCTTGACGAGAATGCGCTCGATTCAAGAGGGGAATATTCTGTGCATTTCCCAACAGTGATCGCTTTCAAAATAGAAGCACACTCAAAAATAACATTGATGAATTAAAGAAGGAGTAAGAGTTTTATGGTAAATATACTGTGTATCGGAGCTGGTTATGTAGGAGGCCCCACGATGGCGATGATTGCCAAACATTGCCCGGAACACCGCATCATCGTGGTGGACATCAGTGCCAAACGGATCGCACAATGGAATTCCGAAAAATTGCCTATTTATGAACCGGGCTTGTTTGAAGTCGTTCAGGAAGTGCGGGGGCGGAATCTGTTTTTCAGCACAGACGTTGCGGTGGGGATTGCCGAAGCCGACATCATTTTTGTTTCCATCAATACTCCGACCAAAACCTATGGAGAAGGAGCCGGGCGTGGCACGGATTTACAATATTGGGAACAGGTAGCACGCGCGATTCTCTCCAACAGCCAAAAGCGAAATGTGATTGTGGTGGAAAAGAGCACCCTTCCGGTACGAGCGGCCGCGGCGATGGCACGGATTTTAAACTCTGAGAAAAACGGGGTTCACTTTGAAGTGATTTCCAATCCTGAATTTCTTGCCGAAGGGACCGCAATCAAAGATTTGACCAATCCTGATCGCATTTTGATTGGCGGACGAAGCAATCAATCCGGTCAAAAGGCTTGTGACACATTAGCCGATCTTTATGCCCATTGGGTGCCTCGCGAAAAAATCCTGCTGACCAATGTCTGGAGCAGCGAATTGTCCAAATTGTTTGCCAACGCCATGCTCGCGCAACGCATTTCTTCCATCAATAGTATCACCGCTTTATGCGAAAAAACGGGGGCTGATATTTCAGAAGTCAGCCAGGCCATTGGGATGGACAAACGCATCGGATCGCATTTTCTCGAAGCCAGTGTCGGCTTTGGCGGGTCGTGTTTTCGCAAAGACATTCGCCATCTTGCTTATTTGTGCGAACATTATGATTTGCCGGAAGTCTCTCAATATTGGGACAGCGTGGTCAGCCTGAATGATTATCAAATCAATCGCTTTTTTAAAAATATCTTGGCCAGCCAATTCAACACACTTGCCAATAAAAAAATGGCGATTTTGGGGTTTGCTTTTAAACCGGATACTGGCGACACACGGGACACGCCGGCACTGCCGATTTGTCAGAAGCTCTTGGCAGAACAGGCTTCAATCAGCATCACCGACCCCCAAGCCTTAGCAAATGCCCGCCTGGAACTAGCGGATATCGAAGGCGATATCCATTATGAGGAAGACCCTTACAAAGCCGCTGAAGGCGCCCATTCTCTACTTCTGATCACCCATTGGCAGGAATACCGCGAATTGGATTATCAACGTATTTTTGACGCCATGATAAAACCCGCTTTTGTGTTTGATGGCCGCAACTTTCTGGACCATCAACATTTATTTGAAATCGGCTTCAACGTCTTTCCCCTCGGAAAACCGATCTTGAGCCATTTGCAATAACAAATTCTTGGCAACAACGATTCATCCTTTGCGAACCGGAGAAAAAATCATGAGCAAATTTCAAGAAAATTTAAAAAACCTCGCCCCTTCCGATCAACTCGTTTTGGCACGGGTGTTTGATCAACAAGGCCAATTGCTTTCTGTGATTCCGAATTTACCTGGAAAACAGGGGGCGCTTCAAGTCTTCAACCATGTCGCTTCAGAGCATGGAGAGCTTGGGGAGGAACAGGCGAAAGAGGCGATTCAATTGTTTGGTGAGCATGTGGCGGATGCGAGGCAGAACCCGGAAAAACATCCGAATTTGGATTTGCTGTTGAATCTCGGTGCCTCCAAACTGCAAATCCAACGAGTGACAACGCCGATTTCGGGATTGCTGGCAACCATTGTGAAACGCAGTGCTTCCAAAGAAGAATGCGAAATCTTCATTGACTTACTCAATCAAGGCACTGTCCGAGCCGCCGAAAAAATCAAGGGAGTCTGGCAACCACAAACCTACGTTATTGACGGAATTCTCAATTACTTCGGCAGTCACTGCAACGAACGCATCGAAGGCCGTTTTTGGGATAAAATCCCGCTAAAAACCGCCAATTATTCGGATGAGGATTTTGAAAAAGGCGGGGTACGCTACGCGCCAGGGTCGGTTGTGCGAACCGGGACTTACATTGGGCCTCAAACCGTGATCATGAATTTGAGCCTTGTCAATATTGGCGCCTACATTGCTGGAAGTGGCGTCATGATTGATGGAGCGGCACGGGTCGCCTCCTGCGCTCAAATCGGCAAAGGGGTCAAGTTTGGAGCAGGATCGGGGATAGAAGGAGTCCTCGAACCAGTGGGGCGGCTCCCTTCAATTGTTGAGGATAACGCAAAAATCGGGGCGATGTGTGAAGTGTCTGGTATCGTTGGTGAAGGATCCGTTTTGGCGAGTGGCGTGGTGATGGCTTCTGGGAAGAAAATTTTTGATGAAGCGTCCGGAGAAATTGTTCCTCCGCTGACATGCAAAGTCGGTGAACAAACTTTTTTACTCCCGGTGATTCCTCCACACCGTTTGGCTGTCGGAGGTTCCCTCTTGAGTGAAAATGGCCGCTTTGCAACCGACGCGATCATTCTCAAACCTGGCGACCTGCGGGACACGAGCACTCTTCAACATTTTGAAAAACAAGGGATGCTTTATAACTGAATTTTTTTTGCCTGCCCTCTTCCAAAAAACGATAATGCAGAGAGGGGGGGGGCGATCTTCTTGAATTAGCCGACCCGACCAAAAAAGGTCAGTTGAGCCTCTTCTGAGAGGGAAATTCCCGGTTGGGTGTTGTAAGCCAGGACGACTTGGATGCGTTCACGTTCTTCTTTGACAGGCGTCACGCGGTGGAGGGTATCACGTCCTCGAAACAAAACCAGAGTACTGTCTTCAAACCTCAGCGAATTCGGTTTTATCTCCCCATCCAGCACCGCTCTCACGCCATCAAAATTCATATCATCATTGGCAGAATCGCGTAACTGTTTGACATATTCCAATGCTCCCCCAGCCAACGGTGCTTGGATCATCAAGGTGATTGCGAAAGAAGAATTGTCAAAATGCCAGCCCAATTCCTGCTCCGTTTCATAATAATGGACATTGAGCGAAGAGAGCGAATCTTCGTAAGGATAGAGCCTCGCTTCTCCTAAGACCACGCAAAGGAATTGGCGGAATTCTTCAGAGTCGTAGATCGCTCTCAGTGGGGAATCCTCTGAAATTTGATCATCGGTGATACATCCCTTCGTACTCAAAACCTGGCGATTTCTGGGATGATTGTCAGGGTAATTGGGATCGGGTGCGGAAAGATAAGGCGTGTGGGTTTGTTCGCAAAAATAAGCGAGATTTTTTTTATGCTTTGCTTCCGCTTTCACTGTTTCCAAGGCGGCATCCTTGATGAATCCGGGCAAAATTAAGGCTCCCTGCTGATCCAGATGAGCCTGGCAATCCAGCGCAAATCCTTCCAGATCGTTGATCGAGTAGCGATCAAAATCGATGATCTTGGCAATCTCGCTCACACGCGTTCCTCCTTCATCTCGTCTTTAAGGTTTGCCGATGGTGGCTCGAATCAATTCGGCGTGTTTTCATTTTTTAAGGAATGGTACAATTCATAGGCTTTTTCCGGAGTTTCGTTGCCATGCACCACCGCTCGTACGGCTTGGATCATCGAAGTCGGGGATTCGGATTGGAAAATATTCCTTCCCATATCAACTCCTGCCGCTCCCTGTTGGATGGCATTGTGCGCCATTTTCAGGGCATCGAGTTCTGGAATTTTTTTACCTCCGGCAATCACAAGGGGCACTGGACAGCTAGCAACCACGGTTTCAAACTCTTCTTCAATATAATAGGTTTTGACATAATGTGCCCCCAACTCCGCGCAGATGCGGGTTGCTAGTCGGAAATAACGCGCATCGCGCACCATCTCTTTTCCGACGGCTGTTACCGCTAGCGTGGGAATCCCATAGCGAATTCCGGTATTGACCAGTTTGGTCATGTTGAGCACAGATTGGGTTTCATACTCTCCCCCAATAAAAACCTGGCAGGTAATCGCGGCCGCATTCAAACGAATCGCATCTTCAATATCCACCGTAATTTGCTCGTTAGAAAGCTCCTTGAGCATGCTCGGCCCTCCTGAAGCACGCAATACAATCGAATTGGTGGCAGAGGGAGGAATCACACTGCGAAGAATGCCGCGAGTCAGCATCAAGGTATCGGCATAGGGAACCAACGGTAAGATGCTGATATCCACTCTTTCCAAGCCAGTGGTCGGCCCTTGAAAATAACCATGATCAAACGCGAGCATGACCGTCTTACCAGAATCTGGATTGAAAATACGAGCCAGTCGATTTTTCATTCCCCAGTCCAAAGCATTGGAACCTTTGAGAAAAAAGCCCTCTGTTTTTTGAGGAATATCGGTATAAAATTGCTTAGATTCTTTATTGTCTACCTCAGGCATGAGAATGTCTCCTTCTTGATTTAATCATCAGAATCGACGATAGATTTCCTCCAAATGGTGTTTTTCCAGAGGATAAACCACCATGTCATTCAGCTCAAAAAAATCCGATTTTAGCATGCTGAATCCCTAAAAAGAAAGATAAAATTCTTCCCAAAGGCTTCTCGATTTTCCGGGGATTTTCATCTGTCAAATACCTGACAAGTGTGTTAGACATTCAAAAATTGAAAACGCTTGCTAACCTTCCTGCTCACCCCTAAAAAACTGGAGAACGTATGTACATCACACAAGGATTGAAGAATGCCATGCAAATCAATGGCGGACGGATTGCGACCATTGATGGGAACAGACGGCAGACTTGGAATGAATTAGGATGGCGTGTCAGTAAATTAGCCGGGGCTTTCCAAAAACTGGATTTGAGTGCAGGAGGCAGGATTGCGATTTTAGCGATGAACAGTGATCGCTATTTAGAATACTATTATGCCGTTCCTTGGGCCGGAGGGGTGATGGTTCCCCTCAATATTCGCCTCTCGCCAGCAGAATTGATCTTTTTACTGAATGATTCAGAAACTGAAATTCTCCTGGTGGATGATACCTTTGTCCCCATGCTTTCGGCTTTTGAAGGAAAACTGGAATCGGTGAAACATATTGTCCATCTCACGGATCAAACCGCCAGCGCAGGAACCTCTCATTTTGAAACTATCCTGGCGGCGGCGGATGCCATCCCGGATGCGCCAGCTGTCGGGGATGAGCTTGCCGGATTATTCTATACGGGTGGCACAACCGGCCTTCCGAAAGGCGTGATGCTGACTCAGCATAATTTGGTCTTCAATAATTTGAATACTTTGATGATGTTTGGTTATAACAGCGACTCGATTTATCTCCATGCCGCTCCCATGTTTCACGCGGCCGATATCTGTTCAACAGGCACGATCACAATGATTCAGGGAGTCCATGTTTTTATCCCTAAATTTGATCCTGAAAACATGCTCAAAGTGCTTGCCGCCGAAAAAGTGTCCCACACCCTGATTGTCCCGACAATGATCAATATGCTCGCGAACCATCCCTCACTCCAAAACTATGATCTCTCTCATTTGCAAAAAATTGTCTATGGCGCCTCTCCCATGCCGGAGGAAGTGATCAGAAAAGCAATGAAAGAGCTTCCTCAGTGTACCTTCAATCAAGCCTATGGAATGACGGAACTTTCCCCGTTAGCGACGATCACTCCGACAAAATACCACACGTTTGCAGAGCCAAATTCCAAAATCAAATCAGCCGGTTGCGCCATTCCAAGCATTGAAGTCAAAATTGTCGATGAAGCGGACCACGAAGTGCCACGAGGCACAGTGGGAGAAATCGTTGTCAAAGGGGACAATGTCATGAAGGGCTATTGGAAGCGACCCGAAGAAACGGCAAGAGCGGTTCGTGATGGTTGGATGCACACTCAAGATGCGGCTTACATGGATCAAGATGGCTTTATTTTCATTTCTGATCGTTTGAAAGACATGATCATCTCAGGAGGCGAAAACATTTACTCGGTTGAAATAGAAAATGTGATCTACCAACACCCCGCTGTTAATGCTTGCGCGGTTATCGCGATTCCTGATGAAGAATGGGGAGAAGCCGTCCACGCCATCCTCGTGCTCAACGAAGGAACCACGGCCACAGCAGAGGAAATCATTCACTTCTGTAAAGAAAAGTTGGGCGGGTATAAAATTCCTCGCAGTCTTGACTTCCAGACGGAACCCTTACCTTTGAGTGGAGCGGGAAAAATCTTGAAAAACAAATTAAGAGAACCCTTCTGGGAAGGCCGCGAAAAACGAGTGTCTTGAACATTTCACAACGTTTTCTCTTTGGCGTTCCAATGTTTCTCCAGATTGTGGATCAATTGGCCACTGAGATGGCATTGTGACTGGATTTCGGCATAGGTTCTCATGTAGCGCCGATAACTATCGAGGGTTTCCTGTTGCACTCGCAAGACTTTACGATTTCCCGCGGCACTCACCATGCCAGAGCCTAAAGCGTTGTCAACGGTTCTTTGAATGACTTCATCCATTTGCTCCCGTGGCACCACTTCGTTGATCAAACCAGCCGCTTCGGGGCTTTCCACATAAAACGTTTTATCGAACATGATCGCTTGCCGCGCCATTCTTTCTCCGAGAAAACGGGCTAGCCGTAAATTGGCCGCGCCGGGGATAATCCCTTCTTTGCGAGCGGGGAGATTGAAATAAGAACCGGATTCCGCAATCACATAATCGACCACCAACAGCGTTTGACACCCGCCTCCAATCGCAAAACTCTCCACTGCCGCAATCCAGGGAATTTCTTTGGTATTTTCTGGACGCTCTTCCTCCCAGGGCGCATCTCCTGCGATTCCATAAAAAAGTTTATTGATCATTCCCCAGTCGCGAGTGAGATAAAAAAGGAAGGAGACTTTTCCGTGATAAATCCTTGTCAAATTGATCCCAGAATCAAACACCCGCCGGCCTTTGTAGCGAGGATGATCGACTTTTGCCCCGCGCAACACACCGATCTTGAGATTGGGGTGAAGCAACGCCAGATCGATGGCGGTTTCCTGATCAATGATTGAGTTGTCGTCCTCCGCATTGAGATAGCGGGTATTGATTAAATCGATGAATCCCACCCCATCACGCGCCTCAATGCGGGCATTCTCCATTTCTAAAACCCCGTCTCGCACAAAAGATTCCAACCGTTCTCGCGAATCGGATTTGGGGCGTAGCATCGCATGGAGCATATGAATCCCGGATTTCGGTTCCGCCAGTAATTGAGAAAAGAGGATTCCTTGCAGCAGCTCCAAGCCGTCTTTATCAAGCTGCATCCGCTCTGCTTCCTGAGACAATGCTTGTTTTGAGGGCACAATCCCCGGCCACAGCTCAGCGGCTTTCCAGGCAATGTCTTCAACCCGCAGAAACTGAGAATAATCATTGGTCAATCGGCGATAGAGGGTTTTGCGATGCGCTTGGCAAAATTTCCGCCCGGCGGCTGTGATCAATTTCACTAAAGATTCTCCGGCCGCTTTCTCTTGCGGGGTTCGTTTGGATTTCAAAGGAAGTCTCTCGCAAAAATGCCAGCCTTGCTGAATCAAATTTCCAATCAGCTTCGCATCGGCTTCCAGGCGCGTCTCATTGGTTTCAGCTGGAAAATCAATCGCTTCCACGGAATCCAGCCATTGCTTCACAGAAGTTTGCTCTAAACCGGCGGCCAATATTTTTGAGCGAAAATCTTCAGGTTGCCTTAGATTACTCACGGATCTCCTCCTCCCAGGGTTTTTCGTTTGTTCGCATCATCAACCTCGCTTTTTACTTTAATGATACGCTCAGGTATAGTAGACAAAACTCAAAATAATTGAGTTCACATTCGATGTCAAACAAATTGAATCTGGCTCTCAATTTCTTGCAAAACACGCTTCCCAGCAGCGATCATTATGCCGATATTTCAATTCAAAGGATGCTGAAAGGATTAGGAAGCTCCCTAGAGTCCGTACTTCCCTTTTTTTAAAATCCCTTTTCTAGATCAATTTAATCGGATTGTGCCATGAAAATTCTATTGATTATCGTTCTGTTATTATTAAAAATTTTTATTGAAGAGCCTTTAATCTCTCGCTCAGTCTTTGCACAATCAACTCCCTCTGAGCAGTTGAGCAAATATTCACAGAAAGCCCCCGTGATGTTGGCCCAGCGTTGGAAACCGAATATGGAGATCACAGGGTGGTGGCTGAGCGAAAAACTGGATGGGATGCGGGGCTATTGGACGGGTCAGGAATTGATCAGTCGTGCAGGCAATAAGATCCATGCCCCGGCTTGGTTCATCGAGGATTTTCCACCGACTCCACTCGATGGAGAGCTGTGGTTAGGACGGCAGCAATTTTCGCAACTGATGAGCATTGCTCGCTCTAAGACGCCTGACAAGCGCTGGAAAAATGTAAAATTCATGATCTTTGATGCTCCCCAAATTAGCGGTATTTTTGAAAAAAGATTGGCCTATGCCAAAAATTGGTTTGAGCAGAACCCTAATCCTTACGCTGAAGTATTGGATCAAATTGTTTGTGAAAATGAGGCACATTTGTTGAGCGTGTTAGCAGAAAATAAAATTGCTGGAGGAGAAGGACTCATGTTGAGGAAACCCCAGTCTGCTTATCAAGTGGGACGTTCCTATGATCTCCTAAAAGTCAAACGATTTGATGATGCTGAAGCCACGGTCATTCGGCATCTTGCCGGGGCAGGCAAGCATCAAGGGCGTTTAGGGGCTGTCTTAGTCGAGCTTAGCAATGGCATTCAATTTGCGATTGGCACTGGTTTTTCTGATCATGATCGTGAAAATCCACCGGCTGTCGGGAGTCTGATCACGTTTAGGCATTATGGCTTCCATCCCTCAGGAAAACCTCGATTTGCTTCTTTTCTTCGAATTAGAAAAGACATGTAACAAAATCCATCAAAGAACGGCATCCTTGTTCATTGACAAAATTTTCAAAAAGATGAGTGCTTATTTGAAAATCTCATCCTTTTCTCAATAAACACACCTAGAAAATAAAATTGCGACTGCCCCAGCAAGTGAGTCAATTTCTCTTGTTCACACTCAACATCAATAACCATTGGAAAAAATGACAGAAGACACTATTCAAACAATTCTCAAAGACAGCAATTATCATCTCGTTTTGTTTTCAACTGATGAAATTGAAGATTTGCGGAAACGGGTTTTTACCAAAACAACCAGAGACAAAGAAACCCCTTTTGTAACATGTATCGTTCGAGAAAAAGATATTCAACTCAAACCAGAAGAAATTGTCCGCCAGCTATACGCTGAGCAACTTATCAAGAAATATGGTTACCCGAAAAATAGACTGGCTTTTGAACATCCGGTTAATTTTAGACGGGAGAAAAAGCGGGCTGATATTGTCATCCTTGATAAAGATCGCACCGATACGCCTTACATGATTATTGAATTAAAAAAGCCCAATCTCAAAGATGGAAAAGAACAACTCCGTTCTTATTGTAATGCGACGGGCGCACCTATCGGTGTTTGGACCAATGGCGAGCAAATTTTCCGCTATCATCGCAAAGACCCCAATTATTTTGAAAAAATCACCCACATTCCCAAAGCAAATCAAAGTCTGGCGGACATTTTAAGTGAACACATTACTCTCAAAGATTTGATCATCAATGACAAAATCGCCAATCAGCGGAAATCTCTAAAAGACCTCATCCTTGAAATGGAAGATGAAGTTCTGGCCAATGCAGGAGTGGACGTTTTTGAAGAGGTTTTTAAGCTCATATTCACCAAATTTTTTGATGAATTTCAAAGCAAAAAAGATAAAGTCATTATCGAACATCATCTGGATGAAAATCTTTCCCCCACCGAGCGGAGAGATTATGAAAAACTCAAAACCTGCCTAGAAACGATAAAAGATGAAAAATTCCGGGTGATGGAGTTTAGGAACACCGGCCAAACCGATACTGAGCTAAAAAACAAGATTCAAACTTTATTTGATAAGGCAAAAGGGCAATGGCCGGGAGTCTTCCCCGAAGGTTCGGAGTTTGAACTGTCCGATAGCCACCTTTCCGTTTGCGTCTCCAGCTTGCAGGATATTAAACTATTTAACTCCAATCTTTTGGTTGTCGATGAAGCGTTTGAATATCTGGTCAATAAATCAGCAAAGGGGGAAAAAGGGCAATATTTCACGCCTCGCCATGTGATTGATATGTGCGTGCAAATGCTCAACCCCAAACGGGGCGAATATATGATTGACACCGCCTCCGGTAGTTGCGGTTTTCCCGTGCATACCATTTTTAAGCTCACGGGGCATCTGTTTACCAATGCCGAAATACCCGATGAAGATAAAGAGCATGTATTAAAAGTCTTTGGGATCGACTTTGATGAAAAAACGGTCAGGGTTGCCAGAACCTTAAACCTGATTGCAGGCGATGGAGAAACCAATGTTCTACATTTGAATACACTTGATTATGAACGTTGGAGCGATAAAACCGAAAGCGATAAAAAATGGATCAATACTTATGGAAAGGGGTTTAAGAGGTTGGAAAAACTACGAGCCGAAAAAGACCAAGACAAGCAATTCAATTTTGATATTCTGATGGCAAACCCACCCTTTGCTGGAGACATCAAAGAAAGCCGGATTCTGCACAAATATGAATTGGGTTTTAATGAAAAAGGTAAGCTCAAAGCAAGGTCGGGCGGGATATTTTGTTTATTGAAAGGAATCTCAATTTTCTCAAACCCGGCGGGCGGATGGCGATTGTCTTACCGCAAGGCCGCTTCAATAACACCTCCGATAAACACATCCGGGATTTTATCGCTGAACGTGCCCGCATCCTTGCGGGGGGGGGCTTACACGGCAACAC
>WASW01094055.1_pt1 | contig 17706 bp, 14 predicted proteins | sample 5698521 | NCBI WGS metagenome assembly WASW01 (sample SAMN11175560, study PRJNA528189) | sponge metagenome | isolation source: marine sponge | host: Leucetta | place: Antarctica: Western Antarctic Peninsula, King George Island | collected 2013-01
GATGATCTGGCCAACCAGATAGCGGCAGGAGAGGTGGTCGAGCGACCCGCCTCTGTGGTGAAAGAGTTGGTAGAAAACTCCATCGATGCTGGGGCTAGCCTCATTCGACTTGATATTGAGGGCGGTGGTAAAAAGAAAATCCGTATTATGGATAATGGTATGGGGATGTTGCCGGAAGAGTGCAAGCTCGCCTTTTCTCGACATGCGACCAGTAAGATTTCTGAATTCAGCGATCTTGAAACAATTCAGTCGTTGGGATTTCGTGGCGAAGCTTTGCCGAGTATTGCTTCGGTGGCAAAAGTCCGTTGCACAAGTGCACGCAATGAAACTCAAGGAGGAAAATTAATTGTGGTTGAGGGGGGGACCTTCGTGGAAGATAAGGATTTCGCCTGTCCCCAGGGAACAACCATCGAAGTGGCGCAATTATTTTATAGTACCCCAGCTCGCAGTAAATTCCTGAAAGGCGATTCCACCGAATTTTCTCATATCACTCAAGTGGTGACACAGCAGGCACTGGCTTATCCTGCTATTCAATTTCAATTGACTCATAACGGACGTGATGTTATTCAGACTTTACCGACAGATCAGGTCCATTACCGTATTGCTGAACTTTTTGGCGCTGACCTTGGCAAGTCACTGATACAGGTGGAATCGAGTTCTGGGGATTACCAATTAGAAGGTTATGTGTCTAATCCGGTTTACACCCGGTCGAACCGGTCTGCACAATATTGTTTCATCAACGGACGATTCGTCCGTGATAAAGTGATTCTTCATGCAACGCAGCAGGGGTACAGTCATTTACTGCCGAAAGGCCAGCATCCGGCGCTGTTTTTATATTTGACCATGAACCCGAAATTGCTGGATGTGAATGTTCACCCGTCGAAAGCAGAAGTGCGGTTCGCGTTTCAGCAGGATGTTCATCAATTCGTTTCTCGCAGCATCCGCGAAGCCCTGGAAAAAAATATGCAGGCATCTGATGTTCGTCCCATAAACGACGATATTCCTATACATTCAAACTATAGAAAACCGATTGAAACCCCTTCATGGCCAGGCAAATCAGAAGAAACAACTTCATTCAGTCAGGGGAACCTTTCCGATGCTTTAAGAACGATGAGCGGGTCGCATGGATTCGAATCGCAAACTACAACGCCTTCATCACAAGTCACTTGGTTCGATAAACCTCCGATACCGGTTTCCCATCTTATTTATTCCGAGTTCGAACCTTTAGGACAATTAGACTCCTCTTTCATTATCATGCAGGGGAAAAAAGGGTTGTTGGTGGTGGATCAGCATGTGGCACACGAACGGGTTTTGTATGAACGGTTCCGTGAAGCGGCGAAGGAAAAAAAAATCGAAGTGCAAAATCTTTTATTCCCTCTAACCGTCGAGTTTTCTCCGGCGGAAACCGAAATATTGACCCCGCATTTGGGTCGCCTGCAGCAATTGGGATTAGAACTTGAGACCTTTGGCAAAAATGAATTTCTCTTGCGATCCGTACCCGCCATTCTGAAAAATATCGATAACGAGAAATTACTTCGCGACACTATTGAACTTCTTCCTAAAGGCGGTGACGAAAATGTATTGCACGATAAATATGAAGATGTTCTTATAATGATGTCCTGCCGAAACGCCATCAAGGTCAACCATCCCTTAAACCTGGATCAAATTCGCAAACTGATTTTCGATCTGGAACAAACCAGCATGCCCTTTACTTGTCCACACGGCAGACCCATCTCCCTTTTATTCGACATGGACGATATCCTTAAAAAATTCCTCCGCAAGTAGTTCCCTAGCGTTGGAGACAACTAGCAGTAGCTTTTTTAGGCAGGCGAAGGGGAGTGGGGGTCTGTCAGCACGACAATCTCTCCGTTTTGAAATAAATGATCCCCTCTGATAAGGGGGGATGGGGGGTTTTTGTTGAAGGTGTTGCGGGAGTGGTGAATAGGGGGGGTTGCCTTTTTCATTCCCTATTTGATAGCACTTAGGATCACCCTCTTTAAAAATCTCAGCGAACACAAAGAAGAAATAAAGCAAGCAATCCCAATATCAAAAGAGATTCGGATTTAAATATTGAAGTGGTGTTTAAAAAATTAGATTTAGCCACAGATAGCTGTGAAACGTTATCAGGCACCCTCACCCCAGCCCTCTCCCTTCAAGGGAGAGGGTGTTAAAAAAGGCAACCCCCCCATCCCCCCCCTTATCAGGGGGGGCAGAGGCTTAACAAACGCCTATCCAGAATCTTGATGGCGTTTGTTTTGCTTTACAGACAAAGACCTATAGCCTCCCCTAGCTAGAGGGTGTTAAAAAAGGCAACCCTCTCGTAACTACAAAACCTTCAGCACGTCATCGCGAACGACTGATAAGGAGTGTGGCGATCCAGACTTAACAAACTTCCATTTTACATGTAGGTTATTTTGCAAATGGGATTCGTTTTATTTGTTCTGGATTGCCACGCTCCCTCGGGTCGCTCACAATGACGTGCCTGACGGCTTTTGGTTTAAGTACTTTAATGTGTGCTTGTAGGGTGGGGTCTGTCAGTGCGACAATCTCTCCGTTTTAAAATAAATGATCCCCCCTGATAAGGGGGGCTGGGGGGTTTTTGTTGAAGGTGTTGTGGGTGTTGGTGAAAACCCATTCGGCATCGTGCAGAAACTTTTCGCAGTTGCCGGAATTTATTTTTCGGAACAGAGTGAGTAGCTTTTGTTCTTCTTTATTCGTGCAGTTGAGATTTTTTCGGATCGTTTTTAAGTTGTCGGAGAGGACAGTCATAATGCTTGGACCCGTGCTTTAAAAATTCAAGCTAACTCTATTCCATTTTTTCTTAAAAACTTGTAGGCTTCATCAATCCAAAAACGTTCTTTTTCCAGTTTGTAATCTGGAAGGTCTTTTGAAGAGCCGATAATGTTTTTCATATAATCGATGGCTTCCTGCTTCTTGCCTTTTTTATCCAGCAGGTGAGCGTAGTGGTAATAGGCTTTGAAGAAGTGAAAGGAGTTGATTACATCTCCATATGCCTTTAGTGCTTTTTCATCTTTTCCGTCTAAGCGGTAGCATTCGGCAAGTCCGAAAATAGCATTGCCGTAGTCATATTTTTTGTCGATAGTTGTTAGTTTTTCTAATGCGGTAGCGGCTTCATCGAATTTCCCCAGACCATGTAAAGATTTTGCAAGGCCGTATCTCGCTTCCAACATTTCAGGGTCACGTTGAATGGCTTCTTCAAAGTTAGGAATGGCCGCTTCAAAGTTTTTCTGTTCTATATAAACCTGCCCCAGTTTTTCGTAGTGGTAGGCTTTATTAAATTGCTTGATCAGTTCTTTGAGCTGCAGGGTTTCTTCCGTTTCGACTTCCTTTTTCACAGGTTTGGCAAAAGGGATGATTGCGCCGAGTACTCCACTCTTGCTACTATCAGCACTGGTATTGCTGGCTCGATTTTTAATGGCGAAAAAATACGCTACCGCACCAATAGGAGGGAGCAGGATTATAATGATTATCCAGACAAAATGTTCGCGCCTTTGTATACAGTCCAGAACCATCCACAGCATGAATCCGGCTGCTAAGTAGTTAAATATTTCTTGCAATTCAACCTCTGTTATTTTTTAGGGGCAATAAAAGCGCATTGCCCGGATTTGAAATCAGGAACCTTCAACTACCTTATTGGTGGCATCGAGGAGCAAGGTTTTTGGCTGATGGGATTCCTTATCAGTGTCTATATTACCATAAGCCACAACAATGATGCGATCATTTATCTGCGCCAGCCGTGCCGCAGCTCCATTGATCGAAAACGTTCCAGAGCCTCGTTCGGCTGTTATCACATAGGTGATAAACCGACTGCCCGTATTGATATTGTAAATATGAACTTGTTCGCAGGGGTGGATATCTACCCGATCCAACAAATCTTCGTCAATGGCAATACTGCCTTCATAATCAATTTCGGTTGCTGTCACCGTGGCGCGGTGCAGTTTCGATTTCAACATTATTCTTTGCACTTTTTAGTCCTCTACAATGCAATTATCGATGAGTCGGGATGATCCGATTTTTACTGCCAGCGCGATCAACGTGCGGCCTTTGACTTCTTCTCTTTCCTGCAAACTGATGGGATCACAAATCGATATATAATCGATTTGTATTCCAGATTCAGCGGTGATTTTATTTTTTATGCTCTGCTTCAATTGGCTTGTTGCCGTAGTTCCTTGACGAATTTTCTCTTTCGCGTCTTCTAACGACCTCGAAAGGGAAAGAGCTTTCTGCCTCTCTTCAGCGGATAGGTTGCGGTTGCGTGAACTCATGGCAAGCCCATCTGGCTCGCGGACCAAGGGCACTCGATGTACAGAAATATCGAGATTTAAATCTATCACCATAGCTTCTATCACCGCAAGCTGTTGCCAATCTTTTTCTCCAAAAAAGACATGTTGCGGACGGACGATATTAAACAATTTTAGAACAACGGTTGCCACACCTTTAAACAAGCCGGGCCGACTTTTTCCACATAAATGATCGGTAATTTCATCTACCTGCACATAGGTTTTAAATCCTTCAGGATAAATTATTTCTCGATTGGGTTTAAATAGCACATCTACTCCGGCGGATTCCAACTTTTCTATATCACCTTCGAGATCATGTGGATAAACGTCAAGGTCTTCATTGGGGCCAAATTGTACAGGGTTGACAAAAATGCTGACAACCGTATGGTCACAAGTACTCAAAGACTGTTTCACCAGACTCATATGCCCTTCGTGTAAATACCCCATGGTGGGTACAAAGCCAATGCGGGTTCCATGAAACGAGTTTGAAATTCTTTTCATTTCACGGGTCGAGGACACCCTCTGCATGAGGCCTTGTTGCTTTAATTCAGCGACCATCATTCACCTGCTTGAGAGAACCTTTTTTCAGGTTATAGCTGTGTTCCTGACCTGGAAAAGCTTCGCTATGAACTTCACCGATGAACTCGCTGACGGCATTTTGAATAACATCCGCTAATTGAGCGTAGTGTTTGACAAATTTGGGTGCGAAGTCGGGATTCAATCCAAGCAGGTCATGAGTCACAAGAATTTGTCCATCGCATTTTGCGCCAGCACCAATGCCGATGGTGGGGATTTCCAGCCCCTGGGTGATTTCACCAGCAAGCTCCTCTGGCATTCCTTCCAGAACCAGGGAGAACGCACCTGCTTTTTGCAGGTCTTTTGCATCCTGCTTAATTTGTTTTGAGTCGAGAAAAGTTTTGCCCTGAACTTTATAGCCGCCAAACTGATGGACTGATTGCGGGGTTAATCCGATATGCCCCATTACCGGAATACCCGCTTGAACGATGGCGTGTACCCGGTCAGCCATGCGTGTGCCGCCTTCCAGCTTAACTGCTGCGGCATGGCCCTCTTGAATCAGTCGACCGGCATTGGTCACGGACTGTTCTACAGAAACCTGATAAGACATGAACGGCATATCTGCCACAACCAATGCCCTGTGTGCTCCGCGTTTAACCGACCGCGTGTGGTAGAGCATATCTTCAAGGGTTACGGAAAGTGTGTTTTCATGGCCCTGTGACACCATTCCCAAAGAGTCGCCCACCAGCAAAATATCTATGGCCGTGGTGTCTAGCAATTTTGCAAAACTGAAATCGTAGGCCGTTAAAGCGGTGATTTTTTTTTCTGAGTTTTTCCTTGCCGTAATAGCGGGAACAGTGACAGGTTGATTCTTCATTATATCCTACGGGCTATGGCTGGGAGTCTAACTGGCAGGAGCAGGGAATCGAACAAGCGACCCCCTTCGGCAATGGCCGAAAGAGAAGCGAAGATGACGGAGCATTGAAAAATATTGATAATTTGAAACCAGAAAAAATTAAACTGATTATTCTGAAATTTCAGTATTTATACAACAATGCTTTTTTTGAAACGCATAGCAAAACTTAAAGCCCCGAGGGGTCTTCCTGTTTTTTGCGTTTAATTGTCAGTATGAAGCTTTCTCCGTCCCGGTCCGTTAGGATCCAAGCGGATTATAATATTCTCTACCTATTTTATGGCTATTGACCTTCTTTATCAACTCATCCAGGTCACATTTTTTTTCAACGAAGTCGATCTCATTGGTATTTATGACCAAAAGCGGTGTTTCGGAATAATAAAAAAAGAAATTATTGAAGGCTTTGTTTACAGAATCGAAGTAGTCAGGGTCCATAAAGGCTTCATATTCCCGTCCTCTTTTGGCGACTCTTTCCTGCAACACTTCTGTGCTGGCCTGCAAATAAATGACCAGATCGGGTTTTGGAGCTTTGGTGTCGATCAGGCTGAATATCTGTTCGTACAAATTAAACTCATGATCTTCAAGGTTGAGACGGGCAAAAATTTTATCGCGTTGAAACAGATAGTCAATGACAACCACGGAGTTGAACAGATCCCTTTGTGCCAGTTGCATATACTGGTTGTATCGGCTCAGTAAAAAAAAAACCTGGGTCTGGAAAGAGTAGGCCTCTTTATCTTCATAAAACTTGGATATGAAAGGATTCGAATCGGTATCTTCCAATATCAGGCGTGCACCATACTGTTCGCCTAGCAGATTGACAAGAGATGTTTTGCCAGCACCGATGGCTCCTTCAATAGCAATGAATCTAGGTTCGATTGTGGGTTTTGTCATTGTTCCTTTATTCCGCTTGTTACGCTAGAATTTCTTTGATAGTCAACTTCAAGTCTCTGTGATCGCCAGATTTTACGACAGCCACATCAGAAGCCCAAAGCTGAAAGCTCAATTTATCTTTTCCCCACTCCGAGCAAATAATGATGGGGGCATTTTTAGTTTTAAATTTTTCGATTGTTTTTATGCTGTCATCACCGTTTAATTTTAAGTCCAGAATGATGAGTTGCGGTTTATTTACATCCTTTAGTGCATCTTCTACGGAACTGAAAGTGGAAACTGCAAAAGCTTCATCTTCGAGTTCTTTATAACAGGGCCGATTCTGACCGTTGGAGTCATCGACGATGAGGATATTTTTTAAAGTCAAAATCAGAGCGACGGCTGAATGTTAAAATTGGTAATCCACGATTAGTTTTTATAATAATTGGGCTATTTTTGCAATGTTTAATGGTTGGGCTGGATGTTCTGGAATAGACTGGAATATTGCTGTGCGGCGTTATCCCAACTGAAATCCATGTCCATGCCATTGTTTATCAAACGGTTCCAGCCAGGCTTGTCGGCAAAACAGGCCAGGGAGTTTTGCAAAGATTGCTTAAATGATTTCCTGTCATTAGGTGTAAATTTAAAGCCTGTTCCCGTTTTGCCATCAAAAGGCTGTATGGAATCATCGAGTCCGCCAACAGAACTTACAATAGGGACCGTGCCGTATTTTAATGCATACATTTGCGTGAGTCCGCAGGGTTCGTAAATAGAAGGCATCAATAAAATATCACTTCCCGCAAGAACCTGATGTGCCAGTGCATCGTCAAAGGTTAAGGCCACTGCGAATCGGTCAGGGTTTGCAGTGGCCAAGTCGCTAAAAAATTTTTCGTATTTGGAATCACCCTCTCCTAAAACCACCATACTCTGATTTTTTAAATCCGCTGTCATTAGAAAATCGATTCCTTTCTGGCTGGAAAGGCGGGTGATCATGCAAAGCAGGGGGGTGTTTTTATCCATCTTCAGGGAAAATTTATTGATCAACGCATCGCGGCATTTTTGTTTCTGGGAGAGGGAGCCGGGGCCATAATTTTCAGCGATCAATCTATCAGTGGCAGGGTTCCAAACAGAATAATCCACACCATTTAAAATTCCTGTGAGAGAATTCGACCGTTGTTGCAATAGGCCTTCCATGCCAAAGCCTAATCCCGCAGTTTGTATTTCTTTGCAGTATCTCGGACTGACGGTACTCAACGCATCGGCAAAGACCAGTCCCGATTTTAGAAAACTCATTTTTCCGTAAAATTCGATGCCTTCGGGACCTGAAAAACTATCGGGAAGTCCGGTAACCGGAAACTTATCCATAGAGAAATTTCCCTGATAGCCAAGGTTATGAATAGAAAATAAAGTGCGTATCTTCGAATACCAGGGGTCTTCAATGGCTTTCAAGTAAGCAGGAATCAGACCTGTATGCCAGTCGTTGCAGTGGATGACATCGGGCTGAAAGTCGAGGACTTTGCAGGCTTCCAAAGCGGCCTGGCAAAAGAAAGCAAACCGCTCGGCATTGTCGCTATATTCTGATCCAGGTTCACCATATAGATATTTGCGGTCAAAACAGGCGTTGTTCTCTACGAGATAAACCGGGACATCTTCCGCAAGTGTGCCTGCAAACAGGGCGGCTTTTGTTTTGCCGATTTCTATTTCCTGATTCAGGGAATGGATCGGTTGCGATTTCGTGCATGGGTATTTTGGCAACATGACGCGGACATCATGGCCCAATTTTTTAAGGGCGGGGGGCAGTGACCCCGCGACATCGGCCAATCCGCCAGTTTTAGCAAATGGAAAAACTTCGGCGGCGACCAATAAAATTTTCAAAGGAGAACGCATAAGTTTGTACCTTATGAAATGCACACTAAAAAGTCAATCGAAGTGGATTATTCCCCAAAATCATTGATTGCATGACGGTTAATATTTATAATTAAGATATCTAATATAAAATTAAGTACTCAATGAAAAATAAGAAAATTGTGCTGGCGGTGTCGGCAGGGATAGCCGCCTATAAGGCTGTGGAGTTATTGAGGTTGCTGATGAAAGAAGGGGCCGATGTGCAGGTTGTGATGAGTGCCAACGCCGGGCGGTTTGTAACACCTCTAACATTTGCAGCACTATCGGGAAAGCCTGTTTACCACCAGATTTATGATTCGAAAAATTCTGCGGATATGGAGCATATCCGTGTTGCTGAAAACGCCGATTTGATGCTTGTGGTGCCTGCCACTGCATCGACTATTGGGAAAATCGCAAACGGTTTGGCAGACGATGCCTTGAGCAATCTCTATCTGGCTTTCAAAGGCTCGGTAATGGTTGCCCCAGCGATGAATGACGGAATGTGGCAAAACCTTGCGGTGCAGGATAATATCGCAAAACTAACATCTCGCGGTGTGGAATTTATCGACCCTGAGCAGGGCGAATTGGCCTGTGGTGCTACAGGGCTTGGCCGCCTTGCCGACCTCGATACGATTATGGGAAGAGTGAGAAATCATTTTAATCAGCTGCAAGACTTGCAAGGCTTGCGTATTCTGGTAACAGCAGGGCCGACCCACGAACCTTTGGACCCCGTGCGTTATCTTTCCAATCCTTCTTCGGGGAAAATGGGGTATGCAGTGGCTGAGCGAGCAAAAGCCCGTGGTGCCGATGTGGTTTTGATCAGCGGGCCGACTTACCTGAACCCACCTGCGGGGATCAAGTTTGAATCCTGTAAAACTGCGGCAGACATGAACAGTCTAGTCCAAAAACATTTTTCGGAATGTGATGTGCTGGTGATGTCTGCGGCTGTTGGAGATTTCACTGTAGAGAAGCTTGAAAAGGAAAAAATCAAAAAGCAGGGGGAGGAAGGACGGACTCTTAAACTCGTCGCCACTAAAGACATTCTAATGGAAGCGTCTAAAATAAAAACGCGACAGTTTGTAGTCGGGTTTGCCGCAGAAACGCAAAACCTGATTGAAAGTGCTTTGGAAAAATTAAGGAAAAAGAAACTAGACTTAATTGTTGCCAACGATATCAGCGCACCTGGAATTGGGTTTCAGTCGGATAACAATCAGGTGACCTTGATTGACTCCGATGAAAAAATTGAGAGCCTGCCACGAATGACGAAGAAAGAAATTGCCAATATCTTATTAGATAAAATACCCCTTGGCAGAGAAGGCAATGGGGCGATGCCTGTAAAGCAAACAGCACGATAAAGCCAGTGATTCTCTAGCACTTCTTCAAGGCGCAACCTTGTGTTAGCGGGCACAGCGAAAGCCGATGCTGGTAGACCGGTTGACCGGAGTGGTGGCATTTCTATAGGTCAGGTTCACGTCTTCGGCATTATGTCTCCAGCTGCCTCCACGGATGATTTTATACTGGCCTGTTTCTGGTCCGGGTGGATTTTCCTTGGGAGAAAATAAATAGTATTCGGGAAAGTGCCAGTCGTTCACCCATTCGGCAACATTGCCGGAAAGATCGTAGATTCCATAGTCGGACTTGCCGTTTTCAAAAGAACCGACTGCCGTGGTTTTTTTAATATCTTCGTTATAATTGAGTTTGCTGGAGTCAGGGGGTGTGTTGCCCCAAGGATATTTTACCGGACGTTTTCCTCGTGCTGCTTTTTCCCATTCCGCTTCTGTGGGTAACCGCTTGTTTTGCCATTTGCAAAACTTCACCGCTTCTTTCCAGGCAATCCCCACAACAGGTTGCATTGGTTCTTTAAAGTCAGGACTGTTCCATCCCATCGGTTTTTTATCCCCTGTTTCTTTTATGTATTTTGCATAAGCAGCATTTGTTACTTCGTAAATATCTATATAAAAATCATCGAGGTAGACTTCATGAGCGGGGTTTTCAGGACCCAAAGTGTGTCGGTCGATGTTGTACAGGTCATGCGGTCGTAATTCCAGCATCGACTTCTTGCTTCCCATCTGGAAAAGTCCCTTGGGAATCAATACCATGCCCTCTGGGGCCGATTCCTCACCATAGATTGGGGCAGTCAGGAAAACGGAAAATAGCAATAAAAATAGGGTTTTCATCGTTGTGGACTGGGATTTTTAAAGATCGGATTATAGAGAATTTGCTGTCGCATGGCAATCAGCAAAATTTACAAACTTAACTCTAATTTTAAAGGAATTTAGAGGCTTGATCAATCGGGGCAATGACAATTGACAGTGTTGTTTAATAGTACTAGAATCTTTCGTCTTACCACAAAAAGGTTTTTTAAACTTATTGAGTCCGGTAGTCGTTAAGGCTGGAAAACTTGGAGTTTTAAATGGAAGATCCTCAAAAAGAACCCATCGCCATAAGTCGGAATCAGGACTCAAAGCCGTGCCTCAATTGTGGTTTTCCCAACCGCAATACAGATAGCCAGTGCATGTATTGCCGAACCAGCTTGACAGAAGATGCGGGACTGATCAACTGGCTAAGGCAGGCTTATTATGTCCTTCGATGGCGCTGGCAACTCAAGCAAAAACGAGAAGATATAGAAAAGCCAATATCCAAAACACCTTTTTATAGAACCACAGGGTATTTTTTTCTAGGACTTGTTTTGAGTGGTGCTGGAATATTTGTTTTTACCAGTGCGGTCGGTCAAAACTCTTTCACCAGTGGCCTGATTGCATTGCTTTTAATGGGTTATGGGGTTTTTACGTTGAAAAGCCTTATCAGTAAAAAAGAATAGTTCTCGCCAGCCTGGAAGCGCATTGTTTTCCTTGTTGAAAATTCCTTTTTCCTTATCAATTCTTATGCTCCTGTCTTGCCTTTGGCAAAGCAAGTCTTATAAATAGTTAAAAGACTCATACTATTAAAAGGTGTACTCTGGTTTGGCATAATGAGTTTACCCTATAGACGATGCGAGACGTGATTTCTGAAAAAAACGAAACGATAGCTCTACCCGTAAAAGGCATGAGTTGTGCCAGCTGCTCAGCACGAATTGAAAAAAAAGTCGGGGAGTTGGATGGAGTCTATTTGGCCAAAGTCAATTTTGCCGCTGCAATGGCAACTGTAGAATTTGATCCTGAAAAGATTAGTGCAGAACAATTTCCAGAAGAGATCAAAAAACTCGGGTTTGAAGTCCCTTCGGTCCATGAAACCTTTTCTATCGAAGGCATGACCTGCGCATCCTGTGTCTCCGGGGTTGAAAAAAAATTATCCTCTCTCCCAGGTGTGTCAGATGTGAAAGTCAATCTGGCCACAGAACAAGCATCCATTGAATACCTTCCCGCTCTTATTGGATTTAACGGACTAAAAGAAGCTCTGTCGAATGCCGGTTATCACTTGCGTCCCGCTAAATCAGAGGAGGGTTTGCCTTCCAATGAAGAAAATCGAGATATCAAAGAGCTGACAACTTTAAAACTAAAACTAATTATCAGTGGTATTGTTAGTGTTTTAGTGATGGCTTTAAGTATGAAAGGTGATGGCATAGCACTGCCTCTATCTTTAAATCTGATGCTATTTCTTCTGGCGACTCCTGTTCAGTTTTATTGTGGTGGTCAATTCTATCGGGGTGCAATCAATGGCATTCGTCATGGATATGCAGATATGAACACATTGATCGCAGTAGGAACTTCCGCTGCTTATCTGTACAGCATGGTAGCGACATTTTTCCCTTCATGGATTCGCATGGCAGATGAAAAAGTGGCGGTGTATTTCGATACCTCGGTAATGATTATTGCTTTGGTTCTATTGGGGCGATGGATGGAATCGCGTGCCAGGCGAAGTGCCTCGAATGCCATCAAGAAGCTGATGCAACTGCAACCGCGAACCGCGAAAGTAGAACGGCAAGGGGAAGAGATAGAAATCAGCATTGCAGAATTGATTGTGGGGGATCGTGTCTGGGTGCGCCCTGGAGAACAAATCCCTGTGGATGGAAAAATATTTGAAGGCAACTCGTCTATTGATGAGTCCATGTTGACGGGGGAAAGCGTGCCTTTGGAGAAGAACGTTGGCGATGATGTTTTTGGAGCCAGTATAAATAAAACCGGATTCTTTAAAATGAAGGTAACTCGGTTGGGCCAGGATACTGTTTTGGCAAAGATTATTAAATTGGTGGAAGAGGCGCAAGGATCGAAAGTGCCAGTACAAAAACGGGCTGATAAAATTGCAGGAATTTTTGTTCCATCGGTGATGGGACTAGCTGTTACCACATTTTTATTCTGGTGGCTGTTCGGAAAATATTTCACTGAACTTCCGGCTTTTTCTTTTGCTCTCATGTCGTTTATTTCTGTGTTGATCATTGCCTGTCCGTGTGCGTTGGGTCTGGCAACCCCAACCGCTATCATGGTGGGTACAGGAAGAGGCGCGAAAATGGGTGTCCTGATAAAGGGGGGAGAAGCTCTGGAAAGAGCAGAAAAATTAGATACCATCGTATTCGATAAAACGGGAACCTTGACATGGGGGAAACCGGAGGTGACCGATGTTCTACTTGCACCTGCAACCAAATTAGGTGCTGAGCAATTACTCGCTCTTGCGGGATCTCTGGAGAAAGGTTCTGAGCATCCTCTTGCGCAAGCCGTTGTCACCGAGGCGAAAAGGAGAGGACTAAAACTTAAAACACCCGTTGATTTTTATGCCTTGCCAGGATTCGGTGTCGAGGGGAAAGTAGACGATCAGAAAGTATTGCTTGGAAATAAAAGGTTGATGGTAGAAAACCAGATCGATATATCCTCCATTGATGACCCACTGGTTAAGCTGACGGAGAATGGCAAAACCCCGATGATCCTCTGCGTTGACAAGCAGGTGGCAGGACTCATAGCTACGACCGATGCCTTGAAGCCACACGCTAAAGAAAATATTTTGAATCTAAAAAAAATGGGATTAGAAGTTGTCATGTTGACGGGAGATAACTCTAAGACGGCGCAAGCAGTGGCAGGGCAGTTGGGAATAGACAGGGTGGTTTCGGAAGTATTGCCATCGGGGAAAGTAGATGAAATTGAAAGGCTCAAACAATCCGGGCATTGTGTTGCAATGGTTGGAGATGGAATCAATGATGCTCCCGCGCTGGCCGCGGCCGATGTGGGGATTGCTTTAGGGAGTGGTGTCGATATTGCGATGGAAGCCTCAGATATAACCCTTGTTGGCTCCGATATTAAGGCTGTTGTGGAATCAATTGAGTTGAGCAAAGCCACCATGTCTAAAATCAGGCAAAATTTATTCTGGGCTTTTATATATAATATTGTTGGCATTCCCATCGCTGCAGGTGTTTTATATCCGGCTTATGGGATTCTTTTGCAACCTGTATTCGCTGCCGCAGCAATGTCTTTAAGTTCCGTGTCTGTGGTGGGGAATTCCCTTTTGCTGAATCGATACCCTAAAGTTAATTCATAACTAATCCGATTGTTGTGATACAAAAACCCCAAGATAAAACCCTTCGGCCTTTTTTATTTTCCACGTTTGTTGTATTGAGGAGGGGTCATCGGTCAAATTCGGATACCAATACTTCTCTGTTGTAAGCCGCTACCACTTCCCCGCGATTGACCATGCCTATGACTCGCTTGGGATCATTCTTATGAACAACGGGGAGTTGTTCTACATCTAGATGGGCAAATAATTCCATGGCTTGATTCAAATTATTATCAGGGGTAAGAAACTTTACAGGTTTGACCGAAAGGTCATTGGCGACCACCAGGTCTCCCAACTCCTCTTCAAAAATCATTTCTCGCACCATATGAAAAGACAGGATTCCAGACATCTCCCCTTGATTGTTGACAACGGGAAAGTAAAAGTTCTTTGAATAAGAAATAGTTTCAAGAATTTTTCTAAAAGGCATCCCCTCTGGAATGGTGGTGACTTCTTTATTCATCACTTCGTCAACTCGAATCGAATTTAGAATGGATACTTCGCGACCGTGCTGAATATTAATTCCTTCTTTAAGAAGTTTTTGAATGTAGATGGAGTTTTTTGAAAAGCCTCTGAATGTATAAGCAGAAACAATACAGGTAATCATGATTGGCAGAATTATGGTGTAGTCATTGGTCAGCTCAAAGAGCATTAGGATATTGGTTAAAGGAGCCTGCATGACAGCACCTGCAACAGCACCCATGCCTACGAGTGCATAAGTTTCTGGTGAAGCCGTCAGGTTTGGACTGATGCCATGTACCAATGCCCCGAATGTTGAACCTAGCATGGCTCCAATAAAAAGAGATGGGGCGAAAACTCCACCCAGTCCGCCCGAGCCGAGGGTTACCGATGTGCTGATTATTTTTAAAAAAATTAGCAGGAATGCCATGCTCCACAGCAGTTCGCCGGACAAAGCTTTTTCCATAAATTCATAACCATTTCCCAGAACTGCAGGGAAGCCAACAGAAATCAAACCCACTACCAATCCTCCCAAGGCAGGTTTTAAGAGTTTTGGAATGCGCACTTTTTCTTCAAAAAAATCATTCGATTTGAAGTAAACCAAAGTGAACAACCGGGAAACCAGTCCGCATAAAAGACCCAGGAACAAGTAGAGAATGATTTCTGAATAACTGACCAGTTCATGGACGGGTACATGAAATGTGATCTCATTGCCTTCAAAGGCTCTTCCTGTTGCGGTGCCGATTACGGATGCAACAATAATAGGGCTGAAAGTATGGATCGTAAAATCGCCGAGGATAATTTCCAGCGCAAACAAAACCCCGGCCAGAGGAGCATTGAAGGATGCAGCGATTCCCGCTGCGGCCCCACACCCGACTAATACCCGTACTCGTTCTCTTGATAAGTGAAAAAGGTTTCCCAATGCTGAACCGACAGCCGAGCCGATTTGCACGGTGGGTCCTTCACGTCCAGCAGAGCCACCTGAGCCGATGGTGAGAGCGGAAGTTGCAGAACAAGTGACCAGGGTGCGTTTGCGAATTTTTCCGGCTTTCAATGCAACAGCGTGCATGACCCGGTGCACACCGTTTTCTTTCACTGCATCGGGAAAGAAGTGGCAAATGATTCCGGTAATTATTCCGCCAAACATCGGCATTAGGGGTAATAGAAAAGGCAATGCAGTCCCAGTAATTCCCAGCCAGGATAATCCTTCAGTGGAAAATACAATGCCAAAGAATTCGATCATCCATCTGAAAGCCGTGGAAGCAAAACCAGCAAGAAAGCCGATCAATGCAGCCAGTATCAGCATATTGTGATCTTGCATCAGAAGGGCTTTGATTTTTTCGCGGATAATTTGCAGTTTTGCTTTCACGGATTTTTATAAGAAATGCGAGTAAAGATTTTTATTATAAAGAAATTGGCTTTTGATAACCATTGCATAATATCAGGATAGTTGTCAGGCTTTATGATATGCTTCCAAAAATTTGTGATGGCGATAAGGAAATTCACCCAATGACAAAAAAATCAGAAGAGATAGTGATTGCTCCATCCATTCTTTCAGCAGATTTTGGTCGCCTGACGGATGAAGTGAAAGAGGTTGAACAGGCAGGCGCAGACTGGATCCATGTGGATGTGATGGACGGACATTTTGTCCCCAATATCACTATTGGGCCAGGGGTCGTGGAGTCCGTCCGTAAAGCAACCGATTTGCCGCTCGATGTGCATTTGATGATTGAAAATGCGGATGCTTATATTAAAGATTTTGCCAGTGCCGGTTCCGATATAATTACGGTTCATGTGGAAGCCTGTCCGCATCTGAACCGCACCATCCAGTTGATAAAAGAGCAGGGGATCAAGGCAGGTGTAGCGCTCAACCCTGCGACTCCACTTTCTTCCCTTGAAGAAATTCTCCATGAGATAGATATGGTTCTGCTGATGTCCGTAAATCCCGGATTCGGTGGGCAAACATTTATTCCTTCAACGTTGGATAAAATTCATAATTTGACCGATGTGATGTCGCATTATGAAAACCCTTTATTGTTGGAAGTCGATGGTGGAATTAAACCAGATAATGTTGGAGATATAAAACAAGCCGGGGCCAATGTTCTGGTTGCCGGTTCAGCCATTTTCAACACAAAGGATTACAAAAAAGCCATTGAGTCTTTGCGTGAAGCCTAGTGAAAAGTAGAGAGGAAACGATCTGCTAACAGGGAGGCTGCTTGGAAATTTTGCGATTCTTTATCTTCCATTTCGTTATGGGGTTTCAAACCATAACATTGAGGAAAGCTCCATAGCTTTTTGGAATTCTTTTTCTGCATCTGCATGCTTGTCCTGAGTCCAGAAAACGGGGCCTGATCCATTATGAAGATCGGGTGATTTCGGTGCTACCTTCAATGTATGCCTGAAAGTCTTTTCGGCTTTTTTCAAGATTGACAATTATTCCCCTTGTATTCACGGAGCGAAAAAGGATAAACTTATAAAAAACAGCTAATTTTCAACGATTAAGGCTCTGTTTGCGTAGAATATCGGGGTGTTTTCAATAATACTGGAGGGCAAAGATTATGATGGGAATAGGTTTTCCTGAGTTGATGATTATTTTGGTCATCATAATGATTATTTTTGGAGCGGGAAAACTTCCCGAAATTGGCAGTGCTTTTGGTCGTAGTATTAAAAACTTCAAAACTTCCATGAAAGAAGCACAGGAAGAAGAAGAAAGTGTTCAAGTGGAAGAGGGCCAGCAAGCTGCCATTGAAGAAGGGGAAGAGGGCGAGTCTGAAGAAAACTTAACGGATGAAGAAAAAGAAGCCCTTGCCCGGAAAAAAGCTCAAGAGGAAGGCGATGCCAAAGATTTAGCTATGAAAGAAGTCGCAGATAGTTTCACTGCATCCTTACCCAGAAAAGGTTCTTACGATTTCAGTGCAGATCAGGAAAAAAGTTAAGTCCTAATATTGTAGTAATAAAAAAGCCCTATGCATTTTGCATAGGGCTTTTTTTGTGGTGTTGAGAGACATCTAATTTCGTCATTGCGAAGAGCCGAAGGAATCGTTCGCGATGACTGCTCGATTTTCGTCATTGCGAAGAGCTAAAGGCGATATGGCAATCCAGAACTATTAAAAACTATTTCTAGCTAAACAACTTACAAATAAAGTGGAATATTATTAAGTCTGGATCGCCACACTCCCTCCGGTCGTTCACGATGACTACTCGATTTTCGTCATTGCGAAGAGCCGAAGGCGATGTGGCAATCCAGAACTAATAAAAACTATTTCAGGCTAAACAACTTACAAATAA
>WASW01058478.1_pt1 | contig 17650 bp, 16 predicted proteins | sample 5698521 | NCBI WGS metagenome assembly WASW01 (sample SAMN11175560, study PRJNA528189) | sponge metagenome | isolation source: marine sponge | host: Leucetta | place: Antarctica: Western Antarctic Peninsula, King George Island | collected 2013-01
TTATAAATTGGTGGTTACTGAGGGATAACTCTCACCAATCTGAAACCAATAAGAATATGTTTAAGGTACGCTGGCCGTGTATGACGTGCCGCTGGGCGGCACACGCCGCAACCTTTATCATCCCAGGACCCACCCTTAACGATATAACGCTGGTCTTTAATAGTGGTCGACGTCCACTCAAAGACCTGACCCGCAGCATCTAATAATCCGTATGGGCTCTTTCCGATCTGGAACCTGCCCACAGGCATGGTATCGAATGGGCCGCTGTCGTGGCTGTTTAGATTGGATGGATCGAAGGTCTCTCCCCACGGAAACCTCCGCCCGTGATCTCCGCGCGCAGCTTTTTCCCATTCCTGCTCACTTGGCAATCTCCACTGGTATCCGGTTTTTTGCGACAGCCAGCCGGCATACGCTCGGGCGTCACTATTATTGACGAGAACAACGGGGTGGTTGCCGCGCTGGGCGGGGAAATTCACGCCTTTCCAAGCATGCCGGCGGGTTCTGTTAAAAGGATGAATTAGGCCATACTCTTTCCACGTCTTTTTGCTAACGTCAGGGCTGCTATGCCCTGTAGAAATTATAAACTGTCTGTACTGGGCATTCGTAATCAACGTTGTTGTAATTTCATAAGCAGGAAGAAATTGTTTGGTGTGTTTTTCGCCATCATACCACCCCCACTCACGTGTTCGGGTGTGGTCATAAGCGATCTCATCCAAATGATAGGCAGCCTCTCGTTCTTCCAACGATGACCCCATTATAAATTGGCCTTCCGGAATCAGGACTACACCAGGATAAATAGCCTTTCCGTAGGCCATTATGCCTGGGACGGCTAACAGTATTGCGGTACAAAAAATTAGCCTTCGTATCATGCCTTAATACTGGCATGTGCCAACCCGCAATGGGGACTCACAATTATGTGATGACGCTTGATTCGATCCAACAATCTGCATCTGCCAATTTGTTGAAGAATTTAAAATTCCAACTAATAAAACCGTATAATCAGGAGGCCTTATCGTGCGCCACGTTAAAATCCAATTACTGTCTACTACTGTGATCCCAGCCTTCGTGGTCGCGGGTTTGGCTATTGCCAGTTCCGTTTCTGCTGCCTCCGCGTCAGGTGCCAGTTCGTACACGTCGGGTTTGTTGCCAACCGCTAAATCAAGAAACGAAATCATTGAACTTGCCACGTGTAATCCCTGCGCAGCGAAAAAGGCCTGTAACCCGTGCAATCCTTGCGCGGCAAAAAACCCATGTAATCCATGCAACCCATGCGCAGCGAAAAAAGCCTGTAACCCGTGTAACCCATGCGCAGCGAAAAAAACCTGTAATCCATGCAACCCTTGTAATCCATGTGCTGCGAAAAAAGCCTGTAACCCGTGTAACCCCTGCGCAGCTAAAAACCCATGCAACCCTTGTAACCCATGCGCAGCGAAGAAAGCCTGTAACCCTTGCAATCCCTGCGCGGCTAAAAACCCATGCAATCCTTGCAATCCCTGCGCCGGTGCTAAATCCGCCTCTTATTCTGCCAAGTGTGTGATTCCCCGGCTTGCTTCTGCTTGGAAATCCAGCCCTTGTAATCCATGCAACCCCTGCGCGGCTAAGAAGGCCTGTAACCCGTGCAACCCTTGTGCGGCGAAAAAAGTTTGTAATCCGTGTAATCCATGCGCCGCGAAAAAGGCCTGTAATCCGTGCAACCCTTGTGCAGCTAAAAACCCATGCAATCCATGCAATCCATGCAACCCCTGCGCTGCGAAAAAAGCCTGCAATCCGTGCAACCCTTGTGCAGCTAAAAACCCATGCAATCCATGCAACCCGTGCGCAGCGAAAAAAGCCTGCAATCCGCGTAACCCCTGTGCGGCGAAAAACCCCTGTAACCCTTGCAACCCATGCAATCCTTGCGGGGCCAGCGCGGAAACACCTGAACTCAGCATGGCTGAAGCCAAAGCCGTTTACGATTGTTTGAAACCAGAAATGACTAAAGCCTATGCGAAGGCTGGTGTGCGGCAGGTTGAGGGGTACGGCTCTTGGTTGTCAGTGACCAGCGCGCCTTACATCGGTGAAACTCACGGTGGCCGTTACGTTAATAATTACGTCGATGCCCACGGCGACTACCGATATAAAAAGTATGAAAATGCCGGCGTATTACCTGAAGGCACGACATTGGCAAAAGACAGCTTTATTGTTCATGCAAATGGAAAAACGTCTATTGGTCCACTGTTTGTAATGGAAAAAATGAATAAAGACTGGAAAAAATCGACTGGTGACTGGAGATATTCCATGATCATGCCAAATGGTACGGTCGCGGGACGTACCGGATCGAAAGGAATCAGCATGAAGTTTTGTGCTGATTGTCATTCCAGTGTCGCCCCTGACCAGGATCACATCATGTTGTTGCCAGAAGAAAACCGCGTGAAATTCTAACCATCCCTGAGCTACGCTAAAGCGGGTCAAAACATCCTGATGGGCGGTGATAGAAATATCCCGCCCATTTTTTTGTCCGGACAATCACATCCCACTCACAGAAACTTGAAACGGCTTTACTCCACTATCCCATGTCTGCGGTCTAATGTTCGGTCATACGATTTCACACTATAATTCTGGAGACTAAAAATGTTCAAGAAAACAGTCAGTGCCCTAAGCATCGTAGCCCTCACCGGGGTCGGAGCGATGAGCGTATTGCCGGATGCTCAGGCAGCTTCTGGTACAAACAACGCTGAAATAATTGAGCTCGCCACATGCAACCCATGTGCCGCCAAGAAAAAGGCATGTAATCCATGCAATCCATGCGCTGCAAAAAACCCCTGCAACCCCTGCAATCCATGTGCAGCAAAAAATCCCTGTAATCCATGTAATCCTTGCAACCCATGTGCACCGAAAAAAGCAACGACGAACTAACGCTCTCAGTTTGGTAAGCCGCAGGTATGAATAATACCTGCGGCTTTTTCGTGCCTCTTCGCTTTTTTCGCGCTAAAATTTATTGTCTATTCATCATTGGAATATGAAGCACACATGAACGATCTTGAAAGTTTGGATCACCACGTTCTGGAAGAGATGGCGGGCGCTGGGGAGGTTATTCTTGAGTGTTATCGCGTTTTGCAAAAAAGTTCATCTAACGTGGTCGGAGAAACCCTGCGCCACCAAGGTGAGTTTTTCGAATGGGACCATTACCCGAACGGCGATGTATATGATCATGAAACCCATTCGCAGTATTATTATCATGCCCATCCACCTGAAAATCGCGCCCACGTATGGGGAAATGAGCACGGACACTTTCACACATTTCTAAGGCCGAAAGGAATGCCAAAAAAAATAAAACCTGCCAAACTTCCGGATTATGTAAAACCCGGCGGAGACAACGATGCACTAACTCATTTTGTAGGATTTTCGATGGATAACGCCGGATACCCAGTTCGTATTTTCACCACCAACAGGTGGGTAACGGGAGAGACCTGGTACGACGCAAAAAGCGTAAAAACTCTGCTGCCACGGTTCAATATGGATTTATCAACACCATCATGGGCGACCAATCTGTGGATCACCAATATGCTCATCTTGTTTCGGCCAATGATTGAAAACCTTCTTGATCAACGCGATGACGCCGTTGCGCGCTGGCAAATGGAACACCCCGACATTAATGCTTATGAAGATCGTGCGCTTGAGATAACGTCAATCGCTGATATTTCCGTCGATCGACAGATCAAAGCCGTTGGTGCCGCAATGAAAACGAAAGGCGCATAACTTAACCAGCAGAAATTACTTTATCGCCGATCATCATCGCGATGTCAGCTTCACTATATCCATATTCGGCCAATACTTCTCGTGTGTGTTCGCCGTACGTAGGAGCGCCACTAACAACACCGCCCGCCGTCTCAGAAAACTTGACCGGTGCGCCGACCGTTTTGACCTTGCCCAATCGTGAATGTACGGGTGCCGGCACCATATCGCGGGCGATCGCATGGGGATCTTCATGCATTTGAGTAACATTCAGGACAGGCCCAGCGGGTACGCCCACTGCTTCAAATCGAGATAACCATTCGGCCTGACTGCGATCGGCAATTTCCGAACTTAGGATATCACTGAGCGCATCCAGGTTTTTCATACGTGCGGCGTTATCGATAAATCGTTGCTCATCAGCAAGATCAGGACGTTCAATCGCCTCCAGCAAACGCAGCCAATTTGCTTGATTGGCGGCGCCAACAGTCAACCAGCCATCGCTCGCTTCAAACGCTTGATAGGGTGCGTTTAAAGGGTGCGCTGATCCCATTGGCCCAGGCGCCGTACCGGTCGCAAATCCGATTGCCGATTGCCAGTAGGTATGAATGATCCCGGCTTCGAACAAAGAAGTATCGACCCGCTGTCCCTGCCCGGTTTTAAGGCGGTGGGTATACGCAGCAAGAATACCCATCGCGCCCAAAATCCCGGCCGTGATATCGGTCACCGGCGCGCCTACTTTGACGAGTGGATGGTCACCCCCTTCTCCGGTGATACTCATCAACCCACTCATTCCCTGCGCAATGAGATCAAAACCACCTCGGTCCTTATAGGGTCCTGTTCGGCCAAACCCCGATATTTCGCAATAGATCAATCCCGGATTTACCGTCTTGAGAGTATCGTATCCGAGGCCCAGTCGCTCCATCGTATCGGCGCGATAGTTTTCGATAACCACATCGGCGCTTTCCAACATTTTCAGCACCAGTTCTTTTCCGGCAGGAGTCTTGAGGTCAGCGGCGATCCCTCTCTTATTGCGGTTCATCATCATATATGCAGCTGATTCACCTTCGATATCCGGCGGAACGAAGCGCCGCGAATCGTCACCGCCCGGGTATTTTTCAACTTTGATGACGTCGGCGCCCATATCGGCAAGCATCATTCCGCAAACAGGGCCAGCCATTATGTGGGCGAGTTCGATAACCTTAACACCCTTTAGAGGACCGCTTCGTTCAACCATCTCAGCGTCCCTTGAATTCAGGTGTACGTTTTTCCAAAAAAGCCCGATACCCTTCCGCGAAATCTTCAGTATCGTAGCATGCATAGCCCTCGCGGTTTTCTTCGTCGCTAATCGCCTGACCGTTCTTTAAACGATTTAGAAATTTTCGGTGCCAACGATGGACCAACGGTGCCCCCGCGGCTACGCGCTCAGCTGTAGCCAAAGCCTCATTTTCAACCTGATCGGCGGGAACGACACGCGAAACGAGGCCTATATGCAGAGCTTCCGGCGCATCAAACACGCGGCCCTCTAATAAAATCTCAAAGGCAACGTTTGATCCGACCAGATCAGCCAATGCACTGATTTCGGTATACCCCATGACCAGGCCCAATTTAGCGATTGGCACCCCAAACCGACTGTTATCAGCGCATATTCTGATGTCACAAAGACCCGCGACTTCCAACCCGCCGCCAACGCAGATGCCATGGATCATTGCAATTTTCGGATGAGGACAATTACGGATCGCCGTAATCGTGCTATGCATAAGCTCGCCATAGTCTTCAGCCAGCGCCGCATTTGATCTTTCTGTTTTAAATTCCGAGATGTCGTTACCTGGACTAAAGGCCTTCTCGCCGGCACCGCGAATTATAATGCAGCGCACAGAACCGTCGACAGAAAGGTTAGCAACCGTTTCCCCTAGAAGTTTCCACATCGGTTTGGTGAACGCATTGAGCTTATGAGGCCGGTTAAGAACAAGCGTTACAATGTCTGCGCGGCGCTCAACAAGGACAGTCTGTTCTGAGCATGTCATAGTTATAACGCGCTCTCCGTTAGGTACGTCATGGCTTTATTAACGCCGCCTTTTTGATGCGGTATTTCTGCCAGAGACAATCCCATTTCAACACCAGCAAGCGTACCCATAAGCGTGAGATCATTCATGTCGCCCAAATGCCCAATGCGGAATACTTTACCTTTCACCCGCCCAAGGCCAGTGCCCAGTGACATATCGAAGGCATCAAGAATTTTTGCGCGCACTTGGTCAGCATCACATCCATCTGGAACCAAAACCGCCGTCAACACGCTGGAATATTCGTCTGGATTCTGACACAAAATTTCCAACCCCCAGGCTTGTACCGCAAGGCGGGTCGCCTCCGCCATCCGGTCATGCCGGGCAAATACCTGCTCAAGGCCTTCTTCCAGAAGCATATCGATGGCCTCACGCAAACCATAAAGTAAGTTGGTCGACGGCGTGTAAGGATAATACCCCGTCGCATTATTGCTCAGCATCGCATCCCAATCCCAGTAAGAGCGTTGAAAACCACTTTGCTTTGACGCCGCTAATGCCTTCTCGCTGATCGCATTAAATCCCAATCCTGGCGGCAACATCAGACCTTTTTGCGAACATCCGATCGTTACGTCCACGCCCCACTCATCATGGCGGTGATCTATTGATGCGAGAGAAGATATTGTGTCGACAAAAAACAGGGCCGGGTGTCCGGCCGCATCTATTGCGCCGCGAACGGCGCCAATATTGGATGCAACGCCGGTAGAGGTTTCATTGTGCACCATGCAGACGGCTTTGATTTCATGATTTTTATCATCCCGAAGACGCGCTTCAACCGCATCTGCCGGAACACCGGAACGCCAATCCCCTTCAACAAAATCCGCATTTAATCCAAGCTTGCCCGCAAGTTCGCACCACAAACTGGCAAACTGCCCGGTTTCAAACATCAAAACTTTATCACCGGGCGACAATGTATTCACCAATGCGGCTTCCCATGCCCCTGTACCTGATCCGGGATAAATAATGACATGACTTTCGGTCTTAAAGATCTGTTTAATATCCTCAAGAATACTCTTTGACAGGAGACCAAATTCCGGTCCGCGATGATCCATCGTTGGACGGTCAATGGCGCGTAAAATTCGATCAGGCACATTACTCGGCCCTGGAATTTGTAAAAAATGCCTTCCGCTGCGAAACGTCATGAGTCAATTCCTTCGAGGATTACAAAGCTTATTATTTATTATGAATTCACTTTAATGTCAACTAAGACATCAAAAACTGGTATTATATAAGGTTTTTCTAATAAACTTGTATTTTGAATTCATTTTTGTATGATATTTAGATATTAATTTTTACGAGACATCACCATGGCAACACCGGCACACGTACGCGGAAAATTTACGTCCCGCATTGGCGACAGCAAGATGGCCAGCCGCCTTAAATCGGAACTGGAAGGCGACGTACTATTTGATCCGTTCAGTCGCGGCCGTTATTCAACCGATGCCTCGATATACCAAATTGAGCCGATCGGCGTTGTTGTCCCAAAATCCACTGAAGATGTGCGCCGAACCCTCCAGTTTGCCGTCAGCGAAGGTATACCCGTGCTCGCGCGCGGCGGCGGAACGTCTCAATGCGGGCAAACTGTCGGTGAAGCCGTAGTGATTGATGTCTCGAAACATCTCAATAGCTTGATTGAATTTGACGTTAAAAACCGAACGGCATCTGTTGAACCGGGTTTGGTCCTGGATCACTTCAATAATGCACTAAAAAAGCATGGCCTGTGGTTCCCGGTTGATGTGTCGACATCCAGCCGCGCCACCATCGGCGGAATGACCGGGAATAACAGCTGCGGGGCGCGATCATTGCGCTATGGCACCATGCGCGACAATGTCCGTTCAATTGACGGTTTTCTGGCTGATGGCAGCACCATGCATTTTGGTGAAGTATCATCAAATGAAAGTATCGCTAACCTAATGCCTGAGCAAAAACAGCTCGTCGACGAATTATTGAACGTAGGGCGTGAACGCGAAAGTGATATCCGGCAGGGGTTTCCGGACCTGATGCGGCGCGTTGGTGGATATAATATTGATGCGCTGATTCCCGGCGGTGCACCAAAAGGCGCCTGGGTTAACGCGACTGTAAACTCAAAATCACCGCATCCTAATCTTGCACATTTACTGGTCGGATCAGAAGGTACCCTTGCATTTTCAAACCAGATCCAGCTCGACCTGCAACCAATACCCAATCAGAAAGTTCTCGGTATCTGTCACTTCCCAACTTTTCACGGCGCCATGTCATCGGCCCAACATATTGTCAAACTTGGACCGGCGGCGGTTGAACTGGTTGACCGGACAATGATTAATCTCGCCCGCGACATTCCAGTATTTCGTTCTACCGTAGATCAATTTGTTGCGGGTGAACCGGACGCTTTATTGTTGGTTGAGTTTGCCGGAGAAAATTTTGATACCCAACTTAGTGATTTGAAGCGGTTGAGCGAGCTGATGGCCGATCTGGGGTTTCCAGGCAGCGTCGTTGAAGCAATTGACCCGGCGTTTCAGAAAGCGATCTGGGAGGTTAGAAAATCCGGACTTAATATTATGATGTCGATGAAAGGTGACGGCAAACCGATCTCGTTCATCGAAGACTGTGCTGTCCGTCTTGAAGACCTCGCAGATTATACGTCCCGCCTGACCGATGTCTTTCATAAATACGGTACGGAAGGCACGTGGTATGCGCATGCATCCGTTGGCTGTCTTCATGTCCGCCCGATCATAAATTTGAAAAATGATATAGGCGCCGGGCAAATGCGCGGCATTGCTGAAGAAGCGTTCGAATTGGTGCGGCATTACAAAGGCTCGCATTCCGGCGAACACGGTGACGGGTTGGTCCGCTCAGAATTTCACGAAGCGATGTTTGGAACCGCGCTTACCGATATGTTCAAAACCGTGAAAAATGCGTTCGATCCAAATGATATTCTAAATCCCGGTAAAATTGTTAACCCTCCCAAGATGGATGACCGAACGTTGTTCCGGTTTAAACCGGGTTATCAAATTGATACCCGCGACACCGTGTTTGACTGGTCCTCATGGGGAGGGCTGAGCGGGGCTGCGGAAATGTGCAATAACAACGGGGCGTGCCGAAAGCGCGATGCTGGCGTGATGTGCCCATCGTTTCGGGCGACCGGTGACGAACAACATTTAACCCGTGGCCGGGCCAACTCACTACGGCTGGCCTTATCCGGACAGCTGGGGCCTAATGCCCTGACGTCAGATGATATGTACGATACCATGAAGTTATGCGTCGGATGCAAAGGGTGTAAACGGGAATGCCCTACCGGTATCGATATGGCAAAAATGAAAACAGAGTTTCTATATCATTATCATCAAGCTCATGGCCTTCGCCTGTTCGACAAACTGATTGCCTATCTGCCGCGATATGCTCCCCTCGCATCGAAATTCGGTTGGCTGCTGAACTTGAGAAATACTATCCCAGGACTTGCCAAGCTGAGTGAACAAATTACTGGGATGAGCGCTGAACGTGATTTACCTCATTGGTCAAACAATCCGTTTTCGATTAACGAGAATGACGCACAAATTTGTCCCGAAAATACGCCCGAAGTTGTTCTGTGGATTGATACGTTCAACACTTATTTCGAACCGGAAAACGCACGTGCCGCCTTGCGCGTACTGAAAGCGGCTGGATACAAAGTGCATGTTGCCAAACCATTGGATAATGGGCGGCCACTCTGTTGTGGCCGTACGTTTTTATCTGCAGGGCTTATTGAAGAAGCACGCGCGGAAGCGCAGCGCCTGATTGACTCCGTTCGGAACTATATTGAACGGGGCGTTCCGGTAGTCGGGCTGGAGCCCTCCTATTTATACACGTTGAGAGACGAGCTGATCGATCTGTTGCCAGGCCCCTTGAGTAAACGACTGGCGAAACAATCGTTTTTACTTGAAGAGTTTTTGGCTAATGAAAGTGAGTCAGGAACACTTAAACTGGACCTTAATCCGATTTCGGGAAATAGAATACTTCTCCATGGTCATTGTCATCAAAAGGCGTTTGATACCATGAGCGCGGTGGAGCACACATTAGGATTAATACCCGATTTGGATGTTTCGACAATCGACAGCAGTTGTTGCGGCATGGCCGGGTCATTTGGTTATGAAAGTGACAATCATAAAATTTCCATGGCAATGGGTGAACTTGACTTATTTCCTGTAATTCGGGAGGCCGATAAAAAAATTGTTATTGCTGCTGATGGCACCAGTTGCAGGCATCAAATTGCGGACGGCACCGGCCGCAGTGCCCTGCATGTCGCTCGTATTCTGGACCTTGCACTTACTGGTGGAGAAACATTGTGAATGAAAGACTTACCAACGTCGTTGACATCGGCTCAGGCGAGCAGATCAAACGGACCACGCTTCACGAAGAAATTGCTGAACTCTTGCGCCAGATGATTTTCGATGGAGAACTAGAAGGCGGCGTTCGAATTCCTGAAAAAGCTCTGTGTGAGCGATTTGATATTTCAAGAACACCGCTTCGTGAAGCTCTAAAAGTTTTGGCAAACGAAGGTGTCATTATATTATTGCCGAACCGAGGCGCGCGCGTATCGAAATTAACCCCTGAAGACATTGACGAAGTTTTCCCCATTATGGGTGCGTTGGAAGCTGTTGCCGGGGAAATGGCCGCCTCCACGATCTCTGATGTCGGTATCGCGGAAATCCGTGCCCTTCACTATCAAATGGCCTTGCATCATGCGCGAAGCGAACGACTGGAGTATTTTTCCATCAACCAGAAAATTCATGAACATATACTTGCCGCCGCGCGTAATCCTACCCTGACACAGCTATATAAAACTCTGTCGGGCCGAATTCGGCGCGCTCGATACAGCGCGAATATATCGCAGGAGCGGTGGGATCAGGCAATGAAAGAACATGGGCAAATTCTCCAGGCGTTAAGCGGCCGAGAAGGAGCCCGTCTTGGTGAGCTTTTAAAAAGCCACCTCCTCAACAAACAAGAAGCAGTTAAAGGTACGATCATGGAGCAAAAAAAGGCCAAATAAATACAGTTGCGTGACCACCGTCACAGACGTTCGCTGTTCATTCGGTTATTACACCTTCAATCGATATAACCTTTGGCCCTGTTTGGTAACAATGCAAAACACCTTATCCTTTCTCAATGACGTCAGTCGTCTTCTCGGTCTGCATAATAAGCGCCGCACGATCGTCTTTCGTACGCCCCCATCAGCGCGGTAATCACGCCGACATGATTTGACGTGACACATTGCTCCCTTGATAAACATAACCAGCGGGACAATTATAACGTTCCCGCATTATGGCAAGGAACAGTATGGAACAGCTACTTCGGTTCGTCTTTGGCGAAAAGCACACCGGTGATTGGCCAGCGCGCGTTCAGGAAAACATCGCCCGGCAACAGCAAGATGGAGAAAAACTGATTGGCTGGGTACAGCTGGCTTTGGTTCTAACGTTCTCTTCGTTGTACGCTTTATCTCCTAAAACAGGCGCCCACGCGATGTTCCAGCCGGTTCCCTGGGCGATATCCCTGTACGGCCTTTTTACAATAATTCGCCTTATTAGCGCCTACAAAAACTTTCTGCCGAAATGGCTGTTGATAGGGTCCATCATTATGGATATGGGCCTCTTGATGTTCCTTATCTGGAGTTTCCATATTCAGTATGAGCAACCAGCGTCCTTCTATTTGAAGGCACCGACGGTGATGTATGTATTTATCTTTATTGCACTGCGGGCGCTACGGTTCGAACCGCGCTACATCCTGTTGACCGGGCTCGCAGCCGTTAGCGGCTGGGTTGGTATGGTTCTGTATGTTGTCATGTCTGATCCACAAAACACCATGATCACCCGGAATTATGTTGATTATTTGACCTCAAATGCAGTTTTGATTGGCGCAGAGGTAGATAAAATCATTTCCATGGCCGTGGTGACAGTCGTCCTTGCGGTTGCTGCACTTCGGGCACAACGCAATCTGAATATGGCGATTTTGGATCATACGGCGGCGGAGGATTTATCCCGGTTTGTTTCGCGCGAAGTTGCCGACCGTATCACATCAGCGGATCAAGCTATTCAACCCGGTGACGGTGAATCCCGCGTCGCATCAATTATTTTTGCCGATATTGAAGGATTTTCTACGGTATCAGAAAATTTATCTCCGCAGGATCTTGCGCAAATGTTAAACGAATATTTTGAAGCCATGAGCGAGGTGATCGATCGGTACGGCGGCGTCATCACTCAATTTCAGGGTGATATGATGTTGATCACGTACAATGCCGTCACATCAGATCCAAACCACGCAAAAAATGCCATGTTGACTGCGATTGGAATTCAGGACGTCGCACGCACGCACATATATTGCCACGGCGCTAAATTGCCAACCCGGTGCGGGATCAACACGGGCGATATCGTTATCGGTGCTATTGGCTCGAAAGAACGATTAAGTTTTACCGTTCACGGAGATCAGGTGAATGTTGCGGCCAGGTTAGAGCCCCTGAACAAACAGTTTGAAACGTACATTCTCGCCGGCCAAAATACCATCGATGCATGCGACTCTGAATTTGATTTTGAACATGTCGGTGAGGTCACCGTTCGGGGCCGAACGGCGCCAACCAAAGTTTATACGCTGGCGTCTGAACGGGCGTTGATCAAGAAGTCTGCTAGTTCGGAAAAACCAGCGCCGCCTTCTCCCGTCGTCACATAAGTGGGAAAGTGCTGCAATTTATTTTCGAAATTTAGCAAGTTGGCCACGCCGACGGCATTGCTGAAAAACTCGAACATTGGCTGATCATTTGGCGAATCACCTACAAACACAAATCGTTCACGCATTTGATCAATATCGATAGAGAAACACTCTGTCATCATTGTTCGCGTCATCGTCAATTTGTCATAGGTTCCGATCCAGCCATTTACATGGATAGAACTGACTTTCGCGGTTAATCCCGCCGCAGTCATTATTTCAACAATTTTCTCAATGGAACTATCTGGCAATGGGTCGACATCTTCGCAAAAATCGATCGCAATATCAGCAATTCGATAAGATTGATCAGAGGCAAAGGCTGTTCCTGGCACTTCCCTGAGAACCTTCTCGCCAATGGCCTTGATTTTCTGACGATTGTCTTCGGCCTGTTGACCACTGACTTCAAGCCTTGAGGAAAATTTTCGGCTTTCCGCATCATAACGAAAATAGAACGCCCCATTTTCGCCGACCACACCGTCTACTGGCCACATTCGCGCAATATGGTCACACCAGCCCGCGGGCCGACCTGTTATGGGGATCATCAAAAGCCCAGCCGCCTGAATACGCGCCATCGCCGCATAAGCGCCAGGCGTCAGTTTTCCATCCGTGGTTATGGTGTCATCGATGTCGGCCATCACGCCAATCAGATTTTCCGCCGCAGGCACAGGGAATGAATGTAATGGCTTCATCAAATTAGCCTCGAAGATTACCACCCGTCTGTTTTTTCACGTTAGCGACAATTCCATTAGAAACGCTCTCAATCTCTGCGTCAGTAAGCGTTCCCGCCATGGGTTGCAACGTGACGGTTATGGCAATAGACTTTTTGTCGTCCCCGAGATTTCCGCCGGCAAACACATCAAACACTTTCACATCTGTGATCAGTTTTTTATCTGCACCCAAGGCTGCGCGCATGACGTTGCCGGCCTCAACGCCTGCATCAACCACAAATGCAAAGTCCCGCTTAACCCGTTGATATTGCGATAGTTCAAGCGCCGGTCGTGCCGCGGGTTTTTTTACTTTGGGTTCTGGAAGGCTGTCGACAAAAACTTCAAATCCGGCAATCGGTCCTTTGAGTCCGAGCTTGCGGATAATACCAGGGTGGAGTTCGCCAAAATAAGCAAAAACATTCTTTGGCCCTAGCTTTAATGAACCAGATCGCCCGGGATGATACCACTCAGGGGCATCCGCGGCGGCCTGAAGATTACCCGTTGGGGCCCCAAGGTCAGCAAGCACGGCAATGGCATCAGCCTTGGCATCAAACGCGTCGACGGGCCGTGCATTTTCAACCCAGTTACGCTCCCCTTTACGCTCTACGCGAATACCAGCCGCGACGAATATTTCATCTTCAGGATTATCGCCTGAAAATTGCGGTCCAACTTCGAATAACGCTGCACCATCAACGCCAATATCTGCATTGCGTTTTGCCGCATCCAACAAATTTGGCAAAAGAGAGGGGCGCATTACATCCAGATCCGCACTGATGGGATTTACCAATGTTACGCTTGGATTGGCACCGCCAAACATATTTGCCCGTTCAGTTGACAAGAATGAATACGTGACAGCTTCCGTCATCCCGCGTCCAGCCAATACCCGCCGCGCCTGCGAATGGCGGCGTTGATTGGTCAGCAATGCAGGTTGTGGTAACGCACTGCCGGAGTGAACTGGAACGACAGGAATTTTGTCGTAACCAAATATACGGACCACCTCTTCGACGAGGCACGCTTCACCAACGATATCGCTGCGCCATGAGGGCACTGAAACCGTCAATTCACCATTATTGCCTGTGACCTCAAAACCAAGCACCAGTAATATTCTCTGGATCTCATCTGATGGAATATCCACACCGCCCAATTCCTTGACGCGCTTGGTTCTCAGAACAAGGTCTTTTTTCCAGTCGATCTCTTGACCGGAAATAACCAACTTTGATGGCTCACCACCACATAGATCTAGAATAAGTCGGGTCGCTATTTCAGCACCCTTGACCAAAAATGCTGGGTCGACACCACGTTCAAAACGGAACCGCGCATCAGATATTATTTGTAATTTTCGCCCGGTCGTAGCGGTGCGGATGGGATCAAAATAGGCGCACTCAAGAAATACATCTGTTGTTTCAGCTGAACACCCTGAACTTTCTCCCCCGATAATTCCGCCAAGTGCCTCTGGGCGTGAATTGTCCGCGACCACACACATGGTCTCATCGATTTCATATTCTTCGCCGTTTAGCGCAAGAAGTTTCTCCTCAGGTTTACCCATCCTGACATGGATATCACCATCAACTTTAGCGACATCGAACACATGTAGAGGTCTGCACTGATCGAGGGTGAGCAAGTTGGTAATATCAACCAGCGCAGAAATAGGCCTTAACCCAACGGCTAAAAGTTTGTCTTTTAACCACTGCGGGCTTTCGCCGTTTTGGACCCCACGAATATAGCGCCCGACAAACATCGAACACGCACTTTCATTCTCTTTGTCAAAATCGAGGGTGACATCAATAGGGCTCTTATATGTTCCGGGGACCGGACCATTGGTTAATGGTTTCAGGCTACCGATACCGGACGCGGCCAAATCACGGGCTATACCACGTACGCCAAGACAGTCCCCACGGTTTGGCGTGATGGCGACCTCTATAATCGGATCATCAAGTCCCATGACATTAACCGCTTTAAGCCCAACCCCAGTATCGCCAGGAAGATCAACAATGCCGTCGTGTTCATCTGACAGGCCCATTTCACGTTCTGACAACAACATGCCATTTGACATAACGCCGCGAATTTCTGTTGGTTTTAGGGTAATGCCGGTACCGGGTATAAAGGCCCCAGATGGTGCGAAGACGCCTTTCATTCCAGCCCGAGCGTTTGGAGCGCCGCAAATCAGTTCGACCAAACCAGATCCAGTATCGACGGTACAAACTTTCAGGCGGTCCGCGTCCGGGTGTTGTTTTGCCTCGACCACATGGCCGACGACAAATGTTTCCAAGCCTTTATCACGAATAGTAACTTTCTCAACTTCCAGGCCGACCATCGTCAAACGATTAGTGATCTCTACAAGGGAAGCGTCGGTCTGCAGATGTTCTTTTAACCAGCTCAAGGTAAATTTCATCGATTGAGTCCCCCCACAAGACTAGGCACGTCCAGTGTGCTAAAACCATAATGACGCAACCACCGCAAATCAGTTTCATAAAACGTTCTAAGATCCGAAATGCCATATTTCAGCATTGCAAGTCGCTCGATACCAATTCCGAAAGCAAACCCTTGAAATTTGGTGGAATCAATATTGCAATTTTCGAGGACCTTTGGATTGACCATGCCGCAACCAAGAATTTCAAGCCAATCATCGCCATGACCGATGCGCAACTCACCGCCGTCTCGGATACAACCGATGTCAACTTCTGCCGAAGGTTCGGTGAACGGGAAATAACTCGGCCTGAACCGAACCGGAAGATCTTCTACACCAAAAAATGCTCGGCAAAATTCGATCAAGCAGCCTTTCAAATGGCCCATGTGAGTTGTCTCATCAATCCACAACCCCTCGATTTGATGGAACATTGGTGAATGCGTTGCATCATAATCACAGCGGTATGTGCGGCCGGGCACGATAATGCGAATGGGGGGCTCGGATGTTAACATAGTGCGAATTTGAACGGGCGACGTGTGGGTGCGCAAAACTTTACGATCCTCGACGGCCCCTGGCAGGTAAAACGTGTCGTGTTCCTGCCGCGCTGGATGATCAAGAGGGATATTGAGCGCCGTAAAATTATGCCAATCATCCTCAATGTTCGGACCTTCGTGAACCGTCATGCCCATACCACCAAGGATCGCAATTACCTCATCAACGGTCTGGCTGATGGGATGAATACGTCCGTCTTGTTCCGGCCGAACAGGCAAGGTGACATCTATTTTCTCATGCATCAGGCGGCTATTTAGAGACGCGTCTTCCAATGCCGATTTACGGGCTTCGATTACTTGGGCAACCTCACCCTTTAACATATTCAATGATTGACCGGTTTGTTTACGTTGCTCGGGATCAAGACCACCTAACGATTTCATCATCGCTGTGATCTGACCCTTTTTTCCAAGCGCAGAGATTCTAATTTCATCTAGCGTTGAAAGATTGTCAGCTGCGTTCACAGCCGCCGTTAATTCCGAACGTAAGTTTTCCAGATCTTCCATTGGTCCCTGCCAAACGTTTACAACAAGACGTCTATCTCGATTCAAATAAGCAAACGGGAGCCCCCCCATTCAGGCGGGCTCCCGTTTCCGAAACTCGTTTCTTAAGCGAAGGAGGGCTTAAGCGGATTTGGTGAGAGCGGCCTGTGCCTGATCTACCAACGCTTTAAACGCCTCTGGTTCGCGAACGGCTATATCAGCCAGAACTTTACGGTCAATCTCGATTCCCGCTTGGCCAAGGCCGTGCATGAATTGAGAATAATTCAGACCATGTTCGCGTACGCCAGCATTGATACGTTGAATCCACAACGCGCGGAAAGTACGTTTTTTAACCCGGCGATCGCGGTAAGCGTATTGACCGGCTTTCTCGACGCGTTCAACGGCGACGCGAAAGACGTTTTTGCCCCGGCCTTGATAACCGCGAGCTTTTTTAAGAACTTTTTTGTGACGGGCGTGGGTGGTAACGCCCCGTTTTACTCTAGCCATTTTTCAGGTTCCTTAAGTTTACCGGGTCAGCCGTAAGGCATGTAGGATTTAACAATGCGTGCATCAGCAGCGCTGAGAATCATTGAACTACGGGCTTTACGTTTCATTTTCTGCGAACGCTTGCTCATGCCATGACGCATGAACGCAGAGTTTGCGCGGACTTTCCCGGATCCCGTCAGACGGAACCGTTTTTTGGCGCTGGATTTAGTCTTCAGCTTGGGCATTTCGTTTTCCTCATTCAATAGTCAGGTCAACACATGAGCGGCTGGGCATGCCCTGCCGGACCGCTCGGAAGCGCGGGTTATACCTCCCTGCTCCCCCCTTTGCAAGCGCTGGAATGCACATCCGCACCCAGCCATCACCATCGCCTCCATTACATCAGAGTCTTGATTTCCAATTTATTAAATTATGATTAAAATCATATAATAGATCTTATATTGTAACTGCCCAGGTAGCTGATTGCCGGGGGTTGTGTGGGCAAATTTTGCAGGTTTGATGTGCTTGATGCGTATGTTT
>WASW01016708.1_pt1 | contig 17638 bp, 17 predicted proteins | sample 5698521 | NCBI WGS metagenome assembly WASW01 (sample SAMN11175560, study PRJNA528189) | sponge metagenome | isolation source: marine sponge | host: Leucetta | place: Antarctica: Western Antarctic Peninsula, King George Island | collected 2013-01
GCCATAGTTTCCTCCAAAAATAGACGGGTGCAGGAAGTTATTTTAACTCCCCGCTATGACCGTTTACACACTTATTCGGATAGACCCTCTTCACTTGACCCCTCCTTAAGTATAGCTTTATACAAAACATTATCTTCCAACTTCTTCAGCTTGTAGTACTCTTTTTTAGCCCGCTTAAACAGTTTAGCCTGTTCTTTTGTCAGGTACTTATCAGTTGCTGACTTTATCTCTTTATCTATACTTTTTATACTCTTAGCTAAGGACTCTTGAGCACCAGGCATCACATCTGTAGATTTTAAGTCATTGATAGTTTCACATAAACCTAATAAGTGACTAAAAGTCTGGGTATCTTTTAAGTTATCAATACGGGTCATAATAGCTTTAAAATTTTCAATTTGCTGAGGGTCGCCCATGAAGGGGTCGTCCATGTGGGCTTTGTTTAGAGCGGGAACATTAGCCACTTTATCTATATCAAACCTATAGTCAATATCACTGGCTAATTTGTAAGCCTTCTCATAGCAGTCGCCTACTTCTTTTTTATACTCACATAACTTATTACATACCTCTACAATGTCACCCTTATCAGTTAGCTTATTAACAGTTTTAGCAAAGTCTTTAGCTCTTTTATCTATCTCATTAACAATTCGTACACCATTGCCTTTTGCTGCATTTAATATCAGATGGCCCATTGGCCGAGTTTCTGATATGACTTTAATTTCTAGCTCTTTTTTCGTTAGCTCTCTCATCCCAAACCATGTGGATTTAGTAAGTACTTTACCCTCTGAGAGCTCCTTCCATTTTTCCACTAGGAGTTCAGCTTCTGATTGGGATATATCATTCCTTGAAAGTAATATTTCATGTCCCCCTTTCTTCCATTTTAGTACCCATAGTATCCCTATGTTTTCTGGTGGTCTTAGAAAAAGCTCGAGTACTGACCAGACTATAATTAGTGCTACTGGTGTTAATATCATTACCATTATTAGTATTAGCCAGAATTCCATCACAGTGAGTTAGCATCTCCGGTTAGCTTATCAGCGTCCTCCTGATAATTTTCTAGTGTTTTCATTTTAAATCCTTTCCTTCTCCCATCGCGAGACCAAGAGCCTTGCCTTTGGGCAGAATATGGATGTTGTCGGTCAGGAATGGAATGGGGTTTTTTCCGAAATGAGTTTGTTGGTTCAAGCCGATTTCCCCGTTTACTTAGGTCTGGCATGAGGGTAAAATTAAGAACGATCATAATTAAATTGCAAAACCAATCACCCTTCATGGAGCGGGAAATGTTTCGTAAATCAAAATGGATCGCAGGAATCATAATGTTGGCACTATTTTTTTCTTCCAATGTTTTTGCGTTACAGGACAAGAAACCAGTTGCGGAATCGGTTGACAAGCGTTTTGCGAGATTTGCTAATGGCACTATCCTCGACCGAAAAACAGATTTGTTGTGGATGGAAAAAGATCATTGGCAAATGGAGGCCAAGTGGGTCAACTGGTATACCGCAAGGGAGTATGTGCAAAAGTTGAATCATCGACATTATGCAGGCTATCAGGACTGGCGAATGCCTACAGCCAAAGAAGCGGCAACTTTATATGACCGGCGAAAGCGTAATACGGACAAAGATGGGGATAAAATTTTTATTGATAGCATGTTTCCTAAAGGAGCCGGCTGGGGAACTTGGACCAGTGATGAAAAACGCAACAAGGCCATTGCTGTTTCCTATAAAGATGAAGGCGGGCAAGCCTATCAGGATAAAATATCCGGCACTGATGCATTTCTGAGGTTGGTAAGGACCACCCGGCGTGGGGCCAGCGAGCAATAACTTTTTTAAGCTGGAACAGGTTAACGACTGATTGCGCTGAAAAGCCTGTTTGTTGCAGAATTTAGCTATTGCCCTCCCCCGTTATGGGGCGGCGCAAATAAGTAACCTGAGTTTTCTGATTTATGTGAGTTCCGATGCGAATCGTTATTTTTTGCTACTGTCTTGTTGTTTTTATTTTGTCATCTGCTAACGCAGATGCGTTCCATAATGATATTTATCAACCACGTGTTCCTCCAGAACTTCTTGAGGAACTACAGGATATAGACAACCCTTATCCTGCTAGCCCCAAGAGAATTGCTCTGGGGAAAGAAATATTTTTTGGTAAAGGTCTTTGTGTTACCTGCCACAGCAAGAATGGCAAGGGTGTGGAACTTCCCGGTCATTCTCCCAGAGATTTCACCGATAAAAAATGGCAGGAAATCAGAACCGATGGAGAGATGATGTGGGTGCTCAGAAATGGCAGCCCCGGCACAGGAATGCCTGTTCGGGTGGGTAAGGGAATCAATGAAGAAGAAGGTTGGAGCGTAATCCATTTTATCAGGACTTTTGTGAATGCAGAGTGATCGAAAAAAAACAATCGTTGTTATATTTTTCCTAGGCTGTTTTATATTCGGCCTGCTGGCGGAATCTTGGGCGGGGCCGCCACCGAGCAAGGGTAGAAGACACTCGCGTCGTTCCTTCCAAGGACATCATGGTGTTGGGTTTTTAGGGAAAGGAATTTGTCCGCAAATTAGAAAAACCGTCCAGGCACCGGATAATATTTTGGCCCAGCAGAATCCCCTTGAGGAAAATCGAGAGATTCTCTACGCAGGCGAATCCTTATTCCAAATCGAGGTGCAACCAACGGCTTGCAAAATTTGTCATGGTGTGACGGGGAATGGCCTAGGGCTGATGGCGCAAGGGCTGAATCCTCCTCCGAGAAACTTTACCTGCCGTTCAACCATGGAAACTATTTCGGACGGTCAATTATTCTGGGTCATTCGTAATGGTTCCCCAGGCACAGGAATGCCTGCATTCAAAAACCTTAAAGACCGGGAAATCTGGCAGATCGTTCGCTATCTAAGAACTTTTTCTGAGAAAAGTCGTTGACCGCCAAGTGGGTCGCAGCTTTTGGGTTGGCCCTGTTTTTTAATTCAAACATTACGCATTGGCAGAGGGTAATTATGTTTAGTCGAAACTTTTTATTATGGGTCCTGTTGCTTTTGACTCCATCTTTAGTCTGGGCGGGGAATGATGGTTACGCTGAAAAGCTAATTAACAGCCAATGCAAAAACTGTCATCGGTTTGAAGGAAAGCCTGAATCCAAATTTAAACTAAAAGCTCCTGACCTGATGTGGGGTGGAGTGAAATATCAGAGAGACTGGTTGATTCGGAGATTGATGGGGCAGGAGGATAACCTGTATCCCAACGGTTATCGGTGGGACAAAATGCGTCTCTCACTCAAACATATGATTTCGACTCGCGAAGAGGCAACGGTGATCGCAGACTATATGGAAAAAAAGTTGCATGACCCGCGTGTTAAAAAAAGTTTTGTCGATATGTCGACTTTTACAGAAATGGAAGCGGCGTTGGGGGCAGATATATTCCGACAATACTCCTGTCTCGGTTGCCATCAGATTAAAGATGATGAAGGAAAACTAATCGGTGGTCCCATCAGCACGACCCTTTTTGATGCAGGCAACCGCTATACTCTTGATTGGTGGAGCCGGTTTGCAGAAAATCCGCAAGACTTCGCACCGCATAGTGGAGAGTATCTTGCTGATATCAGCTTGCGAAAAGCCAGACACATCATCGGCTATGTTATGACTCTAGGGAAAAAGGATTTTAAATTTTACGAGCCTTGGAAGTCGAAAGAGTTCAAGAATGCTGACCGCGAGCGCGGCGCGAAAGTCTATAAGGAATATTGTGCGCAATGTCATGGCAAGCAAGGAAAAGGAGACGGGCCGGGAGCAAAGGGGCTTGATCCGAAACCCGCTGTTCATGCAGACCTGCCCTTGAGTGACTACCCGGATGATTATCTTTATAACCTTGTTTATTACGGTGGAAAAAGCATTGGCAAATCACCGAATATGCCCGACTGGGGGATGACCCTGCCCAAACAAAGTCTGGCTGATGTAATTGCCTACCTGCGTTCGACCTTCAAAAACCAATAAAAGATATTCTGCCTCTATAGTTTCAATATATTAGGAGGTGTGAATCTGATCCTTTTGGGGAAATTAATACGTTAATGAAGAAAAATTTATTTGTTTATTTGTGGCAGGATAATTTATCGGGACTATATTTACCTGTAGTTGCACGGCAAAATAAAATTTTTGTCCGTCAAGGGGTGCGTTAGATTTTTTCATACTGCATTTAGGAGATTCTCATGTCATTTATAGAAGATGCTTCCAGTACAAAAGGGAAAATTTTAATCATTGATGATGAAGAAGATGTTCGAGAGGTCTTAAGAATTCATCTGGAATCGGCAAATTATAATGTAATTGAAGCTGAAAATGGAGAAGAGGGGGTAACACTTATGAAGTCAGGGGCGAACCTGCTTCAGGTGGGCCTTATCATCTGCGATATACGCATGCCTAAGGTGAATGGGGTTGAGGCGATTGATTTCCTGAAAGAGAATGCACCATCCATTCCAATAATGGTTGTCACAGGTTATCCAGATTCCGAATTAGCGGTATCGCTGTTGAAAAAAGGAGTTAAAGATTATTTGGTCAAGCCTGTGGAAAAAGAAAAACTTCTTGCGAAGGTGAAGGAAGCATTGTCAGCAGAACAAGAGTTTGATTATGTTTAGAAATTGTTCTCATTAAAAAAATAAATCAAAACGATTTATCCTGATTTTTGCCGCCAAAGCGGGATGAGAAATGGGAACACATGAACCAAAAAGTGTAAAGACCGGATTAAAAAATAAACTTGTCTGGACTATGCTGGGTGTTGGGGCGTTACCCTTGATGCTGGCTATGGTCCTCTCCTATTTGCAAGGAACAAAATCCCTCCAAGGAGTGATCGGAGCCAGCTTCAAGGTGTTAGCATACGAAACTTCCACTAAGATAGACTTGTTGATTCAAGGTGAAATAGAACGCAATGTCCGTCTTGCTTCCGAAAAAAGCATTCAGAATTCCATTCTGGATTCTTTTTTGAAAGACCCGATACTCACAGAATCGAAAGAAGACTGGGAAAACCCCGACAATAAAACGAAATCCCTCCTGCACGAAGACTCAAGCAAGGTTCTTAAAAAATATCTGAAAGAAAAAACCTCTTCGGCATTGGCCACAAGAGCCTTGTTTGTTACTGATGCTTCCGGGGTCTTGCGCGGAAGCGTGAATGACTTCCCCAAATTTATCAATGCCGATAACCCCGCCTTGGAAATAATATTAAATGGAAAAAAGGATATGGTTTTTATTGGCTCGATCTATAACGATCCGAGATCGGATTTTCCTCTTGTTCAGTTTGCTTTCCCGATTGTGGGAAAAAGAAATAAGCCTGTCGGGGTCTTGTTTCATATTTTTAATGCCAAGGAATTATTCTCATCCTCAATTGAGCCCATTACTTTTGGGGATACTGGTCATGTCATGTTAATCGATTCAAAAGGCGTGGTCATTGACTGCCCAATTCTGCCGACAGGGTTCCAACTGGCTGATCCGTTTCTGGTTCAAAGTGTGACACGGCCTGACCCGAACTGGGTCAAAATAAAGGGTGATGGGCATGGAGGAGAAGAGCTTTCCATTATTGGTTTTTCTCCATTGGGGCAGACTCGAAAAATCACATCCTATGCTACAGGGAATAACTGGTACACCTTTGCGTGGCAGGCATCGGATGAATTGTTTGCGCCGATGAAAAAACTGTTTTTCTGGATAGCCATAGCAGCCGTTGTATCTGTGTTGTTGATCGGTGTGATGGGGGCGATGGCGGCAAAAAAAATTGTACAGCCCATCCGAAGACTCCAGAATGCGGCCGCTCGAATTGGAAAGGGGGAAAAGGTAGGGGCGCTTGAAATTAAGACGGGGGATGAAATAGAAGCGCTCGCCGATGAAGTCAATTCGATGAATGAATTGTTGCAGCAATCTTTTTCTGGATTGGAAAATCAGGTTCTGAAAAAAACAGAAGAGTTTCGTTATCTGAAAGAATATACCGATAGCATATTGATGAGTGTTCCTGATGCCGTGGTGATTTTTGATCCTGATTTGAAAATCGAATATAGCAATGTTGCATTTGAAAATATTATTGAAAAAGATGTTGCGTCTTTACAGGGGAAATCCCTTTTAAGTTTAGGCCTTTATCCCATTGACCCCTGGCAAACACTTTACGATGTTTTGAAAAAAGATTTCGAAAATGTGCAACCTTTTTCAATCAAGACTCTCGATGACCGGTCAATCCAGTGTTACACCGCAAAAGATCCTCTTGCTCCGAAAGAATCACCTTCTTTGCAAAGCATGCAACGAACTATAAAACTGGGCGATAAGATTTTTGCGTACAAAGTTTTTGATTTGGTCATTCCTGAAGGAAGTGAAAAACATATTGGATTACTCTTAAGAGATGTTACGGAAGAAGTTGATTTGCACGATCAACTGGCCCTGGCGGAAAAATTGTCTGGGTTGGGAACATTAACCGCTGGGATTGCGCATGAATTGAACAATCCCCTTGTTTCGATTATGGGATTTACCGAAATAATATTGGACGAGAAAGACCCTGAAAAAATAAAGAAGTATGCCAAAAAAGTTTTTGACCGATCCAAAGATATGGCATCCGTCATTTTGAATATGTCCGGCTATATCAGAGCTCCTTCCACAGCGGATAAAAAAGAAGTGGACATCAATGAACGTATTGGTGCCGCAATTGAAATTGCCCTCCTTGCCACATACAGCGATGATATTCATCTTGAAAAAAGTTTTTCATCCCTTCCACCCATATTTGCAAAGTCGGAAGAGATTCAACAGATTTTCCTGAATCTGCTAACAAACGCGGTTCAGGCAATGGAAGGAAAAGGAAAACTGGTTATTTCTACACAGGTCCTAAATGGAAACATTGTGACAAAAATCAGTGATACCGGCCCCGGTATCCCACAAAAATATCTCACCAAAATTTATGATCCCTTTTTTACCACTAAAGAGCAAGGCAAAGGCACGGGTTTGGGGTTAAATATTGTGCACCAGTTGGTGGTGAAATACGGAGGCCATATCGATGTGACCTCGAAAATGGGAAAAGGGACGACTTTCTCAATAATGTTTCCTGCTCACCCTATTTGAAAAACTCAAAAAAAACAGCGCATTTATTGATGGATGCGGTTAAAATCCATAGGACATGAAAATTACTGTAATTATAATTTCTATTGCGATATGGGTTTCTGGAGTCTCGTTGGCTTTTGCTGACAAGCTGGATAAGGCTCAATGCCCGCAAAACAGGACTACACCCGATGCGCCTGAAAAATATAGAGGGTTGAAGAATCCGATGGAAGCGACTAAAAAGCGGATGAAAAAAGGTGAATTGCTCTATATGAATACGGCACAACCTATGCAATGCCTGCACTGCCATGGTGCAAGAGGTGATGGGACCGGTGAGTTGGGATTGCAGGCGGACCCTCTGGCAAGGAATTTTACTTGTGCCGAAACAATGAAAAATATTTCCGAGGGTCAGATGTTCTGGGCGATCAAGAATGGCATTGAAGGTACGGCAATGCCAGCTTATCCCGATTTAGCCGATTGGAAGATATGGGTATTGGTTCATTATATCAGGCAATTTGGAGAATAACAGTGCCGACTAACGAATGGTGAGCCTTTTATATTTTGATCTGCGGTTTTCTTCTTTTCCTCCTAGTTCTTTCTTCCTTTTTTCCTGATACTCTTCAAAATTTCCTTCAAACCAACGCACTTTACTGTTTCCTTCAAATACCAGTAGATGAGTGCAAATGCGATCCAGGAAGAATCGGTCATGGCTGATCACCAGAGCACAGCCATTGAAGTCGAGAATAGCATTTTCAAGGTTTCGCAAGGTGGTGACATCGAGGTCATTGGTCGGCTCATCCAGTAGGAGGACATTGCCACCGCGTCTTAATAGTTTTGCGAGGTGGACTCGGTTGCGCTCGCCTCCAGACAGTTCTCCTACTTTCTTTTGTTGGTCGGGTCCTTTAAAATTGAAGCGTCCCACATACGCGCGTGAATTGATGGTTTTTCCCGCCACTTCAATATGTTCAGTTCCCCCGGTGATTTCTTCGAACACGGTGTTGTCTGCCTCCAGGTCGTGGCGATGTTGATCGACATAAGAGAGTTTTACGGTGGAGCCTAATTTCAGAGTTCCTGAATCCGGTTGTTCTTCCCCTGCGATCATTTTAAAGAGAGTGGTTTTGCCTGCACCATTGGGGCCGATCAGCCCGACTACAGCTCCCCGCGGAACCGTAAAGGTAAGGTCGGAAAAGATCGGGTCACCACCATAGCCCTTTGATAAGGATTCCACTTCAATGACTTGTTCGCCAAGTTGCGGGCCAGGAGCAATTTGTATCTCCAGTGTGTTGTCTTCCAAATCTGTTTTTCGGGTAGACAGTTTTTCGTATTCGTTGATGCGACCTTTATTGTGTTTTCGGCGTGCGCCGGGAGTTTCCCGCAACCATTGCAGTTCTTTGTCGAGCCGCTTTTGTAAGGTGGAGGCCGTTTTTTCCCGACGGCGCAAAATTTCTGTTTTCTGTTCCAGCCAGGAAGAATAGTTGCCTTCGAAGGGTTTGCCTTTTCCGCTTTCAAGTTCAAGTATCCATTTAGTGATATTATCGAGGAAATAACGGTCGTGAGTTGAAACGATGACGTTGCCCGGAAAATCAGCCAATGTGTCTTCGAGCCATTGCACGGTTTCTGCATCGAGATGGTTGGTGGGTTCATCGAGTAGAAGCATATCAGGTTTTTGCAACAACAGTTTGCATAAGGCCACGCGACGCGCCTCTCCCCCTGAAAGCGTGTCGGCTTTCTGGTCATCTTCCGGTAGAACCAGGGCATCCATAGCGACTTCTACCTGGCGGTCGAGTTCCCAACCATCGACGGCATCAATTTGATCTTGTAGTCGCCCCATCTTTTCCATGGACTTTTCCATTTCGTCATCCGACATGGGTTCGGCCATTTTGGCACTGACCTCATTGAACTCTTCAATCAATTTTTTGATATCGCTGAAAGCCTGCTCGACATTTTCGCGTACCGTTTTGTCATCATCCAGAACAGGTTCTTGCGGTAGAAAACCGATGGTGGAACCTTTTAGAGGCGTAGCCTGGCCTTCGAATTCACTATCCTCACCTGCCATAATTTTGAGAAGAGTAGATTTTCCTGAACCGTTTTCACCGACGATGCCAATTTTTGCTCCGTGATAAAAACTGAGATTGATTCCATTGAGAACTTCGTTGCGCCCATACCTCTTTATGAGGCCCTGCATAGTAAAGATGTATTCTCCCGACATATTTCCTCTTGGTTGAAGTTCCGAATCTGCGGCATGGATTCAAAGCAATATTTTTTCAGCCGTCACCAAAATGCCTTTATATCAAATTTTGTAATAGAACGAAATCGAATTGGTTATTGTAAATGATTTTAAACCCCATTTCTCGAGCCAGCCACTCGAAAGTTTTGGAGGTATAAAAAACAATGTGAGTTGGGTCGCGCTTGTAATACCATTTCGAGAAACTTTCTTTGCAAGGAATTTCTTTTGTCAGAGGATAAAACCGGGTCATCACAGCAAGAAAGCCTGTGGGTGAAACGCAACTTGCAGCTTGCTGAATATCTTTGATGGGGTTTTTGAAATGTTCAAACGTTTCCGTTGAGATAACCAGATCGAAAGTTTTGTTTTTCGGGAAGTCGGGAAAAAAGTTCGAGTCGAAAATTCCCGTTTTGATTCCTTCTTTTTCCAGTAAGGCTTTTAAAACCGGTTCGTATCCACAACCAAAATCCAATGCGGTTTTTATTTGCGGACAATGTTTTTTAACGAGGTTAATTTTTTTCATGAACATTTCCACATAACCTTCGTTATCAAGGCTGTTTTCATGCTCTCGGTATCTTGCTATCTCAGATTTAGCTGGAATGTGGAATTCAGGTGGCACAAAAATCAGCCCGCATAAATTGCAAAGTTGGTATTGCCGATTTTCACCTGTCGTAAAAATATTTGTTGTGGTATCGCAGAGCGGACAATTCATTATTTTAGGACTCAATGAAGAGGGAGTAAGTCTCCCCTGATTTTCCTTGATTCTCAAGGTTCGCACTATATAATCACAAAATTGGACTTTTGCTCATAAATAACCAGATTAAAATTTGTTCATTGAGGTGCTCATGGTTTCATTTGTAAATGGTAATGGGTTGCGTTCCGGTTACGTGATCAAGTTTAAAGGGGATTTATATCGAGTGATGACAGCAGAGCATCGCACGCCAGGAAAAGGAAAGGCGTTTATGCAGGCCAAACTGCGAAAGCTGAAAGATGGCACACAGACTGAAATTAAATTCCGCGCGGATGAATCAGTCGAACGCGCGGAAATGGAACAAGTTGATATGGAATATCTTTATGAAGACCCCTCCGGGTTTTGCTTTATGAATTGCGAAACCTATGAGCAGATTTTTATGGATGATAAAATGATTGGCGATGGCAAAAAATATTTGTTGCCGAATACCCGTGTCATCGTAGAATTCTGCGATGATGCCGCAATCGGAGTGTCCTTTCCCGAAATGGTTGAGTTGAAAGTGGTAGATACCGAGCCAGGCTTGAAGGGCGCGACCGCATCAGGGTCAGGAAAACCCGCAACTTTGGAGACGGGCTTGGTGGTGACGGTACCCCAGTTTATTAAGATAGGCGAGGCGATAAGAGTTTCGACGACATCCGGCGAATATCTGGAGCGGGTTAAACCTTGAATTAAGGGTGCTATATACTTAACATCACCATCTAATCAGCTATATTGTTCATATTTAAAAGAAACCGAATAGGGGCAACAGCACAATATCAACATTTGAATTTATTCAAAGATTTCCAGACAATGAATCCGTAAGAGTGTTTTTGGAAAACAAGAGATGGTCAGACAATCCCATTTATCCTCATTGTGATTCGGATAAAATAACCATTCGCAGAGGCAAGCATCTTGGGTATTTCAAATGGTGTTCGTGTACAAAACATACCTAGGGGTAGCACTTTGTCTACAGATAAAGCCACATTCTACAAGAAAATTCACGACTTATCATACCGTAGTTAATCATTTTGTCGGCGAGTTTGCAAGTGCCAATGGGATTGAAAGTCTTTGGGCAGTCCTCAAAAGAGGCTTCAACGGCACATATTATCATTTTTCAAAGAAATATATGGATCGGTATGTCAATGAATTTTCTTTCCGATTGAGCGAAGGGAATGTGAAGCTTCACACGATGGAAAGGATTGACAATTTCTGCAAAGTAGCGTTCGATGCAAGAATAACTTATCGTGGTCTGGTGGTTGACGAATGAGGCTACGTTCAAGATTAGAGAGCAAAAACTTATGTCATCTCAATTAAATCTCGACTTACCGCCGTCCACCACAATGACAATTAACGATGTTGCTGTCGCTCTTCAAGTTTCATCTGCTTCCGTTCGAAATTGGATAAAGACTGGCTACCTCGAAGCCGAGAATGGGCGTTACATTTCCCGTTCTTCCTATGAGCACTTTAAAAAGTCAGTCGTTGGAACGGAAAAGCTAACAAAACGTGCGAACAAATCGAATGTTGATGGACATAACCATGATTCTGTTCAGGCAGAATTTTTAGCCCGTACAAGCCAGTGGGAAGGCAATGACTTAGACAATGCGGGATCATTCTACGAAAACGCCCTGTCTAGCTCTCACCGGAACAAAGAAGGCATCTACTACACACCCACAAACATCGTTGAGCGTTTTTTTAATTTCATTGAGAATGACGTTTCAAATTTGATTTTCTGCGACCCCTGTTGTGGGTCAGGAAATTTCATTATTGGAGCATTGGAGCGAGGCTTTTTACCCGAAAATATTTATGGTTTCGACACTGATCCTGTTGCCGTAGAAATCAGCAAAGCACGCCTCAGAAGTAAAGCTGGCATCGAACACCCGAATATATATGTAGCGGATTTTTTACACGACATTGTTCTAAAAAATGTCACCATCGCTCCACTTTTTGATGTGGTCTTCACAAACCCGCCATGGGGCAAAAAAATTGAATCAGCGAAAAAGATCGAATTATCAATCGCATTTGATTGCCTCAAAAGCACAGATACTGCCGCTCTGTTCTTTCGGGCTGCATTACAAAAATCCGCCTCCAATGCCATAATAGGTATGTTGCTACCTGAATCGTTCTTTAACATTTCCATTTTTTGTTCAACACGAGAAATAGCCGCAAAACAAAAAATCCTTGGGTTTGTCGATTTTGGTAAGCCATTTAAGGGGCTGTTAACAAAGGCAAAAGGCATTGTAGTACAAAAAAAAGATGAGTTAGATTATGGCGATGAAAAAATTCTATGTGAAACTTTAAGTGGAACACATTTTCGTAGCCACAATTCGTTTGACACCAATCCAAAACACATCTTCAACTTTGAATGCAATGAAAGCAATTCTGACATCATCAACCATCTATACAGCAAGCCCTATTTGACTCTCAAAGGACATGCGAGATGGGGGCTGGGTATCGTAACAGGAAATAATAAAAAGTTCGTGAAAGCATATCCTGAAGATGATCATGTACCCGTTTTCAAAGGCTCCGAAATACAAAGCGAAAATTTACCAACGCCGCAAAACTTCATCCCAAGCGACTTATCCTTATATCAACAAGTTGCCTCAAGAGATTTGTACTTCGCATCGGAGAAACTCATATATCGTTTTATTTCTTCAAAGCTTGTTTTTCATCACGATACGGAATCAAAACTATTTTTAAATAGTGCGAACATGTTGGTGCTAAATAGTAATTTTGGTATCACGCACGAAAACCTCGCATGGTTACTAAACACTCGGCTGATGACCTGGATGTTCAGCAATATATTTGACACCCACAAAGTACTTAGATCAGACCTTGAGGCTCTTCCAATTTTCACTGATTTCTTTGACGGATCACCAATCATCACTGAAGAAAATCTTCTCGAATATTTAGACATGAAAGTAGACATTGATGGAACTTATAGACTTAAAAAATAGAATTTGTAAAACGTTCACAGGAACCCAAGATGAACTCAACCGTGTGTTAGCAATTGTCGATGAGGATCCGTGCGATCTTTCCATTCAATGAATATGAGCATCTTATATGCAACCTTATTGAAGCAAGGGGGCTAACGTATGACGATTACCTTAAAACTAAACGAGTGTTTAATTCAATGATTAGGTGGTGTTAAGTATATAAATCCCTAAATTAACGACCTGGTTGCTTGGGGAATTGGGTTTCCCAACATTCCGGTTTGTTTACCTTATTATTATTTGACTTAACCCCTGCATTTAATTAAAGTAAGTTTTTAAATTATTTAATTGCAAGTTAATATATCCTTATCGGTGTCCGCCTTTGAACCCAGCCTTCCTGCAATGAGATACCGAGTATGATTCCTGAGCAACCATTAGGTGTTATTGAACTGATAACGCAATCCAGCATGATGGCAAAAGGTGTGTTGCTGATCCTTTTGATTTTTTCCATTACATCGTGGGCCATTATGTTGAACAAGTTTTTTGTTTACCGGTCTGCGAGAAATGAAGATAGTAAATTCCTCGAAGTATTTTCAAAAACTGAAAACCTCACGCAAATATATAATTTCGCTAAAGAGTTACGGCTGAGTCCACTGGCACGGTTATTTTTAACCGGTTATCGCGAACTATATCTGTTTCAGGAAATGGCTAAGCATGATAGAAAAAAACACGGTGAGGCATCTTTATCCTCTGGAGAGAAACTGACGGAGAGAGATATCAAGGGAATCTCACTGGCTCTTAATAAAGCAATCAATCGGGAAGTGGCACGATTTTCTCGGCGATTGGAATTTCTGGCAACCACTGGCAGTACGACACCTTTTATCGGATTATTTGGTACGGTGTGGGGCATCATGCATTCTTTTAGATCGATTGGGGTTCAAGGGACGGCAAGTATAGGCGGTGTGGCACCTGGAATAGCAGAAGCTCTCATTGCTACTGCGGCAGGGCTGGTAGCCGCTATTCCGGCGGTTATCTTTTTTAATTACCTCAATAATAAAGTTTTCCTGATTACTTCTGCGATGGATGATTTTTGTCAAGATTTTGTATATTTAGCTGAAAAAAACTTTACGCCATCTCCGAAAAAAAAAGAGATCATTTGACCTTTCAGGGTAAAAATAATACAGGTTAATTCCTGAACAAAACTAATGTTAAAACAACGACGACCCTTTTTAGCCGAAATCAATGTAACCCCATTTGTAGATGTCATGCTGGTGTTGCTTGTGATTTTTATGATTACGGCTCCCTTGATGCAGCACGGTATGGATGTTCAGTTGCCCAAAGAATCTATCGCTCCTATTCCCATTAAAGAAATCCCAACGGTGACTGTAAAAAGCAATAAAAAAATATTCTGGAAGCAGGAGGAGTTGGCAAATCTGATGGCGTTGACTCGGAAAGTGGAGCAGTATGTCAGCAAAGATAAAAGTGCCGACATTTATTTTCGGGCAGATAAAATGCTGGATTATGGATTCGTTATGCGTGTAATGGCAACGGTCAAACAAGCGGGGGTCGAAAATATTGGAATGGTGACCGAACCTTAAAAACTCATGAGAGCCCAGTTTTCCCAGTTTATAGATTTTAACGAGATGCTCGTGTTCTCCGTTTTCGGGCATCTACTCATCTTCACCTTTGTCTTATTTCTTCCCAAGCCTCCTCTTGCAATCAAAGCCATAGTACCGGCTTTTAGGGTTAGTCTTGTGGGATCTCCTTCGGGTAATAAGTCAGCTGTTAGGAAAAAACCTGTCAGGGAAAGTAAAGCTCCAATTAAGAAAAAAACGGCACTTGTTAAAAAAACATCGCAACCCAATAAAATAATAGCCGCGCTTGATAAACTGGATAAAAAAGCCGCAGCTGTGGTTCCGGTAAAAAAAATGTTTGAAGATATGGAACAATTGGCGCTACTGGAACGCCCTGAGAAATCAATTGCAAAGCCCAAAATAGAAAAACCTGTTTTGGAAGAAACTTTTCGTGACTTGGAGAAGTTGAAAAGCGAAAAGGTGAAGATCGAGAAAGATGTGCCGCCAACTCCTGAATTCGAAAGTCTGTATGAAGAAAAAATCGCTGAGCCTGCTGTTAAGAAAAGGAATCTTTTAAAGGAAATTGAAAAACTGGCCAAGCTGGATTCTATAGTTAAAAAGGATGATGAGGGTAAAACTCCAGATGCCAAGGTGGAAGATATAGAAAGTAAAGCTTATGATTCTGTTCTGGAAAAATTCAAATCGCTTGCCGTAGAATCTTTAAGTGTGAAGGTTGAAGTTACAGGTACCCGGCTCGACGGATTAAAGTTTCAGAGCAAGTTGCGAGCTCTTCCTGACTCTCCGGAAAAAACCGATTCAAAGAGTGAGGATGAATCATATGTTTCTTCTGATCGAGAAGAGACTCCTGATGTGGATATCCAATCTCTCTATGCCGGGGTGGTTCAAGGAAAAATATATAGGAATTGGCGTGACCCGCTGGCGGAACGGCACAGTAAAGAAGCCATTATTTCGTTCCACATTTTCCCCAAAGGAAATATCGATAAACCATTTATAAAGCAAAGCTCTGGGGTGGAAGCGTTGGATACCCTCGCTGTGCGTGCCGTTCTTGATTCGGTGCCATTTCCTGATTTCCCGAAAGAGTTAAAGATGTCCAACCTTTTTTTAAGTATTTATTTTAAATATGTTCCTAAAGACGAGTAGAGAAGGTTTTTTGTTTGCCGGGGTTTTTGTGATCCTTGTTTTTTTCTTTTGCGTAAAAGTGGAAGCCGAACCTCAAGTGAGGTTAGACATGGAAAAGGCAACCCAGAGAAAAGTTTCCTTGGCGATCACCGACTTTGTGTTTAAGGGTGGCGGGTCTGATGCTAGAGGGATGGGTAAAGAAGCGCGAAGTATTCTGGAAAAAGATTTGCTTCTGTCAGAACTATTTTCTTTCTTGAGAAAACCCGTCTTTGAGAAATTGGAAAGAATGGAGCGGTCTGGCTCTGAAGTAGATTATAGAAATTGGCGACAGGTTGGAGCGCAATGGGTCATTAAAGCTGAATATAGAATGATATCGAAAGGAAGAGGGCAAGTTTTCACTTTTCGTCTTTACGATGCCGTAAATAAAAGGTTCATGTTAGGCAAGCGTTACAAGGCTTCGTCACAATTGCTTCGCAAAGTGGTGCACCGGTTTGCAGATGAGGTGGTGTCGCAATTGACAGGAAAACGCGGCATTGCCGAAACACAGGTGACCTTCCTGGCGCAGGAAGATGGTGGCAAGGAAGTGTATCTGATTGATTTTGACGGCTACAATTTGCGAAAATTGACCCGCGATAATACTGTTAATTTAAGCCCCGCCTGGTCGCCAGATGGGAAGTGGATTGTCTACACTTCTTATGCTGCGAATAATCCAGATTTAGTTATGATCGACACTGCAGGTAAAAACCGCCAAACTCTGAATCGTTTGCCCGGTTTGAATGCGGCACCGGCATGGTCTCCCGATATGCAAAAGATCGCTTTGGTTTTAAGTCGAGATCAGAATTCCGAAATTTATCTTTTAAAGAAAAACAGGAAACTGCATCGATTGACGCGTCACTTTAATATTGATACATCGCCCACCTGGTCTCCTGATGGAAAAAAAATTGCGTTCACATCAGATCGTTCGGGAACCGGTGCGCCACAAATTTATATTATGGATGCCGAAAAAGGAGACAACGGTAAAGTGACTCGCATTTCATTTGGCTCCTCTTATAATGACAACCCATCATGGTCCCCCGATGGCGATAAAATCGCCTACACTTCACGCGTGGGGAAGAGATTCCAAATCAGCGTTTATGATCTGAACACACATAAAAGCCAGATTGTGACAGCGAGTGCGGGCAGTGCTGAGCAACCCAGTTGGTCTCCTGATGGCCGTTTTATCGTTTATCGCAAACGGATAAATGGTAGCTTCAATATTTTTATCAAGCGTCTGGAGGGTGACCGGGTTCGGCAACTGACCTTCTCGGGCAAAAGCCACAGTCCCTCATGGTCTCCTTATTTCAAACACTAAGCCTCGATATTCTGAAAAAAATGTTGTCAGATTGAAAAGTTTCGGTTACCATATATGTACTGCTAAAAATGACTATTGGCTTTAAAATCAAAACCTTTCGAAATTCGCAGGTTATGGGATATTTATAAAATATCTATAATATTTGTTGTAATTTAAATATAATCATACCTGCATATCAAGTTTTTATAACAGCAATAAATTCTGAAGTTTAATTCCTTTTGGAGAGCTTTTTTGCTTGAGGGGATTTTATACAGTTATTTTTTAGACTTAATCGGGGACAACTTTAGGCGAGGTTATTATATGAACAGATTTAATTGGAAAATGGTAGTCGCAGCAGTTTTAATTATGTTTTTGTCCACGGCATGTTCAAAGAAACTCATGCCCCCTGAAATCGAAACATCAAATGGTGGAGTAGAAAGTTCTGACTTCACGGCATCCAACGGAACCTCATCTGAGGACAATGCACTCGCTGGTTCGGATGGTTCTGGCGATTCCGGATTTTTTACCGAAGAGCGAGTTCTCGAAAGTTCCAATTTTGCCAGTGGTAATGGAACTGACGGCTCTTCGGTGGACGGTTTTGGATCATCCAGCCGAGGTGGTATCGGCGGTTCGTCCTACGCTCAATCCCTTTAAATCGGGAGAGCGGCGGGGTGGGG
>WASW01023007.1_pt1 | contig 17620 bp, 13 predicted proteins | sample 5698521 | NCBI WGS metagenome assembly WASW01 (sample SAMN11175560, study PRJNA528189) | sponge metagenome | isolation source: marine sponge | host: Leucetta | place: Antarctica: Western Antarctic Peninsula, King George Island | collected 2013-01
CCACCTGCACCATCCAGGCATTGGCCCTTTATATTGGAGATAGAATCAAGAAAAATATTGAAAATCTTTTTGATTGATGCGCTGATAAATCCCGATAACTGAACTGTAAAACCAAGCGAATTTCAAAGAGAAATTTCAAAAATACGAGACTCAAAAAGAATCTTTTTGAGCCAATCAATCATTCAATCAATGCTAAATTAGGAGACCCCGTATGAAGATCACTGAGGTACGCAGTCGCGTCTTGCAGTATCCGCTAGAAGAAGAACTGGGTTATTCCCAGCAATATTATACATCACGCACGGCTCACCTCGTCGAAGTGAGCACCGATGAAGGGATCACCGGATGGGGCGAGTGTTTCGGCGGTGGCAATGTGGCTCTTGCCAATCAAGCCATCGTCGAAAAGGTCATCCAGCCAATGATTTTAGGGATGAACCCTCTTGATCGAGAAGTCATTTGGCACAAAGTCTACAATCTTCTGCGAGACCACGGTCAAAAGGGGATGCCGATTCAATCGCTTTCAGGGGTTGACATTGCTCTGTGGGATATTGCCGGTAAAATTCATGATCTCCCTGTTTATCAGCTCCTCGGCGGGGCTTTTCGTGATCGCATTCCGGCCTATGGATATGGGATGATGCTCCAACGGGTTCCCGATCTTGAAGAGCGATTCGCGCTGGAGAGTGCCGCAATCGTTGAGGATGGCTTTAAAGCAATGAAGATGAAAATTGGGATCAGCCCTGAAAAAGATCTCCAATTGGTAGAAGCGGTCCGGCAAGCAATCGGCCCTGATATCAAGCTGATGGTTGACGCAAACCATGCCTATACCGCACGGGAGGCAATCCCGTTGGGAAGGCAATTAGAACGGCTTGGTGTTTCCTGGTTTGAAGAGCCTGTCGCGCCAGAAGACCGTCAGGGGTATCGTGATTTGTGCGAGGCATTGGACATGAATATCGCCGGCGGAGAAGGCGAGTTCACTCGCTGGGGCTTTCGGGATTTGATCGCAGGGCGTTGTGTCGATATCTTACAACCGGAGGTTTGTGGCTTGGGAGGAATCACCGAATATCAAAAAGTGCTCGCCCTGGCTCAGGCGCATTTCGTACCAGTTGTGAACCATGTTTGGGGATCGGCCGTGGCAATCGCGACCAATTTACACTTACTGGCAGCCCTGCCCGATTTTCCAGGAGCCGCCCACCCGATGCAGCCGATGTTGGAATATGATACAACACCCAACCGATTTCGCGAGGAACTCTTGACCACTCCTTTGAGAATTAAAGAACAAGTCAAGGAGAGTGGGGGAACGGTTTCCCTACCGCAAGGGCCGGGTCTTGGCATTGAGCCTGATCTTGATTTTATAGAGCAGACATTATATCACCCCTAGAGAATCTACTAAATTTTTCTGGAATTTGTGTTCACCAATACCACTGAAGTGGAGCATTCTTTTGAGTGAAATGATCTATTATGACTTGAAGCGTTCTGCTGGTATGGCGCCCAGTCTTTCAACTCAGGTGGCACGGGAGCTGGGACGGCGGATTGTTGCTGGTAACTTTAAACCGGATAGTTTGATTGATGATGAAGCATCGTTGGCCGAACGTTATCAGGTGAGCCGCTTGGTCATACGAGACGCGGTAAAAATACTTGTCAGTAAAGGGATGCTGGCTGTGCGTCGCGGGATTGGCACGCGCATCCGGCCTCGCAATGATTGGGTATTATTGGACGATGATGTGCTGGCTTGGCATTTATCAGCGCCACCGAATGAAGATTTTCTGCGCCAGTTGATGGATATTCGCCTTGCCTTCGAACCAAAAGCGGCGCGCTGGGCGGCCCAACGTGCGACCAGTGAGGATCTTGAGAAAATTGGAACCGCTCAAACGCGGATGGAAGAGGAAAAGGGGGCTGTCGAGGATTTTGTCATCGCCGATGCGCTGTTCCATCGCTCAATCCTTGTCGCGGCCCACAATGAATTTTTGACTGCGATGGAAGGGGTCATTTATTCTGCGCTGTTGGTGAGCATCCAGCTGACCAATCGAGATCCACGAAAGAATGAAGATTCGCTTCCATTTCACCGTGAGGTTTATGAGGCGATTGTCGCCGGAGATACAGACCGTGCTGAGCACGGGGTCGAAGTGCTTCTCGGTGATGCGGTTCAACGCCTCGGAGGGAAACTTCGTTAAAATCGCGCTCAGTGATTCAGACATTTCCGACTGAGCCACTCGAATTTTAAAAACCTGCGCCCGCCTGTTTTGATCAAAATCCCTCTTTAAATTTTTCTGAAATACCTCGCGCCAGGATGCTCGTCTCACCTGCCCCTCCCAGGAGGGGAATTCAGGATTGCAACTTATGATCAAATAGTTCAACTATAAATGATAGAGGAATCATTGATCTCAATAAAAATCGAGGCTTTTATAATAGAGGAGGATCCGATGGCACTTAATATTGAACCGACTGATGCGACATTGGGGGCAGTCATCACGGGAGTCAAGCTGGCACAGTTGGAAGCGACTGATTGGCGAATCATTGACTCCGCTTTTCTCAAATTCGCAATCTTGGTTTTTCCAAAACAACACCTCGCTCATGAAGCGCAAATTGCTTTTGCGAAACGGTTTGGCGAAATAGAACAGCTTGTCGCCGGTAAAAATATCATCCCCATCAGCAATCAGCGCGCTGATGGTAATTTATCAAAAGACCACGAACACAACATGCAAATTATGCGGGGCAATGAAGGTTGGCATACCGATAGCTCCTATATGCCACTTGCGGCCAAAGCGTCTGTCCTCTCAGCAAAAACAGTCCCAGCAGTCGATGGTCAAACCGAGTGGGCGGATATGCGGGCGGCCTATCAAGCCTTGGATCAACCAATGAAAGAGAAAATCTCCGACCTTTCCGCTTACCACTCCCTGACTTACTCTCAAGCTCAGATTGGACACAAAGCAAAAAAAGGCGCCAGTTACGGTCTGCATGAAGAAGCCGCTCCTCTTCGTCCTCTTGTTAAAATCCATCCTGTGACGGAACACCCTGCTCTTTATATAGGCCGTCATGCCTACGGTATCCCAGGGCTGAGTTCTGATGAATCAGAAAAACTCCTGACGGAACTTGTCGAATTTGCCTGCCAACCCCCGCGGACCTATCGGCATCAATGGCAACCGGGTGATGTTGTCATTTGGGATAATCGTTGTGTCCTGCATCGGGCGCAGCCATTTGATCACAATGAAGCGAGAGTGATGTTTCACACGCGAGTGGCGGGTGATCCTCAATCGGAACTAGCAATATCCGGGTCGTAACTTGTGATTTGTGATCGCAGTTTTAGTTCTGCTGGATCATCTTTCGGATCAAGCAATTCTGATACATCGTTTGACAACAATCCAATCGACAGGAATCATTGATCATCGCTGATCAAAAATTTACATAAAAGACGCGATGTCTTGCAGTGATTTTTTTCCAATTTCGGGGACCGTTGCCTCTGCTGAGGGATAACCAACGACAAGGAGGAGGAAAGGACGTTCATTGTTGGGGCGGTTGAGGATTTTGTTCAGAAATCCCATTGGGCTTGGGGTGTGGGTCAACGAAACTAAACCAGCATGATGAACCGCAGTGACGAGCATCCCCGTCGCAATTCCCACCGATTCAGAAACATAATAATTCTTCACTTTGCGACCATCCGGCAAAACCCCATAGCTTTGCGCAAAAATAACAATCAAATGCGGGGCGGTTTGCAGAAAGGGTTTACGCTCATCCGTTCCCAAAGGCGCCAGAGCATCGAGCCATTCTTGGGGAGCGCGTTTGTGATAAAATTCATGTTCTTCTTTCTCAGCGGCTTCTCGAATTTGATGCTTGATTGCGGGATCGTTGACAACCACAAAATGCCACGGTTGGAGATTGGCCCCACTGGGAGCCGTTCCTGCCGCGAGCAAACAATTTTCAATGATTTGACGAGGAACGGCACGGTCTGAAAAATCACGCACAGTCCGCCGCCGTTGCAAACCGGTACGAAAATCGGCAGCTCGTTGGATCATTTCTTCCTGAGGGTATTCTTGATAGGTTGAGAACGGCTTGAATGTCGGTTTTGCCAATCAGACCTCCAGTATTTTTTAAAGATTTGATTTATGTTGTCGCAGGTTCGATTTCTTCAATCATCGCTTTGAGGAAGAAAAAGGTGGTTTGCACGATGGAAAAAATTGGCACTGCCAGCAATGCGCCTGCAATCCCAGCAACGTGCTCACCAGCCACTAAAGCAAACACCACCAAAGCCGGGTGAATGTGAGCCGCGGTTCCGATAATTTTAGGATTGAGGATGTTGCCTTCAATGAAGTGGATCAAAAGAATCCAGCCAATAATCAAGAATGCTGTTGGAAAAGAAACGGTGAGAGCCATCAGCACAATTGGAAAAGAAGAAAGAAAGGTTCCGAAAATAGGGATTAAGGAACAAATGGTGGCAATCAACGATAAGGTAAACACAAAAGGAACGCCAAAAATGAGGAGGCCGATGCCCGTGAAAGTGCCATTGACCAGGCAAATCATGATTTGTCCACGCACCACACCACTCAAGCCTTGATCCAGTTTTTTCAAAAACCGCTCATAGCCCAGGTGGTATTTGGGCAAGAAGAGCGATTTTCCAAAACGTAAAATCCGATTGACATCAATTAAAATGAAGGCTGAAATCATCAGTGTCAAAAATAGAGTGAAGATCGATCCTGCGATTTTTGTGAGAACTTGACGGCCTAAATTGAGAAAGTTGACCGTATTTTCTTCAATCCGTTCTACCGCAGTCTCAAAAACTGAAGAAAGGTGCTCACGCAAATCCAAAGGTTTTGCTGGCGACGGTTGCTCCAAGACTCTCCGGTGCGGAATGACTTCCATTTTGCCTGAATCCAAAGGGCGAATTTCATAAGTGTATTCTTCAAGGGCGGCAATATAGGGGGATTTTTCGGAAGACTCCGCCGTCGCGTCTTTTTCAGATTCAGAGTTTTGGAGCGGCACTTGCTCGCCATTTTCGTGAGCTGGTGGAATCAATGTGATCCATTGATTCAGTTTTTCATTGATGATCGGCATCCATTTTTCAGAATTCTGATTGATCGCTTGAGGCAGTTCTTTGACCATCAGGGTTATTTCATTCGATAGATTGGGAATCAGATATGCGCCCCCTCCCATCAAAGTTCCCAAGATGACGAGATAAACCACAATCACAGCCAATCCCTGCGGAATTGTGTGATTTTTCACTTTCCATTTGTGGATTTGCTTGATGATGGGAGCAAGCACATAAGCCAAGAAACAGGCAAGAATGAAAGGAAGCAGGATTTGATTGAGGAAAATCAAGACACTGCCCAGTGCCACAAAAAACAGAACGACGATGCTCAGCCGCCCCCATTTTTGAATAAAGGAAATCATCATGACGGGAATACACCCTTACAAGGATTAGGAAATGTTGGCTCAACAATCATTGAGACGATACCGCTTGCGGTTTATCTGTCGGCTCTATCACAAATAATAAATCTCCTCGGCTGACCGTTTGGCGATCTTCAGGGATGATTTTTTTGATTTGATAAGAAGGCGCCTCTGGATAAAGCGATTCCCCATCGCCTCCTTTATAAGCGACCAAAGAAAGTTCATTGAAAACTTTCATCGATTCTAAAAGACACAAGGTTTGTTGAATATCAATTTCTTGCCCTTCCTCGACAAAAGAGGGATCGTTGGGCGAAGAGGAACGATAAAAAGCACCGGTTTGTGGAGAGAGCACTTTCAATTCTTTAGAATCTGGAATCGCAATGGTGCGCTGATCAATCGGGGTTCCAGTATCTCCCGCGTAACGTTTGGTGGCTTTCAGCAATTCATCGGTGTTGACTTCTTTGAGGAAATAATTCAGAAAGCTCGTGTCATAATCACCGGATTGGAAGGTTTCGTTTTCTAAAATAGTTTTTGAAAGAGCGAGATTGGTGGAAATTCCTGTGATGCGGACATCTGTCAGATAATCCAACAAGGTTTGAATCACTTCCTCACGACTCTCACCATGAGCAATGATTTGCGCGATAAGGCTGTCATAGAAAGGCGGAACCACACTATTCGTGCTGACTGCCGAAATCACGCGGACATTTTCTTTGACTGGAAAACTCACTTCTGTCACATGTCCTGGATCCGGTAAAAAGGAAAGGGTCAGATCCGGATTGATCTCTATTTTTTCCGCAGTGACGCGTAGTTCCATCGCATGCCCTTTGAATTCCAGCGGAAGTGCTTCAATGCTTTCTCCTGCCGCAACCCTCATTTGCTGTTCAACCAAATCGATCCCGGTCACCATTTCTGAAACCGTATGCTCGACTTGCAGCCGCGTATTCATCTCCATAAAATAGGTTTTCTGATCGGTACGGTCATAAATAAATTCGACAGTCCCCGCTCCAATATAATCAATCTCATCAATGATCGCCTGAGCATATTGATAGAGTTGATCGGCAACCTCCTGAGCGATTGTATCACCGACCGACTCTTCAATCAGTTTTTGATAATTGCGCTGCACCGTACAATCCCGCATCCCCAACATTTTTGTATTGCCGTGGGTATCTCGTAAGATTTGAACTTCGACATGACGCATGGAAACAATGTATTTTTCCAAATACAAATCACCATTGCCAAAGGCACTCAACGCCTCTTGAGACATTTGCGAAAACGTCTCCTTAAAAGTTTCCAGTGCTTCCACGACTCGAATTCCTTTCCCGCCCCCACCATGAGTGGCTTTGATCAGGACAGGGAACCCGATTTCTTCAGCAACCACGACCGCTTGAGAAGGGTCAATCAAGGCTCCTTCACTGCCTGGAACAACAGGGATTTTCAAATGCTTTGCAGTGGCCAGCGCATTGGATTTATTGCCCATCAAATCCATACTACGTGCCGTCGGCCCGATGAAATTGAAACCCCGTTCTCGACAGACCTTCGCATAAGTGGAATGTTCCGAAAGAAACCCAATTCCCGGATGAATGGCATCCGCGCCTTCTTGTTCGGCAATCAAGAGAACACTCATCGCATTGAGATAACTTTCTTGAGCCGTATTCCCTCCGAGACAAACAAGACGATCATTCTTTTTCAAGAGATGGGCCGGGTAGCTGTCCATATCTGGATCAGATTGCACCAGCACCACATCCACCCCATGCGCGTGTGCCGCATGAATCAGACGAGTTGCCGTACACCCCCTCGCGTGAATCAGCATCCGTTTGATCGGTTGCCAATGTTTTTCCTCGATGCTTTCCTCTTCAATCGTCTCACTCTGTTTGAAGTGGGGATGATACTCTCCTGCCAAAATACTAGAGATGACTTCTTTGACCGTCAGTTGCCCCAGTGGGATTTGAGGGTCGATTTCTTTCATTTTGGCATCAATCGCCTCATCAAATGGATTATGAACCAAGCCATCCATACTGCCTGGAATCGCAGACAGATAATTGGATAAAGTCGATTTAGTCGGTAAATGGCTTTCAACCACCAACTGCCCAGCAAAGGACATCGTTGTGCCAGAAAAGTAATAGGTTTTGACCAAGCGGTGGGTCACAAAACTGGCTTGGGCACCCCCGACACAATCTCGAAAGCCAAAACAAATCACCGGCAATTCATTGTCTTTGACAAAACGGGTGATCCGATCATTCAAAACGGGCATCGAAAACAACGCTCCCGCGCCCTCTTTGGTGAGCATTCCTCCCGCAGAAATGAACAAAATCACTGGGAGGTTGTGTTCGGTACATTTGGCCAGCAAACGGCACATTTTTTCACAACTAGCCATATCGAATGACCCCGCCTGAAATTGTGTATTGCTGATGACCAACCCGACTTTGTTGCGTTGCTCGCCATCGACATAAGTCGCTAAACCGGTGACGATGGCAGAGGGCGCCGTGTCTTTCCGCAGAGCCGCTTCAACCGCTTGGCGTAAGCCGGGAAATTGTGCGGGATCCGCGGTGATGCGATCTTTGAATAATTCTTCGAAATCCTCAAAAAAATAATCAATGACACGCATTGGGGTAATCGGCTCTTTTTTATATTCTCTCAAGAGATTTTGGATCAGAAGGTCTTTGTAAGCACGATCAAGGCGACTCCAGAAATCTTTGATGCCAATATTGCGTGGCGTGATTTTACCATTGAACTTTTTGTCCTCTTCGACGGCCACATTCAAGGAGGGCAGCAGGGAAGAAAAATAATAACGCACCAAACCAAACAAAGGCGGACTGAGACGCGGGAACGCCCGTTGTTTCCAATCACTAATCATCTGCATGATTTGATCACAATTTTTTTGAGTGATGAAGAGTCGTAACCATTTAAAAAAACGTTCTTTGGCATCGGTCGCCTGTAAATCCAAGGATCTGGCCTCAATTTCATGAATTGCCAAATCGAAGGAACTTTCAAACAACCGTGCAACGGATTCCTCAGAAATTTGATTGGTGCCGTTCAATTCTCCCGCAATCATGGGCAATTGATTCATGACGCCATCATAGAGCAGATCAAACAGGATAATGTTTTGAAAATTTCTTAAAAAACTTTGTTGAAGGTGTTCATTTTGTAAAGCATCGAGCAAGGTCAAATCTTTGTTGGCTGAAGGTTTGGTCGGTTGAATATATTTGAGATGTTGATAGAGTTGCGTCAAATTCTCAATCGCGTTTTCTTTCCAGTAATTATAGAGATAAAGGAGGACTTCGGAGGTGAATTCTTTGATCGAGGTCTCGAATTTTTCTTTGGGATCTCCCATAAAAAACGCAACAAATCGCCCGCGCTCATTTTCCTTGCTTTGGAAAGTTTCGGCAAAGCGTTTATATTTTTTGTACAAGTCTTCCTGATAACGAAGTTCCACAGGGGATTTGAGCCAGCTTTGAAATTTTGCCTGTTGTGCTTTTACCAATCGTTCTTGGAGCTGACCTTTCGGGATTTCCAACGCGCTGAGCCTCGAATAATTCAAGACGGATTGACTGGTGATCTTGTGGCGCAATTTGAGGAAACGCAAAAAACGATTGACATCGCCAAAAATATTGAGGATGCCAGAAGGCGTTTTGTCGGTGAGCGTGTTATCGGCAATCAGCATCTCAGACGGGTTCAGATAATGTTCGAGGCTTTGCTGATAATGATCCCAAAAATACTCCCCATGACTCCTCAACAGCCTTTTGGAATTTTCTTCAATGCACTCAATCGCGCTAAAAATCGAATCTTTGAGGTTTTGGAGCAAATGAGGTTCATCAGGAGTGTAATCCAGAATGCCATCAAAATATCCCATCCCATGAAGTTCATAAGCCGAGACTCCGATGTGTTGAGCGCATTCCTCCCAAGAAAGGTTGTATTTGCGGGAAATATTACTCAAGCCCTTGGGATAAATGGTGTTAAAAACGCCATCTCTCACAGAAAGGAGGATATTGGTCGTGGCCAACCCAATCGCTCCGCCGCTGTAGCCTTGCCCAAAAACGATGCCCACCGTCGGAATTTCAAGGTTCGCCATCTCCGCAATAAAAAAAGAAATGCTATGGGATTGATTGTTCAGATTGGCCTCATCGTCTGCCGCGGCTCCTGGGGTGTCCATAAAGGTGATCAGTGGCATGCCATGAGACGCAAAAAAACGCGCCGCTTCCGCTGCTTTCAGGTGGTGTTTGGGATGCCAAGCCCCGGCTTGGTTTTTACGATTTTGCGCAATAAAACCGAAGCGACGCAAACGCTTGTTCGTCGTGAATTCCAATTCCGCAATATAAAGAGGGCCATCGAGTTCTTCTTTGATTAACTTCCCTCCCAAGCCCTTGATTGCTTCAGGAGCACTCCGACGTTTCGGGTTTTCCACCGGCAGGACGGCTTGCTGAATGTATTCATCCACATCGAGTTTCTGTAACCGTTCAATATTGCGTTTGATAGCCTCTTCCGAAAGAATCCCTTTCAAGGAAGATTCATCAAAATAAGGCGGGCGTTCTCCAGGGAGCAAGGAAAGTTCATTGGACATGATTTCTGCTTGTAAAAACAAGGAGCGTTTGTCTCTGTTGGAATTTTGACTCGTCATAAGCGCGACCAATTGCTAATTCGGGAATAATCAGATAGATTGATGAAAAAAATAAGGATTTGAAAATCAATATACATACCATTCTCTATGGATAAAGTACAATATATCAATCAGGAATTGTTGACAATGGTCTGTCGGCAATCGGCACAATCGCCACGACGACGAAAAAATTATAATTTTCATCAATTGCCAGATCTCGCTCAACGCATGCTCAATGCCCTGGAGCCGGACAGTTATGTTTGCCCTCATCGCCATACCACGCCCCCCAAAGACGAGGGGTTTTTAGTCCTTCAAGGAAAAGGGGCGGCCATTATTTTTGAGGATGACGGCCAAATTCGTGAAATTTTTCGGCTCGATCCTTCTCAAGGCCAATGGGGTCTTGATATTCCAGCAGGACTCTACCACACCCTCCTCGCGCTTGTGCCCCAAACGGTTTTTTATGAAGTCAAATCGGGGCCCTATCATCCCCAAACCGCTAAAGATTTTGCCCCCTGGGCACCTCCCGAAGGACACCCCGATGCTCCCGCCTACCTCCAGCAATTACAACAACAGATTGCTGAAGAGCTTTAAAAAATTTATTCTCGGACGCTGATTGAATCTAGATTGACAATTGAAGATCACCCGCAGTTTTGTTAAACTGCTCATCGAACAAAAAAGGGGCGTTTGATTTTATCAAAATCACAGACAAGGAGAAAATCGGGATATGAAAATCGCGCGAATTGAAGCAATCCCTCTGGCGATTCCGTTCGAACATGGAGGAAAGGAAGTCCGATTCCACGGGCGAGTTTGGAAAAAATTAGATACCCTATTGGTTCGCGTAGAAACCGATACAGGAATTGTCGGTTGGGGAGATGCGTTTGCATACGGGTGTCGACGGGCTGTTCAGGCCGCTTTGGAAGACATGGTGGCACCCATTGCAGTCGGTGCTGATGCTCGAAATATCACTGGCCTGATGTATGAACTCCAACAATCTTTGCATCTTTATGGCCGTTACGGAGTGACAATCTTTGCCCTCTCCGGGCTGGAAATTGCCTTGTGGGATATTGCGGGCAAGGATGCGGGCTTGCCTCTGCACCGTTTATTGGGTGGTGCTGTTCGAAAAGAGCTGCCAGCCTACGCCAGCTTGTTCCGTTACCAAAATTCAGAGACCGTCGCAGAGCATTGCAAATTGGCATTGGAGGAAGGTTATCACTACATCAAGCTCCATGAAACTGCCGAATCTGAGGTGAAAGCAGCGCGTGAGGCTATTGGTGAGGATGTCCCTCTCATGGTTGATACCAATTGTCCTTGGAGCCCCAACGAAGCACGCCAGCAGGCGATGCGCCTGAAAGACTATAATCTGTATTGGTTGGAGGAACCAATTTTTCCTCCTGAGGATTTTGCCGCTCTCGCCAGGTTGCAGCAGGAAACCGGCATCCCGCTGGCCTCAGGTGAAAACGCCTGTACCGTTTTTGAGTTTCAGAAAATGTTTGAAGCGGGTGCCGTCACTTATGCTCAACCCAGTGTCACAAAGGTCGGGGGCATTTCGGAGTTGTTACAAGTTGCGAATCTAGCACGGGTCTATGGCGTTAGTCTGATGCCGCATTCTCCCTACTTTGGGCCGGGCTTTATCGCGACTCTGCATCTAGGGGCCGTGTTGCCGGAGAAATCTCTGATCGAGCGTTTCTATTTGCGACTTGAAGCTAGTTTGTACGGAGATTTGATTGATCCGGTCGCTGGGATTTACCAAGTACCCGACGGCCCAGGATTAGGGCGAGACCCAGATCCGGAAGTGATCCAGGAGTTCAAAGAATGAATTCAACAAAAAAGTCGCTTTTTTCTGACAGCACAAATTCTGATTGTCAGGATCATATTGTAAATTTATCAAGAGAGCCTTCTTTAATACAATTGGAGAAAAAAAATGGCAGTGATTGAACGGATTGCAGAAATACATGAGGAAATGACAGCGTGGCGGCGAGATATTCATTCGCACCCTGAGCTGGGGTTTGAAGAGGCACGGACTGCGGATCTGGTGGCGGCAAAGCTAGCAGAATTTGGCTGTGAAGTGCACCGTGGTCTCGGAAAAACTGGCGTGGTTGGATCGTTGCGTATTGGCAATTCGACGCAAGCAGTTGGCTTGCGAGCGGATATGGACGCCCTCCCTATTCAGGAAGAAAACACGTTTCCTCACCATTCCACTCATCCCGGAAAAATGCACGCCTGTGGTCATGATGGCCACACCGCGATGTTACTCGGTGCGGCCAAGTATCTAGCGGAAACACGCAATTTTGAAGGCCAGGTGCATTTCATCTTTCAACCTGCTGAGGAAGGGCTTGGAGGGGCGGATGCGATGATTGCCGATGGGCTTTTTGAAAAATTTCCATGCGATGCGATTTTTGGGATGCACAATCGCCCCGGTTTGGAGGCTGGAAAATTTGCGGTGCGCTCTGGAGCGATGATGGCAGGAGGGGCGTTTTTTGATATCGACATCACCGGATATGGCACTCACGCAGCACGACCGGAAACCGGTGTGGATTCCGTAGTGGTGGCCTCGCACATTGTCACCGCTTTGCAAGCGATTGTCTCACGGAATGTCTGCCCGCTCGACACAGCCGTTGTTTCGACCACCCAAATCAAAGCCGGGGATGCCTACAATGTGATCCCCCAAACCGCACGTCTCTCCGGCACGGTGCGGACTTTCTCCACTGAAATCATGCAGCTCATAGAAAAACGAATGATTCAAATTGCCAAAGGCGTGGCGGAAGGGTTTGGAGCAAAAGCAGAAGTTGACTTCCGAATGCTTTTTGCGCCGACGGTCAACAACGAAAAAGAAGCCGATTATGCCGCTGAAATTTGCAATGCGATTGTCGGAGAAAACCAGGTTGAACGGAATCCCCCCTTGATCATGGCCTCTGAAGATTTTTCTGCCATGCTGAACAAAGTGCCCGGCTGTTATCTCAATCTTGGCAACGGGTTGGAGGAAGGCGGTTGCGAAGTCCACAACCCCGCTTATGATTTCAACGACAAGGTACTTCCTCTCGGTGCCAGTTTTTTTGCCAAACTGATCGAAACCCGTTTGGCTAAAGAAACACTTTGAGAGGGCGGATTCGTTCTTTTAATACCATTTTCATTCCTGAAAAGGCTTCTTTTTGATGACATTTCAAGCAATACAAAAAACAGACAGTTATCAGAAAATCGAAGATCAGGGGAAATCCTATTTTGAATTTCCGACAGGGCTTTCCGGCAATCAGAATCATTTCAAAATCCTCTCAACGTTTCAACAGAAGCCCGGTTATTATGTTCACGAGAATCAGATAGAAGAATGGAAGTTCACCCGATTTATAGAAAAAGACGCGGAGATCAAGCTTCATGGCCCTTATGTCGAGGCGCTCACCTTAGAAAAAACCATGGATTTCCCTTTTGGAGAGGCACTCCCGTATCTGCAAAAGTTAATGACCGCTTTGATCACTCTGCAAGAAAATCATCATATTTTTTTTGATTTTCAAACAGACCTGATCCTTTTTCCCAAAAAAGGCGGCGTTTTATTCTTACCCGTTGAGATCATCAAACATATTCATGGTTCTAAAGTCGGGGGGCACCGCATCCAGACCTATGCGAGCATCAACCACAGAAATCTTGACGCAGATCTCAAATCGTCATTCAGTTTTGCGGCGCTTCTTTACAAATCAATCACAGGAATCTTCCCGTTTTCCTCGGAATCAGAAGCGGACATTCAGACCAAAATTGATCTGGATTATGCGATCCCGCCAGAATTGCTGGTTCCAGAAATAAAATCAGCTATTTCTCAAGACCTCTTATCATTATTATTACTCCCCCATGCCGCCTCTTTTTCCAAATGCCAAAAGTGGTTCAAGGAATGGAGCGAGAGCGGCTTTTTTAAAGAACTTTCTTCCGAAGAGAAACAGGCAAAATTAGCGGCCACAAAGAAAAAAATTACTGCGCTCCACAAAAAATATCAACGTCAACTATTTTGGAAAAAACACAAGCGTCTGATGGCCTTCCTGGCAATCGGAGCCTCCCTCTCAGTTGGTATCTTTTATTTCGTTTTCTCGACTGTCACAAAGCCTCGTCTCACACACGGATTTGCTCCGTGGCGTGTTGTCGAAACGTTTTATCAGAGCGTCAATACGATGGATTTTCAAGCAATGGAAGACAGTACTTTGGGCGAGGCGGGCAAAGTTGACATTGGCGAAACCGCCCACATGCACATCCTCTATCGAGTCCGGCAAGCATATAATCCAACATCCGTTTTGATGATTGCGGATCAATGGGAAAAAGAGGGAAAACCGGAACTCTCACCCGGTCAAGGGCTTTATGGGATCTCCAACTTTAAAAGAGAAGCGGAACCGACCCAATCCGAACCATATTTCATCGTTAGTTATGAGCGCTGGAGACCCGAACAGACACAAAAAGACTCCTCAGCAAATCCGACCCTCACCAATCGAGTGCTTCATATCACTGACAAAGTTTATTTGACTCAAGATAATGAGGATTGGGTGATCTCTAAAATTGAACGAGTTGTCGATTAAACGATCCTAAAATTCTCATTGAAAATACAAAAATTTTTAAAAATCATTTTGACTTAAATGAAATTTGCCTGATAAATTGGCGGAAAAATTGGCGAGAGTTTCTTTAAAAGGAACCTTTAAAAAGCTCATTCAAACATTCAAATCCAAATAAACCATTCAAATGACTCCCTACCATATCGCGTTTTTATCAGGGGACGGCATCGGGGAAGAAGTTGCCGAAGAGACCAAACGAGTTCTTGAATACCTGGAAACCCTTCTCCCCGATTTGAAATTGATTTTCGATGCCTATCCGATTGGTGCCGGCGAATATCTGAAAAATGGGAACCCTCTGCCGGATGAAACGTTGGCAGGGATTAAAAAAGCCGACGCCATTTTATTGGGCGCGATGGGACTCCCGACAGTGCGGTGGCCCGATGGCACTGAGATGGTTCCACAAATCGAAATTCGAGAAAAACTCGATCTCTATGCTGGAGAACGTCCTTTGAGATTGTATCACGAAAATTTCACCCCTTTAAAAGGTTTTCAACAAGGGGAAATTGACCTCCTCTTGATTCGTGAAAATACCGAAGGGTTGTTCTGGAGGCGCACGGCTCCTAAAACCGAAGATCCCGATTCGGAAGAAGACATCATGCACATCAGTCGTAAAGGGGCTGAACGGATCAGCCGTTATGCTTTTGAGAAAGCGATGCGCCGTCCTGCCAAAAAAGTTTGCCTGGTGGACAAAGCCAATGTTCTCAAATCCAGCGCATTTTTCAGAGAAATCTTTTTGCAAGTAGGGCGAGATTTTCCTGAAATTGAACCGGAATGCGTCTATGTTGACGCCTTTGCGCTCTATCTGGTACAGCGTCCACAGACCTTTGATGTGATCGTGACAGAAAACATGTTTGGCGATATTCTTTCCGACCTTGGGGCTAGTCTCGTGGGAGGAATGGGGATGGCTCCTTCTGCCGATATTGGGGATCATCACGCGGTTTTCCAACCTTCTCATGGCACCGCGCCAGACATTGCCGGGCAAGGGATTGCCAATCCGGTAGCGACCATTTTATCAGCCGCGATGATGATGGCTTATTTGCAGGAACCTCAGGCCGCTTCGTTGCTCTATTCTTCAGTTGAACAAATCTATCAAGACGGACAAAATACCACGCGAGATTTGGGAGGCAATCTCTCCACAGAAGCATTTGGTAACAAACTCATGCAAATCATGAAAGAGCGAGTTTGATCCGATTTTGCTCATTTTTGGTCTCCCTCAGCGGTATTTGGAAGAAACCGCAAAACTCTATTTACTCCTCCAGGGATCTCACCCCAGATCCCTAACTACGGAGCAGATTGCAGAATTAAAAACATGATCTCAACAAAGGAGGCAACAATGCTAAAATTCGCAGCAAATATTTCCACCATGTTTGTAGAATTTGGATATTTAGAAAGATACGCCGCCGCCGCAAAAGCGGGATTCCAGATGATCGAATGCCAATTCCCTTATGACTTCGCTCCCAACGTCCATCAAGAATACCTTGAGATCCATCAACAAGAATTGCTCTTGATCAACACCCCACCTGGTGATTTTCAAAAAGGCGAACGAGGATTGGCGGCATTGCCAGGCAGAGAAAATGAATTCAAAGAAAGCATCGGGCAAGCTCTCGAATATGCCTCTGTTTTGAATTGTAACAAAATCCATGTGATGGCGGGGATTTCCAGCAAGGCCATTCCCTTGGAAAAACAAGAAGAAGTTTTCATCGAAAATATAAAATACGCGGCTCAGGGAGCCATTTCTCAAAATCAAACAATCTTGCTTGAACCGATCAACACGTTTGATATTCCAGGTTATTTTTTAAATACTCCAAAGCAAACCATCGCTTTTCTGGAAAGAATCGATTTGCCCAATGTTCGCTTGCAATTTGATGTCTATCATTGCCAGAAAATGGTCGGCCATTTGGAATACCACATCCGCAAATATTTTGATGCCATTGATCATATTCAAATTTCAGCCCTTCCCAACCGTAACGAACCAGTTCAGGGCGAAATCAACTATCCTTATATTTTTTCCTTACTGGAAGAATTGAATTATCAAGGGTGGATTGGTTGTGAATATACACCGAAAAGTGGCACGTTTGAAGGGCTTGGCTGGTTAAAAAATCGCTTGCGATCCGACCGAATGAATTGAGAAAATCCCTCGCTTTGATTGTTGAATGTTGATTAATGGTATTCTTCGTCTGTTAGCCTTTAAACTTTGTCGATTGCACCCCTTTGAATGGAATTTTTACGCGAAACAACCCACCTGCATTGGGTTGTTCTTCCCAATCTTTTTCAGATAATTTTTGCCCCGCAGAGGTAATGTAAAGCTCATCCAGGTTTTTACCGCCAAAGGCACAAGAAGTGATCTGCTTGGCTCCTGGAATTAAAATTTCATAAACCGTTTCTCCGGTCTGGGGGTGAATCCGAATGACTTTGCCACCTCCATAGAGAGCAACCCATAAAAAATTTTCTTCATCAATCGTCATCCCATCTGGGACGACTCCGTTTTCCGGAAATTTTTTGATCCTTCTTTTATTGGAAATTGCCGCAGATTCTGGTTGATAGTCATAGGCATCGACTGAATAAGCAAGAGAATCGATGTAATGGAAAGTCGTTTGAGATTGATCCCACACTAAGCCGTTAGAAATCGTCACATTTTCAATCTTTTTTGTCACCGTATGGTCGGTCGCCAAACAGTAAAGTGACCCCGCCCCCTTTTTGACATCATAAGCCATCGTTCCTGCCCAAAAATGCCCTTGCGGATCGCATTTTCCATCATTGAAACGATTATTCGGGAGGTGTGATTCAGGATCTATCATCTTTTCTACTTTCCCTGTTTTTAAATCGAAACTGGCGAATCCATTTTTTAATGCCAGCATCAACCCTCCTGTTTCCCGTAAGACGACGGTGCCTACATTTTCTTTGACATCATAGCCTCTGTTTGCATTGTTTTCCGGATTGAACGCATAGACTTGATTTCTCAAGATATCGATCCAATAAAGAAGCTCATTCTCCGCATCCCAAAGGCTGCCTTCTCCGACAACTGCATAAGTTTGGTAAATCAATTCCGCCTTGACTGAAGCAACCA
>WASW01006134.1_pt1 | contig 17589 bp, 20 predicted proteins | sample 5698521 | NCBI WGS metagenome assembly WASW01 (sample SAMN11175560, study PRJNA528189) | sponge metagenome | isolation source: marine sponge | host: Leucetta | place: Antarctica: Western Antarctic Peninsula, King George Island | collected 2013-01
ACTCATACCAGTAACCGTACGTGCTTTTCGCGCAAGCATGGCCGTGCGGCCTCGTTTAAATTCATCGTCGGTAAGCGGACGGTCGTAATCCGCCTCACCACCTTTCTTCGGTGTAGTATTTATCGGTCTCTTTGGCATTTGCTTTTCTCACGCTTATAACTCTAATAACTGACTGTCGCGCGGTATAAACGCAGACCCATACATTCCCTTCGGTCATGCCGTAGACAACAAATCGATCTTCGTCATAATTGTATCGAGTATCTAGGGTTTCGAGGTGGTTCTCGTCTTCGAGGACAGCTTTGCCGAAGTCGAGAGAAACCCCGTGCTTTTGTTGATTATCAGCATCTTTATCTAAATCATACTCGATTTTCATTAATTCATTATACGGCAATGCCGGATAATGAGAAGTGCTTTTTATAAAGAAAATCTACCTGAATAAAAAGTTAGACCAACGTACCGTTTTGCCTATTCGTCCTGCTGATCATCCAGATACGCTTCGACAATCTGATAAATCGTCTCGGCATCCTGAGGATTACCAGAAAACACCATGTTCGCGGTCTCGCCATAAATATTCATGACATAGCCGCGTGCGCCGCAGACTTTCTCAAGCGCCACAACAAACGGCATCAACACATCATCGTTGAGCTTTTCAGCCGTATCGCATTTGTCCATCCGCTGGATGAGGTCACTCATAAAGGCGTCGGCTTCTGAGCCGCCCTTTGATTTATTTGATTTAGGCATGTCCGGCCTTGTCAGAAAGCATTGAGGGATCAATCCCGATTTTTTCCATGGCTTGTTCCCATTTGGCGTCCGCGTCAACATCAAACAGAAGTTTAGGGTCGGCGTCGACGCTCAACCATCCGTTAGCTTTAATTTCGTCATCAAGCTGTCCACTTTCCCAACCCGCATAGCCAAGGGCCAGCAATCGTTGTTTTGGACCCGACCCATCGGCCATTGCCTTGAGAACGTCCACTGTTGCTGTCAACGCAACATCGTCATCAACCACCAAGGTCGCATCATGCATGTAGTCGGGCGAGTGCAAAACAAATCCACGGCCTGTTTCAACAGGCCCACCGAACAAAACATCAATCCCTTCGCCCGCTGGCGGCGCTGGAATTTCAAGCTGCTCAAGCAAATCTGGAAATGTGATGCTATCCAAGGGCTTGTTGATCACAAGGCCCATCGCACCGTCCGGACCATGCGCGCACATATAGATCACCGTGCGCTGGAAGCGGTCATCCATCATGCCCGGCATTGCGATTAAAAATCGTCCGGTCATATATCGATCTGCTTCTAAGTCTTCTTCTAAAAACCCTGTCACAGGTATTTCCTTCTTAAACCTCGCCAAATTCTTGACGGAAACAATCCACCACCAATACGGCAGCATTATGTCATATTGGCGCAGCACCAACAAAAATAGCTCACCACTCAAGCTATCACATGCACTCAACATCACGTGAGGACATTAAGTTAACTTGCTATATATGTACTGCTTGGCACACATTGCCACGGTGAAAACCGCTCAAACAGACCATATGCGATGATAGATGAATATGACACGGCACTTTCTGACCCCATTCCTACTGATGGCCTTTGCCTGGGTAAGCTTTAGTCCCACTGCGACGGCCAACGAAATTACGTCAGCGTGGGCTGAGGAAGAGCAAACGTCTGTGCGCCTGATCGCGTCTCGAGATGGCCTTGGGGATGACGGCGTTGTTCGTGCCGGAATTGAATTCGCCATGCAATCTGGATGGAAAGTCTATTGGCGCTCTCCCGGAGATGCAGGGTTTCCTCCACAACCGAACTTTGAAGGTTCCGATAATGCCAATGTATCGCCATTAAGCTGGCCTGTGCCGTTACGGTTCTCGGTTCTCGGCCTCGAAACGCTGGGATACAAAGACAGCGTCATCTTGCCATTTACGGTCAAAGCCATCGATATAACTAAGGATTCTCGGGTTTCAGCGAACATTCGCTACCTGACCTGCAGAGAGATTTGCATCCCGTATGATGCAGAAGTATCCATGACTATCCCTCCAGGGAACGGCGCACCGACTGCCTTGGCACACAGCATTGGGCAATTTGATTCGCGCGTCCCCAGAACCTCATCAGCCACACGCCTGAATATTTCTGAAGCATGGACGGAGCATTCTGAAAAAGGCCTTTATGTTGTCGCCAGCGCAACGTCAGAAATCCCATTCAAGGGTCCTGATTTGTATCTAGAAGGGCCGATTGGATTAGGGTTCGGTGCGCCTGCGACCAGACTTTCAAATGCCAAACAATCTGCAATGTTGCGTATCCCGGTTTCTGGTTTTCTAGGCACCCCGGCCGAGGCGGCTGCGAAACTCTCAGGCACTTCATTCATATTTACGATGTTAGATGGTGGCCGTGCGATGGAGGCATCCGTCAGCCTTGGCGAACCCAGGTCCTATAGCCCTGATCATCTGGCCGCAACCACGGGGCAACCCGTCGTCCAGTCGATCGCAGTTATTCTCGTGTTCGCATTTTTGGGCGGTTTAATCCTCAATCTCATGCCCTGTGTACTGCCTGTTTTGTCCCTCAAGTTCTTAGGTATTGTAAAACACGGTGGCGCCGCACCAGGTGAAGTGCGTGCACGGTTCCTGGCATCTGCTGCAGGTATTATTTTCGCATTCCTTGTGTTAGCAGGCGCGCTAATCGGCCTCAAATCCATAGGGGCCAGCATCGGCTGGGGTATCCAGTTCCAACATCCATGGTTCCTCATTATCATGGCGTTTCTGGTCACCATGTTTGCCTGCAACATGTGGGGATTTTTTGAATTTCGCCTGCCGGGGGCCGTTGCTTCTGCAAGCCATCAAGGAAGTCAGCGCGAAGGGCTTATTGGTCATTTCCTGCAGGGTATTTTCGCAACTTTGTTGGCGACACCTTGCTCAGCACCATTTTTGGGTACGGCCATCGGCTTTGCATTAGCTCGGGGTAGTGTCGAAATCATTTCCGTGTTTGCCGTCCTTGGTCTTGGACTAAGTACGCCATACCTGCTTATCGCAGCCGTGCCAAAGCTGGCGACGATGATGCCAAAGCCTGGGCGCTGGATGGTGCGCCTCAAGTTCGTATTGGGTTTAGCACTTGCCGCCACAGCACTCTGGCTCTTGAGCGTCATTGCTGGTGTCGCAGGCACCGGAGAGGCTATTGTCACCGGCGTCATCCTGGTGTTCGTGGCACTCTGGCTTGGCAAGATCATCCCACTTGTCCCAGAGATCAATAAAGCCACGCCGTATGTCTTGGTTATTGCCACCATGGCGGCCATCGCTAATGCCGAAATCAGCGACATGGACGGGCCGCTCGATACCGAAACTCCAAGTGTTAGCAAAATTGCCTGGCAGGATTTCGATCCCGCCGCCATTGAGCGCATTGTCAGCAAGGGACGCATTGTCTTTGTCGATGTCACAGCGGATTGGTGTATCACGTGTCAGGTCAACAAGCGCTTCGTCCTGGAGAAAGGACGCATCCTTGAATTACTCAATAGCCCTGATGTGGTCGCGATGCGCGCAGACTGGACACGGCCAGATCCGATGATTGCCGATTACCTCTCGAGCTTTGGGCGTTACGGAATCCCGTTTAATGCCGTTTATGGCACTCGAGCACCTGATGGCATCGCTTTGCCTGAACTCTTGAGTGATGAAAATGTTCTATCAGGATTTCGCACCGCTGCACCTGAGCAACTCGCCAGCCAGTTTCAATAACGTCCGACCATCAATTTTGACAAAAAACCTTTGCAAGTAGGAACAATCGCCCTATTTGAGTAGAGAATTAAATCTTATTTTCTTGGAGAGACAGAATGACCATCAACGTGGGCGACAAAATTCCGAGCACTACCATTAATACAATGACAAACGATGGCCCAGACGCCGTTGAGACGGACGATCTTTTTGCCGGCAAGAAAGTGATCGTATTTGGTGTCCCAGGCGCATTCACACCAACATGTTCCGCCAAGCATCTGCCAGGATTCGTCGAAAATGCGGCTGCTATCAAAGCAAAAGGCATTGATACAATCGCATGTATTTCCGTCAACGATCCATTCGTGATGGGCGCTTGGGGCAAAGATCAGAATGTTGGTGATAACGTGATGATGTTGGCAGATGGTTCTGCGAACTTCGCCAAGGCAACCGGCCTTGAGCTTGATCTGACGTCTCGTGGCCTCGGTGTCCGTTGCCAGCGTTTCGCAATGGTTGTCGACGATGGCAAAGTTACATCGATCCATGTTGATGAAGCTGGTGCGTTTGAGAAAACCAGTGCTGAATCAATACTCGGCGAACTCTAAGCTTATAAAGTTATCGGGCGTTGCCAGTCATGGTGACGCCCTTTTTCTATCTATCGTCGCGGCATTATTTTGATACAGGCTGTTCTTCGGCAGCGTCCCAAATAGCCTGAGAGGCGGCAGCTTCTCTGATCAGCCAATCTCGATACGCAACCATGGCCGGTCTTTCTGCACGTTCTGGACGACAGACAAAATACACAGAAACATCTGACGGGCAGTGAATATTAAACAATCGCACGAGACGCCCTGTTTCCAAGTCCTCCCATACGTGCGCACTTCTGGCCAAGGCAACACCTTGCCCTTCAAAGGCCGCCTGAATTGCCATGTTGGTATCTGGAAACCGTGTCCCATCGCGCAAGGCAGGCTGATACAATTCTTTTTCAACTCCAGCAGAATCAAACCAAAACTCCCACCCTGGTGACAGAATACCTGAGTGACGCAACAACAATGGCATCTTACATAGGTCTTTGGGCTTCTTTGGCATGCCAACTTCTTCTAAGAACCTTGGACGCGCAACCGGGATTACATAATCACGCATCAACTCCCAAGATTTGAAACCAGGATAATTACCATCACCCAATGTGATAACAGCGTCGAGATCACCTCGCTCTAATCCCGGACGTTCGCTATGTCGTGTTGATAACCATACATCTACCTCGGGGTGTTCTTCACGAAATGCCTGAAGCCTGGGCACCAGCCATTTAACAGCAAGCGAAGGAAGTGCCTCAATCCTAAGCGCAGTATGGCCCTCTTCTGCTTTGATTTCCTCTAAAGTCTCGCCTAGGTCTTCGATAAATTTATTCACGATCTCCGCCAACTTTTCACCCGGTGGCGTAAGTAAAAGTTGCCGTGGGCGACGCTCAAACAGCTTCACGTCCCATAGTTCTTCAATATGTTTTATCTGATGACTGACAGCGCTTTGGGTCACATTAAGCTCATCCGCCGCCTTGGTGAAACTGAGATGGCGTGCGGCAACAGCAAGGGCGCGTAACGCGGCAATGGGGGGAAGATGGGGCATAGATCGTTCTCGACAATTCTAAGTGATGCATGAGTTATACATGAATAAATACTCATGCATACAATGAAAATCTATCCTTTGTCCTAAATTATTCACTGGAGTACATATGGTTTCAACAAATGACACCCCGAAACGTTCGGGGCAGACATGAGGAAAATAACATGTTTAATCGTAGCAATGACAAACGTTTCGCCAATTGGTTCCCAGGCCAAACTGCAACACGCGACCGTTGGGGCACACCCCTCGGCACGGAAGTCAAAGGCCGCGAATTCCAGGGTGCATCTAATGCATCACCAAGCGCCGCTGAGCGTATGCGCTGGAGCCTCGGTCACGCCTAATTGTTAAAAGTTTCTCCTCCCGATACTCAGAATTAGCCTCCCCTAAACTGAGTATGTAACGGGATCCCTGAAAAGGACGCGGTTGCCCCCCAATTATGGCCGCGTTCTTTTTTTATGTGGATTTCGTATTATTTTTGAGCAGCAACTTCGACGCCCAACCGCGCCAATTCATCGGCGCGCTCATTCTCAGGGTGGCCAGAATGTCCTTTGACCCAACGAAAATCGATTTCATGGTCTGCCAGTGCGTCATCCAACCGACGCCATAAATCCTCGTTCTTTACAGGTTTTTTAGCAGCTGTTTTCCAGCCGTTGCGCTTCCAACCATGAATCCACTTTGTAATGCCGTCGCGGAGATACGTGCTATCGGTATAAAGAACGACATTTGTCGCGCGTTTAATGCCTTCAAGTGCCTGGATCGCCGCCATCATTTCCATACGATTATTCGTTGTATCAGGTTCGCCGCCATAAATTTCTTTCTCCTCACCCCGCCAGCGTAAGATCGCGCCCCAACCGCCCGGTCCCGGATTTCCAGAACATGCACCATCGGTAAAAATTTCAACGGCGTTATTCGTTGCTTCAGTCGAGGCCATACGATTCGGGTCCTTTTACATGGTGATGGAATTCAAGTTTTTTGAGATATTCAATGGGATCTTTAGGCGTTACGAACGCGTTTTTTGGCGTATTTAGCCAGTCATAAAGGCGCGTGAGAAGAAATCGCATCGCGGCCCCTTCTGCGAGAATCGGTAATGCTGCAATTTCCTTAGCTTCCAAAGGACGCACGGATTGATACCCTTGCAGCAAGCGGCGCGCCTTTGTTGCATTGAAGCTTAAATCAGGTTCGAAACACCACGCGTTCAAGCATATCCCGATGTCGTAGGCATAGGCGTCATTACAGGCGAAGTAGAAATCGATCACCCCAGACAAATACTCTTGTCTAAAAAATACATTGTCAGGGAACAGATCAGCATGGATGACGCCAGTTGGCAGATCAGACGGCCATGAACGCTCGAGCCGATCAAGATCATAAGCCGCCATAAAGGCGATCAGCGCGTCATCATCTATTTCCGTATAAACAGCCATTCAGGCGTTTTAAGCGTTGATGAGCGAGCCGCCAAGCAAACATCGAAAATACGAGCGTTTTTCATGACATTCGCTATAATACGATCTTACTCAATCTCTCAATGAAAGCTTGTATCGCGCATGATCGTCGTGCCCAGGAATAACCGTCGCCTCAATCTCGTCAGCGCAAGTATGTGCGCTGTCGCTATTCTGTGCGCAACTTCGGTTAATACAGCACATGCATCTATTCCACCCTTTGAAGAGCAAACGCCAAAGATAGATCGTCTGGCCGCCAGCCCGAATGTACTTCGTGCCCAAAAAGCGCTTTCGAAGCTTGGGCTTTATCTTGGACCTGAAGATGGTCATCTGGATCAGGCGACACGCGCCGCCATAAGTATTTATCAGCGCGCGACCGGCGGCGATATCACGGGTCGCATTACGCTCGATATGATTGGCAAACTTGAATACGCCGTTGGCGTCAGAAAGCTGATGCGCCAACTAGAGGAAGCCCGTTCCGAGAGCATCACGGATGCTCGCTCTAAACTCCTGAGCCATCCGGCGACACGTGACCTGATCAAGTCCGGCAAATCCAAGGAAGTTGCAGACCCAACCCGAGATGCAACCCAATGCTTTGATGAGCCAACAACCATGTGTCTGCTGGGTGAAGCTTTGGAGAGCGCCAAAGCTATCGGCAAGACTGAGCTCCGCGATTGGGCATTGGGTGAAATTTTGATCGCAGAGGCACGCGCCGGACTTGGCGAACGGGCAATGGAAACAGCATCCCGTATCAACGACCCGCGCCTTGTTATGGTTGCACTTCGCGATATTGCCGAAGCACAGGCAGCCGGTGGCAATCCAGAAGAAGCACTAGCGGCTGCGGATATTATTCCAGACCCTGACAAGCAAGCAGATGCGTTTGCTGCGATTGCTGAGATACAGGTGCGACGCGGCGATAAAAATGATGCGCGGCACTCTGTCGAGAAAATGCTCAACGACATCGAAAATGTCAGCGATCGACTGAAACAGATAGCGTTGCGAACACGGGCTGCCGTCATCCTGGCGAACGCCGATGCCAGGGACGAAGCCGAGACTGAATTGACCATCGCAGAACAACATGCCCGCACACTCCCTCGCGATAGCTCAAAAAGTGCAGGCATACGCTATGTCGCTTCGGCGCTCGCCGACATGCAGGAAACCGCACGCGCGCTTGAGATGCTGGAATCTGTATCAAGCCCGTCTGACAAAATACCCGTACTGATGTCTGCCGCCGAGGCACAAGCGCGCGCAGGTGACGCAGCAGCAGCACTGGCAACGGCATCAAGTATTGAAAACGTCAGGTACCGCGCCATTGTACTGGGGCGTATCGCTTTAGCGCAGTCCAAATCTGGCCAAATAGAAGACGCCGACATGACACTGGATATCGCGATGGCCGCGATTGATCGAATTGATCGGCCTTATGCAAGATCATTTGCGATTAGCCGCGTAGCACTTGCGATGACCCAGGTCCATGCAGGCGATGGCATCGATAGTGCCTCCGCCAAAGGTTTTTCAATCGCAGCTAAACGGGCCGTCGAAGCAGCAAACCTTATTGATGATCGACGCTTAAAAGCCCACACATTGTGGCTCATCTCGGCACGTCAACGCGCGCTGAATGACCCAAACTGGGAATCGACAACGGCCCTCGCAGAATCGGCAACGGAAGAAGTGACCGGCGCACTTAGTCAGGTTTGGATGTTTGCAGGGTTGGCCGAAAGGCATGCGCTTGCGGGCGAAAGCGAGGCTGGGTGGCGTGCTTTTGGACACGGTGTCGAGATTGCGCGCACTATCGACAATGCATGGAGCCGGGCACGGACATTGGCAAAACTTGCCGGCACTTTAATTCGCCTCGTTGATCCCGGCCAAGGACATCGGCTTGAAACGCCCTAAAGCTCAATATCCGCAAGGCTTGCTTGTCGATGCTGGACGCGTCCTCTACATTCCTTGGACACTGTTACATAAAGGATAATTGTCCATGGCCGATCCGAAAATTGCACAAAAAGAACCGTATGCCGTCGACCTCGAAGAGGGTAAGCGCTACGCCTGGTGTTCTTGTGGCCTGAGTGCGACACAGCCTTTTTGTGATGGGAAACATAAGGACCTCGATATGGCACCTATCGTCTTTATCGCTGAAAAAACTGGCAAGGCGTACCTGTGTGGATGCAAACACGCTGCAAAGAAGCCGTTTTGCGACGGCACACATTCAAAGCTTTGATGATGCCTCGTATTCTTCATTCACTTTTTCTATTGCCACTGCTTGTTCTTGCGGCGTGTGAAACGCCTGGTATTCCTTTTCTCCAGAAAGATGTGATACTTCAGTGCCCTAATTACTTTATCCTTGAAGACGCTGCGGCGCTGACCAAATTCCGAGACGGTCCCGGTCGCGATATTACGGACGTCGAATACCGCGCTCAGATCGGCGAGATGGAACTGGCTTGCTTAACGGACGTAGATTACGAGTCGAATACGGGGAACATGACGATTGAGGTTTCACCCATCATTGCTGCAGAGATGGGACCGGCTAATCAAACCGAAACGGCAACGCTGCCCTACTTTGTCGTTGTCACAGATCCGAATAAAAAAATCCTGTACCGTGAAGAACTAGCGGTTAATATCTCTTTTAAGCTCAATAAGACTCAGGTCATTTTTAAAGCACCGCCTACATCCATCATCATTCCGATCACGCCGACGATACGAAACAAGTATTATCTTATTTACAGCGGGTTTGAGCTCACACGCGAGCAAGTTGAAGACAACAGAAAAGCAATTCAAGATCGCCTTCAGTAAAACGTGTTCAAAAGTTCTGTCTTGAACAATCGACCTCGAAAGACCCTCGATTTTCTATAGCAGTGCTATTATCCGACAAAACCAAAACGACTTCAGTTGACCCGGCCAATGGGTTCTGTAATGATTATTGAGAAGACGAGTTCCTCGTCACACCATTGTGGGAGAGATCGACACTTAGATGTCGGCGCCGAAGGAGCAACCGCCCCGGAATCTCTCAGGCAAACGGACCGCAATGGGCTGAGGCTCTGGAAAGTGGATATGCGAAAGTCTATCCCACCGAAGATGTAAACCCGATGTTCGGGTGACACTTTCAGGTTCCAAGACAGAGGGGGCGCTAAGAGCGACCATAGGACAATGCTGTCCTGTGGCGAGCTTGAAGCGTCCTTTTTTTTGGTTTGGAGCATCCAATGGAAACCTCATCGAATGACCCCCTAAAAGCAGTCCCTCTTGCAGATTTTCATCGCCGTCATGGTGCCAAAATGGTGCCGTTCGCTGGCTATGAAATGCCTGTGCAGTACCCCGCAGGGATTATTGAAGAGCACAAGCATACACGGGAAAAAGCAGGACTGTTCGACGTCTCGCATATGGGTCAGGCATGGCTGCATGGCGACGGTGCCGCAGCGGCGCTTGAGACCCTCGTGCCAGGTGACATTCAAGCCCTTGCCCACGCGCAAGGCCGCTACACAATGATCACAAATGATGACGGTGGCATTGTTGACGATCTGATCGTGACGAACTGGTCCGATAAAATTTTCGTCGTCGTCAATGCATCTCGAAAAGATATCGATCTGCCTTTGATTGCTGCTGCCGTTGCAGGTAAGGCTGAGCTTGAGATCGTCGAAGACCGTGCGCTATTGGCACTCCAGGGCCCGACAGCCGTTACAGTTATGGCATCGCTCACATCAGGCTGTGGCGACATGTCATTCATGAGCGCCGCTGAAATCGAGATCAACGGCGTTATGTGCCATGTCACGCGCTCAGGTTATACCGGCGAAGACGGTTACGAAATTTCAATCCCGGTTAGTGACGTTGAAGCGATTGCCGAGACCCTATGCGAACATCCGGATGTGATGCCTATTGGTCTGGGTGCCCGCGACACCCTTCGCCTTGAGGCCGGGTTATGCCTGTATGGCAACGATCTTGATGAAAACACATCCCCTATTGAAGCCGGGTTAAACTGGACAATTTCTAAACGCCGCCGTGCAGAAGGTGGCTTCCCAGGCAGTGAGCGCATCCTGCGCGAAATCGCCGAAGGGCCATCCCGCAAACGTGTCGGTATTGCACCCGAAGGGAAAGCCCCGGCGCGTGACGGCACAGCTATCCACACACCCGGCGGCGATGCCGTTGGAACACTGACTTCGGGCGGCTTTGGCCCAAGTGTCGGCGGCTTGGTTGCCATCGGTTATGTGCCGACAGACCTCGCCAGCGTAGGGTCACAAGTTGAACTCGCTATTCGAAAAAATATGGTGCCTGCATCCGTCGTTAAGATGCCGGTTCAACCGCACAGATACCACCGTGGCTAATTCGGTCACGCAAACTCAACAACATAAAAATCAGTTTTAAACAGGAGACCGAAAATGAGCATAGTATATTCAAAAGATCACGAGTGGGTCGCCATTGATGGTGAAATCGGCACCGTTGGCATTACGAATCACGCACAAGAGCAATTGGGCGAATTGGTTTACGTTGAAGTGCCCGAAGTTGGCGTGACACTCGAGCAAGGCGATGACGCCTGTGTAGTCGAGTCTGTCAAAGCAGCCAGCGAAGTCTACGCACCCTGCGGCGGAGAGATTGTCGAAGTGAACGAAGACTTGGCGGATGCACCGACAACGGTCAACGAACATGCTGAAGGCGACGGCTGGATGTTCAAAATCAAAATCGCTGACATGTCTGAACTAGACGAGTTCATGGACGAGGCCGCATATAAAGCGCATCTGAAGGATCTCGACGAATGAGCAGAACCAGCCTTAACGATCTTGAAAATAAGCACGAGTTTGTCGGCCGTCACATCGGGCCTTCGGACAAAGATATCGAAGTCATGCTTAAAACTATCGGTTACGAGAGCCTTGGCGCGATGGTTGATACAGCTGTGCCGGACAAAATCCGAACGGCTGAACCGTTTGATGTACCAGCTATAACCGAGAGTGAAGCATTGGCCGAGCTCGCGCGTATGGCTGGCAAGAACAAGGTCATGAAGACGATGATTGGCCTTGGCTATCACGATACGATTACGCCAAGTGTGATCTTGCGAAATCTGATTGAGAATCCGGGATGGTATACGGCGTATACCCCCTATCAGGCGGAAATCTCTCAAGGCCGCCTTGAGGCCTTGTTGAACTTCCAGCAAGCCGTCATGGATCTGACTGGCATGCCGCTTGCCAATGCGTCTTTGCTAGACGAGGCCACAGCAGTTGCCGAAGCCATGACGCTGATGAAGCGTTCCGGCAAGAATAAGAATGACACGATATTCATAGCCGCCGACTGCCTGCCGCAAACAATTGCAGTGGTTGAGACGCGCGCTGAGCCACTTGGATTTAAAGTCCAAATTGGCGATCCGTTTAAAGACTTAGACCCTGCGACCGTATTTGGCGTTGTGCTGCAATATCCAAATGTCGATGGCGAAGTGCATGACTATCAAGCGCTTGCAGACGCCATTCATGAAGCAGGCGCATTGCTAACAGTTTCCGCTGATCCATTGGCGCTGGTCATGCTTAAGGCACCAGGTGAATGGGGTGCAGATATTGTTGTTGGTTCGGCACAAAGATTTGGCGTACCGATGGGCTTTGGTGGCCCGCACGCGGCGTTCATGGCAACCCGCGAAGAGTACAGACGCTCTGTTCCAGGGCGCATCATTGGCGTATCTGTCGATACCCAAGGGCGTCAGGCTCTCCGCATGGCGTTGCAAACCCGCGAACAACATATTCGACGCGAAAAGGCGACATCAAACATCTGCACCGCGCAGGTCTTACTCGCCAACGTCGCCAGCATGTTTTGTGTGTATCATGGTCCTGAGGGCATAAGACGCATTGCCGAACGCACGCATCGGTTAACGTCGATTCTCAAATCTGGTTTGACGAAACTGAACCTGACAGTCAGCAATGCGGCATGGTTCGATACACTTGTCATTGAGACACAAGGCAATGCGGACAACATCCACACCCGTGCCGTCGCACGTGGCTTCAACTTGCGACATATCGATGCTGATCATGTTGGAGTCTCAGTCAACGAAACGACAACACGAGAAGACATCGACGCACTGTTCGCCATTATTTCAGGCAATGACGATCATGGCCTGAATGCTGCTGATCTGGATGAAAGCGCTGTAGATGGCATCCCGGCGTCATTGGTTCGTGAAAGTGCGATCCTTAGCCATCCAGTCTTTAACGGCAATCATTCTGAAACAGCAATGATGCGTTACTTACGGGCCCTGGAAGTAAAGGACCTGGCCCTCAATCGTGCCATGATCCCACTAGGTTCATGCACAATGAAGCTGAACGCAGCTTCGGAAATGATCCCAATTACATGGCCTGGCTTTGGTCGCATACATCCCTTCCAGCCTTTGGATCAAGCGCAAGGGTATCTTGAACTTATCAAAGATCTGGAAGCCAAGCTCTGTCACATCACAGGATTTGATGCGGTATCTTTGCAGCCAAATGCAGGCTCGCAAGGTGAGTATTCAGGCCTTTTGACCATCCGAGCTTATCATCACGAACGTGGCGATGATCGACGGAACGTCTGTTTGATTCCTTCAAGCGCACACGGCACGAACCCTGCCAGCGCCGTCATGGCGAACATGAAGGTCGTCGTCGTTAAGTGCGATGATAACGGCAATGTAGACGTTGCTGACCTGACAGAAAAAGCTGAGAAACACGCTGAAAACCTATCGGCGCTAATGGTCACTTACCCTTCAACACACGGGGTGTTCGAAACGCAGATTCGCGAAATTTGCGAGATCGTTCATGCCAATGGCGGACAGGTCTATATGGACGGTGCGAACCTTCAAGCTATGGTCGGCATCTGTCGTCCAGGCAAGTTCGGCCCAGACGTTATGCATATGAACATGCATAAAACGTTCTGTATCCCACATGGCGGCGGCGGCCCAGGTGTTGGACCAATCGCAGTGGGTGCGCATCTGGCACCTTACTTGCCAAGGCACCCATTGACCGAAGAGGCAGGCCCAAAGACGGGCATTGGTGCCATTGCAGCTGCACCTTGGGGTTCAGCATCGATCTTGCCAATTTCATGGGCATACATTGCAATGATGGGTGGGCCGGGCATGGTCAAAGCAACAGAAGTCGCCATCCTCAGTGCCAACTATGTCGCCAAGCGCCTGTCAGAGCATTTCAAAATTCTCTACTCAGGACCAGGTGGCCTTGTCGCACACGAATGCATCATTGATACACGTCCCATTCAGGACGCAGCACATCTAACTGTCGACGATATCGCTAAACGACTTATGGATTACGGGTTTCACAGCCCGACCATGTCTTGGCCTGTCATGCATACGCTGATGATGGAGCCTACTGAATCAGAGCCTAAAGAAGAGTTGGACCGGTTTATTGATGCGATGATTTCCATCGCGCATGAAGCGGGTAAAATTGCAGCTGGTGAATGGCCACAGGATGACAATCCAATGGTCAATGCACCGCATACAGCTGACGTCGTGATGGCTGATAAGTGGGAGCATGCGTATACACGCGAAGTTGCAGCATATCCTGTCAAAGGCTTACGTGCTGACAAGTACTGGCCGACTGTTGGTCGAATTGATAATGCACACGGCGATCGCAATCTTGTTTGCAGTTGCCCAAGTATTGAAGAGTACCAAGAAGCAGCAGAGTAATTTAGCCCGGCCGCTGGCATGACGTCAGTGGCCGGTTTCTCTCAAACTTCACAGATTAAAAATCATCTTCCCAGTCTTGGCGTAAGCTCTCACCAATAGTGCACGACGGACGGTCATGTCCGTAAGCAGGCATGAACTTCGCCTGAGGTTTCCTGGCCGGCACCACACCCGCGATTTCCAGAATCAGCTTACGGCGCACAGCACGCGCATAATCTTCAAAACCGTTCGCAACAATGATGAATGCACCGGGCCCACCAATCACACAATCGATATAATAATAATCGAGATTAGGAATTTGCGGTCGGCCGTATCGGCTTAATTTATCGTTGATGATCGGTAAGCCGTTGATGGTAATACCATCGGCTAACGCCAAATCACGGGCCACTGTTACCAACGCGCCGCCATTATTCGCGCCATCACCAGATACATCGATCACACGCCGCCGACCTTGGTAAGGACTTCTTCGGAATGCTGCCTGACCCGCTGCGATTGCGCCGCTGATAGAGGTCCAGACGTTGATCATAATGGGCTCAAATGCCAACGCATCAGCAAAATTTCTGGCACTTTCAAGACCGGTGATGCGTGCCCAATCCACCAACGTTAGTTGATGGTGACTGCCTGCATACTCAAAGTAGGTCACCGCAATTGCACCGACCTGCCCCCGGGTGATCGCTTCAACTATTTTTGGATCACGAAACGCTTTTATGTAACCTTGCCGTTGAAGTGCGGCCTCATCGTCATCAACTGAACCAGAGACATCTACGGCAATGACCAGTTCCAAATCGACAAGATTGCTCTGTGCCTTTGCAACGGGTGCCGCAACAACGAGGAAGATCAAAAAAAGACCAGTAGAGAAAAAACGCATTAAGTATTCTCCAAACGCGGCTTGATCGTTTTGAACAAACCAGCGAAAGTTACCATCAAAGGAGTCAACGCTATGTCCATCCAGAACGTCAAGGCCGTCGTATTTGATACGTTTGGCACAATATCAGATTGGCGCTCGTCCATCGCCCGTGAAGCCGAGATTGTTGCTGCGGCCAAAGATGTTTCAGATTTTGACGGGGACGCCTTTGCCAGAGCCTGGCGCGCTGGATATAGACCTGGAATGAAACCCGTTATCACGGGCGAGCGAGAATGGACGCCGATTGACGTCATTCACCGCGAAAGGCTTGAAGAAATTCTGCCACCGTTTGGTCTGGATATGTTGGATGAGGAAGAGCGCGATCATTTAAATCGAGCCTGGCATCGTATCAATCCGTGGGCCGATAGCATTCCCGGGCTCATCCGTATCAAAAAGAAGTACCTGATCGCGCCGCTTTCAAATGGCTCGTTAACGCTGCTGGCAGGTATGGCCAAGCGTGCAGGCATTCCCTGGGATTTCGTATTCTCGAGCGATATGCACAAGGCCTATAAGCGGGACCCCAAAGTCTATCAGAACGCCATTGCCCTACTTGGGATGGAGCCACATGAGGTTATGATGGGCGCCGCACATAACGACGATCTTGAGGCAGCACGTGAGCAAGGCATGCGGACGGCCTATATCAACCGCCCAACCGAGTACGGCGTTGATCAGACCGTAGACTTCGAAGCCGAAAGTGACTGGGACATCATTGTCGATAGCACTGAAGGTGTCGCTGAGGCACTTGGATGTTAGTAAAATGAGCACAGCACCATACATCCTCCTGGGCATCGATCACGTTGTGATCCGGGCCCGAGATATCAATGTCATGATGTCATTCTATCTGGACGTCCTCAATTGCGAAATTGAACGCGAAGTCCCGGACATCGGCCTGTATCAACTTCGTGCTGGGCGTGCGCTTATTGACCTTGTGGATATGGACGGTTTGCTAGGGAAAGACGGTGGTGCCCCACCGGGTGCTGAAGGCCATAACATGGATCATTTGTGCCTTCGTATTGAACCTTGGAATCCAGAAGCGATTTCAGCGCACCTAAAATCACATGGCGTAGATGCTAGTCCGGTTAAAGCTCGAAATGGCGCAGAAGGCGAAGGCCCATCGATCTATCTGGATGACCCCGAAGGCAATCGAATAGAAATCAAAGGTCCCGCGACGCCTTCTTGAGATATGCAAACGCTGATCGACTTTATTCTGCGTATTGCAACGGCAGCGCGGTTGTTGATTTAATTTTCTCCATCGCAAAGAACGAACTCACGTCGGCAAAATCTGCCTTTGCAATAAGACGTTTGTAGACGTCGTCATATGCAGAAATATCCGGAACCATGATCTTCAACAAATAGTCGATTTCTCCAGACAGACGATGCACTTCCAGAACTTCGTCAATTTCACCGACGGCGGTCGCAAATTTTTCCAACCAATCTGCGGCATGATGCCCCGCCTTAACGCCAACAAATACCGTCACACCAGCATTAATTTTGTCTGCATCCAGAACCGCGACGCGCTTGCGAATAACGCCTGTATCTTCAAGGTTTTTGATGCGCCGCCAGCATGGTGTCGTTGAAAGGCCAATCTTCTCAGCAATCTCGGCAACAGGCATTGCAGCGTCGTGCTGCAAGAGATCTAAAATCTTCCGATCAAACTGATCCATTATATTTATTCCAATATTTATCTATTTTATAGATTATTATTCTAATAAATATCGAAATTTATAGCAAGAAAGCAAACTATTTCCAGAATACTTAGTCTACACTTTGATCATCAAATCTTACACATACGGAGGCTTAAATGTTCAAACTCTTCACCCAACACCCAAGCGACGTCGGTGAAACCTATTTTGAGCATTTGTTCATGGCATTAGGATTTGCAGGTCGCATGGCCATCGCGACATTCGTGTGTACGACACATGCAATATTCCCGTTCTTGTTCGTCAAGACGGGCAGCAAGATGGTTGCGGATTTATATCAGCGCACAGGACCAGGCCGCATTCAAAAGCCGGTTTCAGATTCTGGTCAAACTGCAGCTGTATGACTTAAAGAAGGCCACCTTCGTTATCCTCGAAGTCTTCGCCGCCAACAAACAGATCTTCAACATACGAAAACTCTTTACGTAACCCGCGACGTTCCAAAAGCTTTTTCTGCGCACCTGCGGGGAAGTCTGTAAACATGATCAGCTTTTTATCAATCAAAAGCTCGATCAAATCCTCAAGAACACGAGACAATTGCAAGTCCGACTGGACCCAATCATCTGTGACTGCAACCGGCACGTTCTTTTGAATAAACGCTTTGAGGTCCTGGTCGTCA
>WASW01099032.1_pt1 | contig 17578 bp, 16 predicted proteins | sample 5698521 | NCBI WGS metagenome assembly WASW01 (sample SAMN11175560, study PRJNA528189) | sponge metagenome | isolation source: marine sponge | host: Leucetta | place: Antarctica: Western Antarctic Peninsula, King George Island | collected 2013-01
GCATCTGATAGACGTTGCGCAAAAAGCAATTTGTGAGGATTTGAGTGTTACCCGTCTTTAAGCTGCCCGAGTATCTGTGCGCGGAACATATCACGCGATATCTTGAGATAGCAGCGGTTGGCTGAGGTAACTTTCCGAATCAAAATCAAAAATCAACACGGCAAAATCTTGTCGTGGAAAAGGTATCCGTGTTGACTCCGTGTTGACTTTTTATGATTTGGTGGTTTTTATGGTTTTTCTTAGATACAAACTTAGATACAAAAAACCCGCTAACTCATTGAGTTAACGGGTTTGTTTTGGTTGCGGGAGTTGGATTTGAACCAACGACCTTCAGGTTATGAGCCTAATGGGCAGTTTAAGTAAATTCTAATCACATACCCTTTTTAATCAGCCTACACATATTTTTATGGTCGAAATTCTCATTTTATGAGTCCGAATTCTCATTTTATGTGTCCCAATTCTCATTCTGAGTGACAATCCACAATAGTACAAACACCTCACACATCCAGATTGGCCACTTTCAAGGCGTTGTTCTGGATGAATTCACGGCGGGGTTCAACGATGTCGCCCATCAGGGTGGAGAACACATCTTCAGCGTCGTCGGTGTGGTTGACTTTCACTTGCAGCAAGGATCGAACGTTAGGATCGAGGGTTGTTTCCCACAGCTGATCGGGGTTCATTTCACCCAAACCTTTATAGCGCTGGAAGTTAATACCCTTTCGGCTAAGGCTGAGAACCGTATCGATCAGAGACACGGGCCCGGCGATCTGATGGTCAACATCCTTTGTTGTAAGTTGTCCGTGATTGGCAAACAGTTTTTGCAAACGGCCCGTGCGTTCATTCAGGCGCCGCGCATCTGTCGACCGAATTAGTTTACCATCAACAACATGCGATTCTGCTACCCCTCTGAGCGTACGACTGAATTCGAGGCCGCCATCATCACGGGCTGTTCCGCTCCAGCCGCGTTCATTTTCGTCGACCAATGCGTCAAGACGTTTAGCAACATATTCCGCCGTCGCCTGAGCACGGGCGATGTCAGACAAAATATCGGGATCAAGTGCGCCTGCGATGGCCGTTTGTTCCAACACTTCTACCGGAACGTGCTGGGCAATGTGATTGAGCAGGCTTTTTACCTGCCGAGCGTCTTCAACAACTTCACGCAGCTCGTTGCCTGCAATCTGGGTGCCGTCATGGGCGGTAAAGACTGAGCCGTCTTCCGTAATGCCGGTCAGCAGATAATTCTCCAGCATTGAATCGTCTTTCAGATACACTTCCGAGCTGCCGCGTTTAGCGCGATACAACGGCGGCTGGGCGATATAAAGAAAACCCCTTTCGATCAGATCCGGCATCTGGCGATAAAAGAAGGTTAACAACAACGTTCGAATGTGGCTGCCATCAACATCAGCATCGGTCATGATAATGATTTTATGGTACCGGCACTTATCAACGTTAAAATCTTCACGCCCTATTCCAGTTCCGAGCGCCGTAATCAGCGTGCCAATTTCAGTGGAGTTCAGCATTTTGTCGAACCGCGCACGTTCAACATTTAGAATTTTACCGCGGAGCGGCAAGATCGCTTGGTTTTTCCGGTTGCGACCTTGTTTGGCGGATCCGCCAGCCGAGTCACCCTCCACGATGAACAGCTCGGACAGAGCAGGATCACGTTCCTGGCAGTCGGCAAGTTTGCCCGGCAAGGAACTGATATCAAGCGCGCCTTTTCGGCGGGTTAATTCCCGCGCCTTTCGTGCGGCTTCACGGGCCGTCGCCGCTTCGACAATTTTCATCACCACCTTCTTGGCATCGACGGGGTGTTCCTCAAACCACTGATCCAAACTGGTACCAACAATACTTTCAACAACCGGGCGCACTTCCGATGACACCAATTTATCTTTGGTCTGGGATGAAAATTTTGGATCCGGGACTTTGACCGACAAAACGCAGGTCATTCCTTCACGGGCGTCATCACCTGTGATGCTGGCCTTTTCCCTTTTTGCGATCCCGGAAGAGGCGGCATAGGAATTGATAGTCCGTGTCAACGCGCCGCGAAAACCGGCTAAATGCGTTCCGCCGTCACGCTGCGGAATGTTGTTGGTAAAACACAACATGGTTTCGTGATAACTGTCATTCCACTGCATTGCCATCTCAATCGTCAGGCCATCTTTTTCACCCGTGATAAAGATGCCTTCGTCATGAATGCCCGTTTTTGAACGATCCAGGTACTTCACGAATTCTGACAATCCGCCTTCATAATGCAGGTTTATGGTTTTGGGATCGACGCCGCGATTATCAACAATCTCAAGGGCGACACCGGAGTTCAGGAAAGCCAGTTCACGCAGACGGTGTTCAACGGTTGCAAGATCATAGTCTATTGTTGAAAAGGTTTCCGCTGAAGCATGAAAGGTCAGTTCGGTTCCAGTGCGCTCGACGCCATCTTCAACAGGGGCATCCCCAACGATTTTTAAGGGTGCTTCCGCGTCACCGTTAATAAACCGGATTAAATGTTCTTTACCGTTTCGCCATACACGCAGTTCAAGCCAATCTGACAAAGCGTTTACAACAGATACACCAACGCCGTGCAGGCCGCCGGAAACCTTGTACGAATTTTGATCAAACTTTCCGCCAGCATGAAGTTGGGTCATGATGACTTCGGCGGCCGACACCCCTTCTTCGGCGTGCATGTCGACCGGAATACCGCGGCCGTTATCACGAACGCTGACCGACCCATCTCCATTAAGAGAAAGATAGACAGTGTCGCAAAATCCAGCGAGCGCTTCATCGATAGCATTATCCACGACTTCGTAGATCATATGATGCAAACCCGACCCGTCGTCCGTATCACCAATATACATTCCCGGACGTTTACGCACCGCTTCCAGGCCCTTCAGGACCTTGATGGAGCCGGCATCATAATTGTCACCGGAAATTTCAGGGCTATCGTTGATATCGTCACTCATTGGGTTTCCGTTCTCTTTAAACTGGTATCTTAGATACCGTGAATGTGTCCGTCTTCTACCCTAAACATCTGGGCCTGATTGTTTAAGGGTTGATAAAGTGTCTCATCTGTCCCGGTAAACCAGGTCTGGGCACCAAGTGTGATCAAATGATCAAATAAGGCTTCGCGCCGCTCTCCATCAAGATGGGCCGCAACTTCATCAAGCAACAATAGCGGCACGGCACCTTTTTCCGCGGCTCGAAGCGTTGCGTTAGCAAGTACAATGGCGATAAGAAGGGCTTTTTGTTCGCCTGTTGAACAGAGATCAGCTGCTTGCCCTGTGCCAGCATGACGAACAATCAAATCGCTACGGTGTGGACCACAGCCTGTACGTCCGCTCTCACAATCACGTTGGCGGCCACCGAACAACGTGCTTCGGAAACGGTCCTCCGCTTCCAGCGCGGGCCCATCGCTTAACCAGTTTTCCACATCTCCGCTGAGCGCCAATTCAGCGCCTGGAAACGGGGCCAGTCCACATGCCGCTGCAGGGCCCAATCGCTGTAGCAGTTCCAACCGCGCTGCAGCGACAGCGATACCGCGCTCGGCCATCGTGTCTTCCAGCGCGCTAAGCCACAACGGGTCTGGCCGGGTTTCATCACGGAGAAGCCGGGATCGTTCTCGCATCGCCGTCTCATATGCACTAATGCGCCCCGCATGAGTTGGGTCCCAGGCATAGATAAGGCGATCAAAGAACCGACGCCGCCCTGATGTACCATCAGCAAAAAGGCCGTCCATCTGTGGCGTGATCCAATAAACGCTCATAACCTCCGAGAGAATATTTTGGTTTGGTGCCGTTTGCCCATCAATTCGAACCACGCGTTTTTCGCGCACCGTCCTGTCGTTTGCGGTAAATCCGGTGCCTAGCCTGACCGGACCATCTGGAGCGTTCACTTCTGCGGCAACGGCCCAGCCATTATCACCACCCGTTGTTGAAATTTCACTCAACTTTGGCCGGCGCAATCCGCGCCCCGGTATCAATAAAGACAATGCTTCCAGAATATTGGTTTTCCCCGCACCGTTGGGGCCGGTCAAAACAACGGGCTCGGGGCCCAAATCAAGACGCAGGCTCTTGTAGCAGCGGAAGTTTGTCAGCGTAAGGCGAGACACAGCATAGCGGCGACGATGAATCATCTCAGTACGTTCCGCAAAATCCTCTGTTCGTAAACTGGCTATTCGGGACAGATACTATTCCTCACACACGCATCGGCATCAGAACATAAATTGCACTACCGTCATCAGGTTCACGCAAAATTGTTGGTGAATTTCCATCGGCAAACGACACCTCAACCGACGGGGCTTCTATCTGCCGCGTAATATCCAGCAAATAGGCCGAATTAAACCCAATTTCCACAACGTCGCCCTGATAATCAATTTCGATTTCTTCAGTCGCACTTCCATGTTCAGGGCTTGAAGCTGACAGCGTTAGATAACCGGTTGAAATCGACAATTTGACAGCGCGGGATTTCTCACTGGAGATCGCCGATACGCGATCAACGGCGTCGGCAAATAATTTACAATCAACCGTCAACTCCTTGTCATTCCCGCTCGGAATAACCCGCTCATAGTCGGGGAATGTGCCATCAATGAGTTTCGATGTCAGAACGGCGTTGTCGAAAGAAAATCGAATTTTAGTCTCAGACAAACTGATTTCAACTTCATCGCCCGATTCATCAATAAGTTTGCGCAACTCAGAAACTGTTTTCCGCGGCACAATGACGCCTGGAAGACTTTCGGCACCACTTGGCAGCGGCGCTTCAACACTGGCCAGCCGGTGACCATCGGTCGCCACTGCGCGCAAAACGTCAACGCCATCACGATCTGCCTTATGCAGATAGATGCCGTTTAAATAATAGCGGGTTTCTTCCGTCGAAATGGCAAACTTCGCCCGATCAATCAGCGCCCGGAGTTCGACCGCTGTCAGGGAAAATTTATGTGGCATTTCCCCGCCGGTCATAACAGGAAATTCTTCTGTTGGCAGGCATGATAAGGTAAAGCGAGAGCGACCCGCGCTCAAAATCAACTGCCCGTCGCCGGATGCATCAAGCTCGACCTGTGATCCATCCGGTAATTTACGAACAATGTCGTAAAGCGTATGAGCGGGAACAGTTGTTGCCCCCTCGGCGCTGACGTCGGCGTCGACCGAATCTGACATATCCAGGTCCATGTCCGTTGCGTTCAACTGGAGTTTCCCACCGACTGCCTCGATCTTGACATTGGAGAGAATTGGAATGGTATTGCGACGCTCAACTACACTTTGCACATGACCCAAGGACTTCAGCAAAGATACCCGCTCAATGGTAAGTTTCATGGTTTATTATACGCCTCTAGTTAAAATTTTCGTGTAGAAAACCGGGCCCCCGAAAGAGTCCGGTCCTAAGGACGCACAAGGCACCCCCCCAAGGACATACATTATAACAAAAGTACTGGATTTCGTAAGCGAATTCGACGCCGGAGAGCAGAGAAAAAATATTACCCTTATTATCGCATAAAAATGTTTGAAAAAATCCCTATTTATGGACCGCTTAGCCTTCCAACATTCGCCTCAAAAGCTCTACATCTTCGGCAAAACTGCTATCATGTTCACGCAGCTCCTCAACTTTTTTAACCGCATGTATAACGGTTGTATGATCCCGGCCACCGAATTTACGGCCAATCTCAGGAAGTGAGCGGGTCGTCAGCTGTTTGGCAAGATACATGGCCACTTGGCGGGGGCGAGCAACGGATCTGGCCCGGCGGGCAGAATGCATATCTGATGTGCGAATATTAAAATGCGACGCCACCTGTTTTTGAATCTCTTCAATAGTGACCCGTCGATCATTCGCGCGAAGCAAGTCATGCAAAACATCCTGGGTCGCCTCCAGGGAAATATCCCGGCCGACCAGTTGGGAATGTGCAACCACTCGATTTAAGGCGCCTTCGAGTTCGCGCACATTCGCGGTAATTTTGTGGGCCAGGAATTCCAGCACCTTAGACGGCACACTGACCCCCATTTGCTGGCCTTTTGACTGCAAAATGCCAAGACGCAACTCATATGTTGTCGCATGAATATCCGCAACCAAACCACAATTGAGGCGAGAAACCAGCCGTTCTTCCATGCCAGTTAAATCTGATGGTGATTTATCAGCGGAAATAACAATCTGCCGCCCCTCATCAACCAGAGAATTGAATGTATGGAAAAATTCTTCCTGGGTCGCATCTTTGCCGGCAATAAACTGCACATCATCAATCATCAACACATCGACGGAGCGGAACTGTTCTTTGAAATCAACGGTTGTCTGCTCACGCAAGGCCCGGATAAATCGGTACATGAAATTTTCCGCCGACAGATACATCACCCGGTGATTGGGTTCTGATTGGCGAATGTGCCATGCGATCGCATGCATTAAATGTGTTTTACCAAGCCCAACTCCGCCATAGAGGAACAGCGGATTAAAGGGGGGGCGTTTCGACGCTTCAGCGACACGGCGCGCAGCGGCGTAGGCAAATTCATTTGGTTTTCCGACGACAAATTGATCGAAGCTGAACCGTTTATCAAGCGAAGCGCTTAGTGATTTCGAGGGGCGTTCATGTACCGGTTGAGGAGACGGTTCAGTATCGGCGTCAATTTTATGAGATGCGTTCGGTTTTTTCACCTGAAGACCGCGATCTGCCTGGACAACAATTTCGACACCTGAGGTTACGCCGCTTTCAGTTCGCCACAATTGCGTAATCTTATCGAGATAGTGAGCGAGCACCCAGTCGCGCATAAATCGCGTTGGCACGGTCAGGCGCAATACGCCGTCTTCAACGCGTCCGGCTGATATCGGCTTGATCCAACTTTGAAAAGCTGCTTCGCCGATATCTGCTCTAAGGGATTGCGTGACAGCTTGCCATACGGCATCCAGAGATGTTCCAATCTCTTGTTTTGCGTCAACGCTACCGTTCAATTCAACCATCTTGTCGAAGCATCCCCAAATCCTGACCCTTGCCACCTTAGTAGTGGCATTTTGAAACAGTGCAAACATATTGCCTGCACCATAATTTTATTTTCTTAAAAGTAGTCATTTGCAGTTGTCGTCATACATTAAATACTAGAAATGCATCTCGAAACCACCAACGTACGAACCAAACTTATTCAGGCTTTTTGCCAGATTGATAAATCACCTTCTTTTCATTTTCCATTCATAAACTGCTGTTCCCCAGGCCGACGATGACGGCCATCACACCAACAGTAATAAATCAAAATATTCTGAGGAAAATTATATAAATTTAGTTTTTGAGACCCCTTTTTGAGAAAAACAGTTAACCTTCAAAATGAATGTCGCCACCCATAAATCAAACTTCTTGTCGACGTCGAAATTTCCAAAGATTAAATTGAAATTTCCACCCCTGCTGCGGGTCATCGTTTTTTTATTACTTGCACAGGAATATACAAACCAGAAATTCCTGCACCACAACCAAGTAATGACCAACAAATGTTACAATAATTATTTAATTTGTTCTTTGCTTGCTATTTCACCACGACTCTTAAGCTGTCACCGTGGACAATCGAATACTAGGGTTTGAATCAGTCGCTTGCAACAAGATCGAAACAAGAACGTCGAAAATAATCCACTTGACAAAATCATGCGGCGCGAGTTCGTGGGCACATATAAATGTTACAAAATAAAAAAGCCGCGTCGGCAACTGCCACGCGGCTTTTTTTAACGTATTGTAATAAAACGAAATCTCTTTATGCGGACATCGCCTTAATACGTTTGGACAACCTGGACAATTTCCGGGCTACCGTATTTTTGTGAAACAGATTGCCATTTACACCACTCATCAATGAGGGTTGCATGGCACGAAATGTTTCTTGAGCGATTGATTTGTCACCAACTGCAATGGACTCTTCCACTTTACGCAGATGCGTGCGGATTGCCCCGAGGCGCGCACCGTTCTCTTCGGTGCGGCGGACAGTTTGACGAATACGTTTTTTTGACTGGGCGTGATTAGCCATGGCCTTTAGACCCTTATAAATCCAATGAAGGGCTGGCTTATATAGGGGCGTACTTGCGACGTCAAGCGTACTTTCTCAACATGATTTTTATGGAACAGCTGGCGCCAGTTTAATTTCGACAATTATTTGGCCATCCTGCCCCTCCAGAGGAGAGACATTAAAGGTTAATATCTCTCCTTCGCGCTGGTATCTGACGGTGGATATCAAACGCCAGCCAAGCTGTGGAAGTGCTGCTGCGTAAAAATTGACAACTTTTTGCGGCGTCATCTGGCCTTGAACAACCGTCTCTGCAATTCTTCCAGACGCCGTTTCGAATACCACTGCCGCATCTGTGTCCTCCTGCAAACCTTCAATTAAGGGCAAATCAGGGATAACACTGATGAATGAAGAAGCTTGAGCTCTCAAGTCGCCCGCGTAAAAGATAACCAGTCCAGCAATAAGTATTGCCGAAAAACAAAATGACAGTCGGTTTCTGAGAGTGATCATTGAAGTGTTATATCACTATCTCTGGCAACGGGAACAATAGAATGTCGAGCGGCCCGATTGAACAATCTGTTTGATAACGACGTCCCCGCCACATCGCGGGCATGGCTTATCCGTTTGCCCGTACACCTGAAATGTATGTTGAAAGTATCCAAGTTCGCCGGACGGTTGGCGATGATTCTTTAATGACGACCCTCCGGCTTTAATCGCCGACAAGAGAACCTCTTCTATTGCTTTGGACAATTTTTCCGCCCGCCCGCCTTGTACTGAACGGGTTTTTCTTTTCGGCGAAATACCCGCCATAAATAAAGCTTCACATGCATAAATATTTCCGATCCCGGCAATCACCCTTTGATCCAATAACGCCGCCTTAATCGATGTTGCTTTACCGCTGAGGCGTTTCGCCAGCGCTGCCCCGTCGAGCCCAGGATCAACCGGTTCGGGGCCGAGTTTTTTGAGCATCGGGTAACGGCTCAGGTCGCTCACCGCACAAAGATCCATAAACCCAAATCTGCGTGGATCGTTATATCGAATTTCAGTATTATCTGACGTCAGGAATATCACGTGGTCGTGGGCGTCAAGTTCAGGGTGGTTACCCTCATAGATTCGAAAACTTCCGCTCATACCAAGATGGGCGATTAGAGCCAACTCATCTTCCAGATAGATAATCAGAAATTTTGCACGCCGATCAACCCTGGTGACCGTTTTTCCAGTTAACATCTGCCCGAAACCATCGGGAAAAGGGAAGCGTAAATTCCCCCGGCGCAGAACGACGCGTTCAAGAATTCGGCCTTTCAGCACCGGCTCCAGCCCGCGCCTGACTGTCTCTACTTCAGGCAATTCAGGCACTGAGAACCCCTCATGTATTTTGTCTCACCACACTGCAATTTTGCGCTCCCATTTGACCAAATTGTCCAGCCTATCCGCTAGCCTATAGCGGTCCCTTAAGCTATTGTCCCGCGATGCCACATAAATCGACCAACGATAACGCGACCACGCATTTCGGTTATACAGAAGTTGCGACAGAAGAGAAGGCATCTCTTGTCCGCGACGTCTTTGACAGTGTGTCTTCAAAATACGACCTGATGAATGATTTGATGAGTATGGGTGTACACCGGCTCTGGAAAAACACCCTGCTCGACATGTTGCGCCCGAAACCGGCGATGTCACTTGTAGACGTTGGTGGCGGCACCGGCGACATTGCATTTCGATTTCTGGACAGAGGCGGAAACGACGTCAAAGTCGTGGATATCAATACCGAGATGTTAACCCACGGCCGGCGACGGGCGATCAATCAGGGCCGGCTAAATGGCCTCAATTGGATCAATGGAAACGCTGAGCAGTTACCCATTGAGACGGCGTCAGCGGACGCCTATACAACCGCGTTTTGCATTCGTAATGTCACCCATATTGACCGTGCGCTCGCTGAAGCGGCGCGCGTTCTTAAACCGGGCGGGCGGTTTTTATGCCTGGAATTTTCCCACGTCGTATTACCAGCCCTTGAAAAAGTATACGACACTTATTCCTTTTCAATTCTACCCTGGCTTGGTGAGGTCGTTGCCGATGACCGCGATAGCTACCAATATCTCGCCGAAAGCATCCGCCAGTTTCCGGGCCAGGATCAATTTGGGCAAATGATCAACGATGCCGGTTTGGCGCAGGTAACGCACCGCAATCTATCTGGTGGAATCGCGGCGATCCACTCGGCTTGGCGTATTTAGTCATGCGCAAGACGATCGAAAACATTAGCCGTCTGCTGACCATTGCTCGAATTTTGGCACGGCATAATGCTTTGTTTGCACTTGAATATTTTGCCGTCGCTCCAATTATTGTGACGATGGCGCGCGTAATATCAAAACGAAACGCCCCTGGCCGCCCAGGGGAGCGATTGGCCCGTGCGCTCAACGAAGCCGGCCCTAGTTTCATCAAATTGGGACAAGCCTTATCGACACGGTCTGATTTATTGGGTGAGGACCTGGCGCAAGACCTGTCGCAATTGCAGGATCGCCTGCCCCCGTTTTTGGGATCAAAAGCGCGTTCAATTATCGAGACTGAACTCGGCGATAGTGTCGAGAATCTTTTTCAAAGTTTCGACGGTGAAGCCAGTGCAGCCGCGTCCATTGCCCAGGTACATTTCGCCGTCACCTCTGATGGCCGGGAGGTAGCCGTTAAAATTTTGCGTCCGGGCATTGAAGCAGCATTTCAAAAAGACCTGTCTTTATTTAGGTGGCTTGCTGCAATGGCCGAACGGACCCAACCAGAATTAAAAAGGCTAAAACCTCGACAAATTGTTGAAACCATTGCTGAATCCGTTGAACTTGAAATGGATTTACGGTTTGAAGCAGCCGCCGCTGTCGAACTTCGCGAAAATTTTGAAGGTAACGACAAATTTGTTGTTCCCGATGTCGATTGGAGCCGCACATCCGGGCGGGTTTTAACCACGGAACGTATCATTGGTATCCCGATGGATGATCGCAAGGCGGTCATTGCTGCGGGCCTTGACCCGGAAGAAGTTTTGCAGACCGCCTCATCGGCCTCATTCGAGCAAATTTTCCGCGACGGTTTTTTTCATGCAGACGTCCACCCTGGAAATATCTTTGTGCTTGCGTCAGGCGCCATCGCAGTTGTTGATTTTGGTATTATGGGACGTTTGGGTCTCAAGACCCGTCGTCATTTAGGTGAATTATTACTGGCCTTCCTCACCCGTGATTATCGCCGCGCCGCCGAGGTCCATTTTGAAGCTGGTTGGGTGCCGCCCCACAAGAGTGTGGAGACCTTTACCCAGGCCTGCCGATCGATCGCCGAACCAATTATGGATAAACCCCAAAACGAAATCTCCATCGCCCACCTTCTTGGGCAATTATTTCAAATTACTGAAACGTTTGAAATGGAAGCCCAGCCACAATTGTTGTTGCTGCAAAAAACCATGCTGGTTGCTGAAGGTACCGCGCGTAATTTGTGTCCGGAAGCAAATATGTGGTTTATGGCCAGACCCTTGATGGAAAGCTGGATGGTCGAAAATTTTGGTCCTGAGGCTCGGATCAGGGACGCCGTTACAAACATCACTGGCTCCATTCAGCGCCTGCCCCAAGTGCTTGATCGTATTGAAGAAAGCACCGCCATGGTTTCGGGAGGTCATATTAAATTGCATCCTGATACAATCCGGGCCCTCAGAGGTGGTGACGAGCCCCGCAGGATCCCCATCACCTGGATTATCATTATTCTGTTAGCTGCCGGATTATTCATTTCCCTTGTTGATTGAAGAACTTGCAACAAGCCTTAGGCATCTCTACTTTAATTACACATTAATGACGTATTTTTATTAGTTTTACAGTCAGGTGCCTTGCGCGTGTTACAGAAACGAATACTGTTGATCATTTCAGGCGGCATCGCCGCCTATAAAACACCCGATCTGGTCCGCCGACTGCGCGAACGTAACTTTTCCGTTCGCTGCATTTTGACTCGAGGCGGCGCTGAATTTGTAAGCCCGCTTGCTCTGCAAGCGGTCAGCGAAGATAAAGTTTATCAGGACCTGTTTTCACTTACCGATGAAAGTGAAATGGGACATATTCAATTATCACGAGATGCAGACGTTATTTTGGTTGCACCAGCAACAGCCAATATCATGGCCCGCTTGGCCCATGGTTTAGCCGATGATCTCGCGACAACCGCATTATTGGCAACGGATAAACCGATTTATATCGCTCCGGCCATGAACGTTCGGATGTGGGACAACGCGGCAACACAACACAACCTAAAGATTTTGCAAGGGCGCGGAACCGGCATTATTGGGCCTGACGAAGGCGACATGGCCTGCGGCGAATTTGGTATGGGGCGCATGTCGGACCCAATTGCCATTGCTGATCAGATGAAAACCGTTTTGAACGGCGAAATGCCGCTTCTTGGAAAACGCGCGTTGGTTACCAGCGGGCCGACGTATGAGGCCATTGACCCCGTGCGATTTATTGGCAACCGTTCATCCGGAAAACAAGGGCATGCAATTGCCGCCGCACTTGCGGGTCTTGGCGCGGAAACCATTCTTGTTTCTGGCCCGACCCGCGAGGTTGATCCCTCCGGCGTTGAGGTTCGGCACATTCAATCGGCCCAGGAGATGCTCAAAGCCTGCGAACATGCCCTGCCGGCGGATATCGTTGTCTGTGCAGCAGCGGTTTCCGATTGGCGGGTGACGACATCGACCAATTCCAAAATCAAAAAGAAAATAGGTTCAGATGCCCCCGACCTAAAATTAACCGAAAACCCGGACATCCTCGCGATTATTGCTGGTTCCACCGAACCCCGGCCCGATTTGGTTATCGGATTTGCCGCTGAGACGGATGATATTATTGATAATGCCAAGGCCAAACTGGCGCGGAAAGGGTGTGACTGGATTGTCGCAAATGACGTGTCCCTACAATCCGGAACATTTGACGGAGATACCAACACGGTGCATGTAATTTCCAACTCGGGTATTGATAACTGGCCGAATATGAGCAAGTCAGAAGTCGGGCGACGCTTGGCTGTGTGCGTTGCCGAACATTTTACCAAAGAGCAAAATTGAGCATACCAAAATGAATGTTGTTATCCCGATTACCCAACTGCCACATGGCCGGGATCTACCTCTGCCCGACTACGCCACGGAACAAAGCGCTGGTATGGATTTACGAGCAGCGGTTGCCTCTGATCAGGTTCTGGAACCCGGTGAACGTTGTATTGTTCCGACCGGTATTTCTATTGCCCTGCCTCAGGGTTTTGAGGCTCAGATCAGACCACGTTCGGGATTGGCAATCAAAAACGGTATCACTTTGCTTAATAGCCCCGGAACGATCGACGCAGATTACCGGGGTGAAGTTGGTGTCATATTAATCAACCACGGTACAGAAGCTTTTTGTATTGAACGCGGAATGCGCATTGCGCAAATGGTAATCGCCGCATTTGTATCGGCTAAGTGGCAAGATGTTAAACAGTTGAATGATACTGCACGTGGTAGTGACGGATTTGGCTCCACAGGAACGAAAAAAGAAGGTTGATCAGTATGCTTCATCTGTCACGAAAGGTCTTATTCGCCATAGAAGCGGTGCTGGATATCGCCTATCACACCAGCTCTGAGCCAGTTCAGAGCAAAGAAATAACCCGCCGCCAGGGGATTCCTCGCCGCTATCTGGAACAGGCCCTGCAAAACCTCGTGCGCGACGGTATTTTGCATGGTGTCCGTGGACCCAAAGGTGGATACCGGTTGGCTAAGGAACGCCGCAGAATTTCCGTCGGCGATATCGTCCGCGTGGTCCGCAAAATGGAGACCCAGAAAACGGACACGGAAGATATGGATGGTTCGGACCTTGGCATTACTGTCGTCCGGCCTTTGTGGGCTGAATTACAAGATGGCCTGATGGAGCATCTTGATAAGACAACCGTTGACGATCTCTGCAACCGGGCCGACAAGGCGGGAATCGTCAGTGAGGGGCGTCAAAATCTTGATTTTATCATTTAAACGGGAACATCTTTCGCATGGCTGAATTTCGTGGTCGAATATACGATAACATCATAGAAACCATTGGTGCGACACCTTTGGTGCGCCTGCCGCGCCTGATTGATGAAGCGGGCATAAAAGCGGACCTACTAGGCAAATGCGAATATTTTAACCCTATGAATTCTGTTAAAGACCGTATCGGCCTGGCGATGGTTGAGGCGGCAGAGAACGACGGGCGGTTAAAGCCTGGAACAATTTTAGTTGAGCCAACGTCCGGAAATACCGGCATTGCACTGGCCTTTGTATGCGCGGCTAAAGGGTATCAGCTTGTCTTAACGATGCCGGAATCGATGTCGCTGGAACGGCGTAAGATGTTACTTATTTTGGGTGCGAAAATCGAATTGACGCCAGCAGCTCTGGGGATGCGCGGTGCTATTGAAAAAGCGCAGGAGATTATCGATCAGACGCCCGGCGCAATTATGCTTCAACAATTTGAAAACCCAGCCAACCCAGACATTCATCGAAACACCACTGCTGAAGAAATATGGAATGATACGGGCGGCAATGTCGATGTATTGATCAGCGGCGTCGGGACAGGGGGCACGATTACAGGCTGCGCGGAAATATTAAAAAAATATAATCCTGATATCCGAATTATAGCCGTTGAACCCGAAGACAGTGCTGTACTGTCAGGAGGAACCCCCGGTCCACATAAAATTCAGGGCATAGGCGCTGGTTTTATTCCGTCTATTTTAAAAACCGGATTAATTGACGAAATACTCAAGATTGGCAATGAGACGGCCTTGAGCATGGCCCGCAAAGCAGCATGTGTTGAAGGGCTTACGGTCGGCATCTCATCAGGCGCAGCGTTAGCGGCCGGGCTTGAAGTCGGTGAGCGCCCTGAGATGGAAGGTAAAACAATTGTTGTCATTTTGCCGTCTTTTGCCGAACGATATTTATCAACGCCGCTATTTGACGGTTTCAGCTGATACAGGACCTAAACATTGGATTTTTCGGAACAGCAAATTAATCGTTATGCACGTCATATTCTCCTACGCGAGGTTGGCGGTACGGGTCAGGAAAAACTTCTCAAATCTAAAGTTCTGGTGGTCGGTGCTGGTGGTCTTGGGTCACCATTATTACTCTATCTTGCAGCCGCCGGTGTCGGCACCCTGGGTATCGTCGATGATGACGATGTTGATCTCTCTAATCTGCAGCGCCAGGTTATGCATACGACCGCTGACATCGGTCGTCCCAAGGTAAAAAGTGCGGCAGAATCGATTGCGGCAATTAACCCCGATGTAAATGTCATCTCCCACCCGGCCCGGTTTAATGCCACAAACGCACTCGACCTTTTATCCGGTTATGACCTGATTGCCGATGGAAGTGATAATTTCGAAACCCGGTTTTTGATCAATGACGCTGCCTATTTTTCTAATAAGACTCTGGTTTCCGGGGCAATTCTTAGGTTTGATGGTCAGGTTGCAACGTTCAAACCGCACGTATTGGATGATGACGGAAATGCCGGGCCGTGTTATCGCTGTATTTTTCGCGAACCCCCGCCAGTCGGGCAAATTCCATCATGCGCCGAAGCAGGTGTTCTTGGCGCATTGTGTGGTATGATAGGCTCCATACAAGCGACCGAAATTTTAAAGGAATTGATGGGCATTGGCGAAAGCTTATCCGGGTCCTTATTGATTACAGAAGGCCTGAGCACCGAATTTCGTAAAATTAAGGTCAAACGTGACCCGGGATGCCCCATATGTGGTGACACCCCTAGCATCAAGGACCTGAGTATCCATGAGCACTGAAAGTTCACCTGATAAATTATCAATTATTATTTATGATCATCATTTTGACAAAATCCATTATGCGTTGGTGATGGCATCTGCCGCCGCTGCCGTTGGTCGCTCGGTCACTGTATTTTTTACTATGGGTGCATGCGAAGCGCTTCGGGTTAACACGGAGGACGGCGTCCCCGCCTGGGCCGGAATGCCGCTAAGCGATGAAGATGGCTCTGGGGTAGATCGCGATACCTTTTATCGGCGAAGCGGTGTCGCTACAATGGAAGAACTGATTGAAGCCTGTATCGCTTTTGACGTTAGATTTCTGGTCTGTGAAATGGGTTTGCGTGCCAAGGGGTTGGAGAAATCAGCCCTTCGTCCAGACCTTAACGCCGAACATTCCGGCGTAGTGACGTTTCTTGATGATGCTTCAAAAGACGGCGCGATGATCTTAATCTAGGCGAATGTTTTTACGTTTCAAATAATTATTAAATTCCGCTCGCTCTGGTTCAGACAACTGCCGTGCAACATTTTCTGACCACGTGCATTTTTCAAGCACTCCATATTTGTCTGTGTGACGTTGTTTCCCCGCTGGCAGGGGCGCTCTCGCATGTGCCCGATCATCATAAGAGCCGATAACGCTGGATAAATTACCGTCATCATATTGGTCTTGATGTACAACAATCTCCTGCGGCAGGCGCAGAGACGTCTCCCTGATCTCCGAGATGGGATAACCAAGTGTCAGTGTGCAAATCGGAAATACGCCGTCAGGGAGGGACAAGATATCCGCCAAATCGTCAAGGCGGTTACGAACATAGCTGACGGGGCAGGCCCCTAACCCGATACTCTCCGCCGCCACAATCAGGTTTTGCATAGCAACCGCAGCATCAACCGCGCCGTTCATGAAGGTATCAATATTATTGTTTTTATAGTCATGTCCGCGCACTTTTGCCAATTGTCGGATACGGCGAACATCCCCCAAGAATACAAGTGCAATAGGAGCCGTCGATAACCAGTCCATAGTTGGAACAAGTGCACCCATTCTTTGGCGCAAGTCTGGGTCCCGCACATTGACGATAGAATATTGTTGAAGATTGGATTTTGTTGGCGCGGATTGAGCGCAGTTGAACAACAGGTTTAAAACATCATCGCCAACAGGTTGGTTTGTAAACTCGCGGCACGTTCGATGGGACAACAGCGTCCGAAGGGTGTCGTTCATCACGCTGGCAACGTTAACGTCGATGCCGTAGCGATCGTGTACCAAATCTTTTGTTTCAGACATATGTCACCTCCTTCATTCAGCAAAGGATAGGTAACACATTCTCAATTATTCGATTAGCTCAATATTGTAGTGGAACAATTAAAACGTATCGCCGATAACTCGGTCAGGCGGGTTATGTCCATCAGAGAATGTCTTGATATTAACCAACACTTTTTCGCCCATATCAATACGCCCCTCTACTGTTGCCGATCCCATGTGAGGCAACAATACGACATTTTCCATAGCAACCAATTTTGGATTGACCGCGGGTTCGTTTTCAAAAACATCAAGACCCGCCCCGGCGATCTCGCCGTTGCTAAGCATGCGGGTTAATGCATTTTCATCAATCACTTCACCGCGCGATGTATTAACCACAACGGCATTTTGTTGAAGCAATTTCAGCCGGCGTGCAGAGAGAAGATGATATGTTGCGGGTGTGTGCGGGCAATTTACAGATACGAAATCCATACGCGCTAACATTTGATCAAGACTTTCCCAGTAAGTCGCTTCCAGTTCGTCTTCAACGTCTTCATGAAGTTGGTGGCGATTGTGATAATGGATCGACAAACCAAAACCTTTGGCACGGCGCGCAACAGCCTGGCCAATGCGGCCC
>WASW01090609.1_pt1 | contig 17555 bp, 16 predicted proteins | sample 5698521 | NCBI WGS metagenome assembly WASW01 (sample SAMN11175560, study PRJNA528189) | sponge metagenome | isolation source: marine sponge | host: Leucetta | place: Antarctica: Western Antarctic Peninsula, King George Island | collected 2013-01
AATATCCACTCGCTTTGATGCAAGTTGAAGGGGTGGATGGGGTGAAAAGATGGGGATCAAGGGAAGCTCATGCAAAGAATTTTGGAAGATGAAAAATTTCTTGATTTCAAGGAGGGGATGGGGTATTTTTTTAGAAAGGAAAAGACTAGGGCGGATTGACTAGCGCACTGGCTCACAGTCATGAAGCGGCGAGTCAGGTTCAGTGCAACTTGCAGATCTTGGCAACCTAGTCTTTTCCCTTGCCATAGATCAATTGACCAATTCGAGATTTGTTGATGTCTTTGGGTTTGCTTTTCGGAACCGCATTCCAGAACAAACTACCGTCCTTATTCACTTTGACCACACTGAGCATATTCTTATCGTCTTTAAACGCTCCAATATAGTGGTTTCTAATCCCGTCTTCATACAAAACCCTCCAGTTTAACCATCACTTTCTCTAGTCGTGCCACCATTGTATCGACCTCATCGGAGGGATTCCTTTTTTCCAATTCGGCAGAATCGGAGAACATCCCTCCCGAAAAAACCAACATGAAATTGGCGACAATCTCATCCATTTTGGTTGTTTGGGGATGCAGTCGCATGGTCCGCGCCCCATATTCAAGCCCGCCATAAAACACATCCCGCATCACACTCAACGGCACGTCAGTGCGGATTTCTCCGCGATTGATACCATCGCGAATAACCTGATCGAAAACCGCGACATAGGTTCGATTCAGTTGATATTCTTCCGTTTGCCGATATTCATCTGAAACTTTGGCAGGCATCATCGCCAAAGCCAGCATTTGCCATTCCTGAGAAACCCGCTCAAAATGATGACGAGCGAGGAATTTTAACCGCTCAGATGTCTCTTGCAAGCCCTTGATTCCTTCGGCAGCATCATCCGTCAAACGCTCATAAAACTCGGCAGCAACCGCAAACAAAAGGGCTTTCTTGTTTTCAAAATAGAGGTAAACCGTCCCTTCGGCAACACCAACCAGCTTGGCGATTTCAGAAATTTTAGCCTTCTCAAAACCTTGCTTCTGGAAGACCTTCCGGGCCGCGGCAATGATCGCCTGTTCTTTTTCTTCAACGCGCTGACGTCGTGTTTGCGCACGCACTTCACCCATTGTTGTTTCTCCATTTTCCGTTATAATCCCATCTGCCGCACTGCCAAATCTCGCATGATTTCTTCGGAGCCTCCACCGATAGCCATCACTTTGACCTCCGATAGCCATCACTTTGACCTCGCGGTAGGTTCTTTCAACCAAATTACCACGCAAATAAGCGGCACCGCCGAATATCTGCATCGCCTCACTCGCACAAAATTCCAATGTCTTGGTTGCCAGAAACTTGCCTTTACTGATTTCCGCGGAAGGCATTTCACTTTCGTTGACCAGCCAGCAGATTTGATTGAGGTAGGCTTCAACCGCATCGATTTTGGCCGACATGTCAGCGATTTTGTGCCGGATGACCTGATGTTGAATTAAAGGTTTGCCGAAGGTTTGCCGTTCCTGGGCATAGTGGATTGATTCTTTCAGACAGAGTTTCGACATTCCCAAGGCATGAGCGATCAAACCGACTCTTTCCAGATTAAAATTTTTCATGATGGCGATAAAACCACGATTCTCCTGACCCATCAGATTTTCCGCAGGGATTCGACAATTGTCAAAATAGAGGGTCGCTGTATCGGAGCACCACCAGCCCATTTTCCTGCCAATCTCTGTGCGAGAAAACCCAGGCATCTCTTTTTCAACAAAAAATAAGGAAATACCCGGCTTCATCCCATTCGTTGACGTAGGGTTTGATCTCTTTCTCAACAAAATGTCGGATGGTTTCCCGGAACGCTTTGCGCTCTTCATTTTCAAACGGATTCAGCATCTGATTCTCCTCAGCATTTGAATTTGAGGCAATATTGAGCTTGACTCAGTATATATGAATATGATTTATAGTGTGAATATTTTCTTAATTGCAAGACTATTCTTAGGAATAACCGCTCAGAATAAGGATTGAAGATGGCCTCTAAAGAAACCATTCGCATCGGTGGAGCCTGTGGATATTGGGGAGAGTCGAGTATGGCAACCCCCCAATTATTAGCGGCTGGTGGCCTGGATTATATTGTCTATGACTATCTTGCTGAGATCACCATGTCGATTATGGCACGAGCGTTTGCCAAAGATCCGAACGCCGGTTACGCGAAGGATTTTGTCACAGTCGTGATGCAAGAAAATTTAGCGGAAATTGCCCGTCAAGGTGTGAAAATCGTTACCAATGCGGGTGGCGTGAATCCACGGGCTTGTGGCCAGGCTGTCCGTGCGCTCATTGCCAATCAAGGATTGGACTTAAAAGTCGCGCTTGTTTTGGGAGATGATTTGATCAAAACCGGGGAGGCGTTATCCAACCAAGGCATGACGGAAATGTACTCTGGTGAGAGTTTTCCTGATCTCTCAAAACTTGCCAGTGTCAATGCTTATTTAGGGGCGTTTCCCATTGCCCAATCTTTGAGCGAAGGAGCCGATATCGTCATCACAGGCCGTTCCGTTGACAGTGCCGTCACGTTAGGGGCCTGCCTTCATGAGTTTGGTTGGGGGGAGGAAGAATGGGATCGCCTCGCCAGCGGAACCTTGGCAGGGCATATTCTCGAATGCGGTCCACAAGCGACGGGCGGAAATTTTACCGATTGGCATCAGGTGGTCGATAGCATTGATCGCATTGGCTATCCCATCGCGGAAATTTTCTCGGATGGCAGTTTTCTTTTGACGAAACCCGAAGGCACGGGAGGGATTGTCAATGTGGGAACCGTTTCTGAGCAAATGCTTTACGAAATCGGAGACCCACAAGTTTATATTGTCCCGGATGTGGTTTGTGATTTTTCAAAGGTTGAAATCAGCCAGGATGCGCCTAATCGCGTTCGGGTTGTCGGGGCTTGCGGTTATCCGGCTACAGAGACTTATAAAGTTTCTGCCACCTATTTCGATGGATTTCGGGGTGGAACCCTGAGAACTTTCTGTGGAATGGCTGCTGATAAAAAAGCAGCAGGTTTTGCTCAAGCGGTTTTTACCAGGGCGCGTCATGCCCTCCAAAATTCCAACTTGTCTGATTTCACTGAAACCAGCGTCGAGGTATTGGGCGCTGAAAGCCAATATGGTCAATCAAAAAAAATCGCTGATTCTCGTGAGGTCGTGCTTAAATTTGCGGCGAGACACCCGGAGCAAGCAGGCATCAGGCTTCTGTTGCAAGAAGCAACGGGATTGGGATTAGCGACACCGCCAGGAGGGTCTGGGTTTTCAGGAAACCGAGCGAAACCATCCCCGGTTGTCAGACTGTTCTCTTTTCTCATTCCTAAAAAAGAAGTCCCGATTCAAATCGATTTAGGCCAGCAAGAAATCGAATTCATTCCAAAACAAACCGCGGTGTTTGATGCGAACGCCATCCAGCGGCCTTTCTCCTCCGAAAACGCGAGCGATGCGTCAGAAATGGTGGCAGTGCCTTTGGTGGATCTGGCTTGGGGGCGAAGTGGCGATAAAGGGGACAAAGCGAATATTGGCATCATTGCCCGAAAGGCAGAATATCTCCCCTATATTTTAGAAACATTGACGGAGGAGGTGGTCGCTCAGCGATTTGCTCATTTTCTGGAAGGGAGTGTCGAGCGTTTTCTGATGCCAGGGGCGAACGCTGTGAATTTTCTTTTGCATGATGTGCTCGGAGGAGGAGGGGTCGCCAGTTTGCGCAATGATGCCCAAGCAAAAGGGTATGCTCAATTGATTCTGGATCACCCCATCCAAGTCCCGAAAAAAATGGCGGAGGCTCTCAGATGAGTATTTTTGAAAGCAAGATCAATCTAAAGAGTGACATTTTCGCGGCCAACCGAAAAGCAATGCTTGCCCTTGTTGATGAACTCCATCAATTGAAAAAACGGGCAGAAACATTCTCTGAACGGCGGCGCGCTCGGTTTGATGAGCGGGGTCAACTGACGCCAAGGGAACGTTTCGCACGGTTACTCGATCCTGGCATGCCTTTGCTTGAGCTGTATGGGATCGCCAATTATATGGTTGAAACGAAAGACCGCGAAAAAAGCATTCCTGGCGCAAGCTCGCTGGCTGGGATTGGATTTATCAAGGGGGTGCGTTGCATGGTTTATGTTGATGATAGCGGTATCAATGCAGGAGCCTCGACAGCAAAATCTGGCGAAAAGCTCAAAGCCTGCCTCAAAATTGCTCTAGAGAAAAAACTGCCTTTTGTTCATTTAGTCGAAAGCGCGGGAGCGAATCTGATGAAATACGAAGTGTCCAACTGGGCGCATGGCGGGGGTCTTTTTTATGGATTAGCCAAATTGAGCGCGGCTGGTATTCCGACGTTTGTTGTCCTGCATGGCCCTTCCACCGCGGGAGGGGCTTACATGCCAGGAATGAGCGATTACGTGATTGGAGTCAAGGGGCGTGGCCGCGCTTCTCTGGGAGGAGCGGCATTGGTCAAAGCCGCCACTGGGGAAATTTCAGAGGAAGAAGAGCTGGCTGGCTCCGAAATGCATTCTACTGTGACAGGATTGGTCGAATATCTGGCAGAAGATGATGCCCACGGTTTGTTGATTGCGCGCAATATCGTCAAACGTTTAGGCTGGAACGCGCATTGCCCGAAACCACCGCACACCTCTTTTCGCGAACCCCTTTATGATCCTGATGAAATTGCTGGAGTGGTGCCCAGCGATTATCGCAAGCCTTATGATGTCAGGGAAGTGGTTGCGCGTTTCGTCGATGGTTCTGATTTTGAAGATTTCAAACCACGCTATGGCCCCTCTACGGTCTGTTTGCAGGCGGATATTTTTGGTCAAGCGTGTGGAATTCTTGGCAACAATGGTCCGATTGATCCCAATGGTGCCACCAAGGCCGGGCATTTTATCCAGCTTTGTGATCAAGCCAATATTCCGCTCATTTTCCTGAACAATACCACCGGTTACATGGTTGGTAAAGCGTATGAACAGAGCGGGATGATCAAACATGGCTCAAAAATGATCCAAACCGTCGCAAATGTTCATGTCCCTAAAATCACATTTTATATTGGAGCCAGCTTTGGTGCTGGAAATTATGGGATGTGTGGGCTTGCCTATCAACCTGATTTTCTGTTCGCCTGGCCCAACGCCGTGACCGGTGTGATGGGAGGTGAGCAAGCGGCTCTTACCATGGATCAAGTGATGCGCGGGTCCGCCGAACGGCGAGGAGAGGCGGTCGATGAAGAGGCGTTACAGAAACAAAAAGAGCAACTGATTCAACATTTTGATTCGCAATCGGATGCCTTTTACACTTCAGGGCACTTGCTCGATCAGGGAATCATTGATCCTCGCGATACTCGAAAAGTGATTGGGTTTGCCTTAGAAACTTGCTGGGAAGCACGACACCGAAAGGTACAACCCAACAGTTTTGGAGTCGCACGACTGTAAAATAAACAATCGCATCCTCAATACAATCGTAATGGAGACAAACGACGAATGAGACTGTTTAAAAGTATCCTGGTTGCCAATCGCGGAGAAATTGCTGTCCGTGTTATGCAAACAGCCCAATCTTTAAGTTATCGGGCCATCGCAGTTTATTCTGAGGCAGATAGCGCAGCTCCCCATGTGCAAATGGCTGATGATACGGCGTTGATTGGCCCCTCGCCAGTAGGGGAATCTTATCTCAACATCGAACGAATTTTGCAGGCGGCCAAGGAAACCGGCGCAGAAGCGATTCATCCTGGTTACGGATTTTTATCAGAGAATGCTGATTTTGCTCGTGCTTGTCAGAAAGCAGGGTTTGTTTTTATTGGCCCAAGTCCTGAAGCCATCGAGCTGATGGGCAATAAAGCGAAAGCCAAACGACGCATGATTGAAGCCGGGGTGCCTTGTGTGCCTGGTTATCAAGGCACTGATCAATCTGACGCGATGATGCTCTCAGCAGCAAACGATACTGGTTTTCCATTGATGGTGAAAGCGGCTGGAGGTGGCGGAGGCCGGGGGATGCGTCTCGTTACGAATGCGGAGGCACTACCAGCGGCATTGGCTTCGGCTCGCTCTGAAGCATTGCATGCTTTTGGTTCTGATGAACTGATCTTGGAAAAAGCGATCTTGCGCCCTCGTCATGTTGAAATTCAGGTTTTTGCTGACAGTGAGGGGAATGTCATTCATTTAGGAGAGAGGGATTGTTCGATCCAACGCCGACATCAAAAAGTCGTGGAAGAAGCGCCATGTCCCTTGATGACAGAAGGCTTGAGAACACAAATGGGAGCCGCCGCTGTTGAAGCCGCACGGAGCATCGCTTATCGGGGGGCCGGAACCGTGGAATTCCTCCTTGACGCAGATGGGAATTTTTACTTTCTTGAAATGAATACCCGCCTTCAAGTCGAGCACCCTGTCACCGAAATGATCACCGGGCTGGATTTGGTTGCATTGCAAATTCAAGTGGCTGAAGGCCGTCCGCTGGGCTTGAAACAAGCAGATGTGATGCGCTCAGGTCACGCGATTGAAGTACGCCTCTATGCCGAAGATCCGGCTCAAGATTTTTTACCTTGCACCGGAACGATTGATTTGTGGCAGCCAGCTGAAGGGCGCGGGATCCGGTTTGATGCTGGGATGCAAACGGGGCAAACCATTTCTCCTTTTTATGATGCCATGCTTGCGAAAGTGATTGCTTGGGGGGAAACGCGAGAAATTGCGCGTCATCGCTTGATCAATGCTCTCAAAAAGACTTTGCTCTTCGGTTTGAACACGAATATGGATTTTTTGATCAAGGTTTTGGGCAAAGAAGCTTTTGCGAAAGGAACTGCCACAACGGCTTTTATTGAGGAAGAATTGAGCGCAGATGATTTGAGACGGCCTCAACCAAATTTTGAAGTGGCCGCAATCGCCGCGGTTCTTCAATACCGAATTGAGCGTCAACGGGATTTCGATGCCAGTGTGAATGTCTCTCCTTTGTTATTGGATTGGTCCAGCGGTGGTCGCTTGATCACTCGGTATGTTTACAGCACGAACGAGGACATTTTCGACCTGACGGTTTCACCAGATCGTCACGGAGACTATCATGTTCAAACCTCAAACGCTTTTCTCTCCATCAAGATTTTGACATTGAGCGCAGGCGTGGCACGTTTGAGTGTCGATGGGCGGCGGCAGTCTGTTAATTTTTCAACGCCCTCCCCTGGGATTATTCATATTTCAGTTGAAGGAGAAACCTTCCATTTCCGCAATCAGATTGCTTTCGCGGTTTCTCCAGAAGAAATGAGTGGCGGCGGGCGCATTGTTGCTCCGATGCACGGAGCGTTGCTGGAGGTCTTTGTGCAAGCAGGCGATCCTGTAAAAATCGGGACGCGCCTTGCGGTGCTGGAAGCCATGAAAATGCAACATGATATCCTGGCCGTAAGCGATGGAACGGTGCGGGAGATCTGTGTTGAGGCAGGAACACAAGTTGCCGCAGATGATTTATTGTTAGAAATTGTTGCGGATGCGTGATCCATTTGTAGCCCTTTCGCGACCCTCTCACTTAGGAGAAAAAATGAACAATCGAATTTGTGACATGATGGGTATTGAATTCCCTCTTTTCGCCTTCACTCATTGCCGCAACGTGGTGGTTGAGGTCAGCCGCGCAGGGGGATTTGGCGTTTTGGGAGCTGTCGGAATGACTCCTGAACAGTTAGAGATCGAACTGAATTGGATTGATCAGCATATCGAAGAAAAACCTTATGGGGTGGATCTGATTGTCCCCAATAAAATGGAGGGACAGACAGAACAACCAACCCCTGAGCAAGTCCTCGCGATGGTGCCGGATGAGTATCATGCTTTTACCAATGGGATCTTGGCAGCCTATGGCATTGAAACGGATGACCTCACCGACGAAGTGAGGGCGCAGAGTTTGTACCTCAGTAACAACACACGCTTTTCAGGCGCACAAAAACAATTGGAGGTGGCTTTTTCCCATCCGATCAAATTGATCGTCAATGCCTTGGGAGTTCCCCCCAAAATTATGATGGATATGGCGAAAGAACATGGGGTCGCGGTCGCCGCTCTGATGGGGGCAAAAGAGCATGCGATCAAACACGTCAAGGCCGGTGTTGATATCCTTGTCGTTTCAGGAACCGAAGCCGGCGGTCATTGCGGGGAAGTCTCAACGATGGTTCTCGTGCCAGAGATCCATGAAGCGATTCAGCCTTTTGGGGATATTCCCATCCTCGCGGCTGGAGGAATCGTGACAGGCCGACAGATGGCCGCTTCGATGGCAATCGGGGCGACTGGCGCTTGGACGGGATCTGTCTGGCTGACCACATTAGAAGCCGAGACCTCGCAAGTGGTCAAGGAAAAAATGCTGTCAGCGACTTCGCGGCAAACCGTCCGTTCTCGCAGTCGCACTGGCAAACCCACCCGCCAACTCCGTTCTCCCTGGACCGATGCCTGGCAACAACCAAATGCTCCCGATCCTTTGCCGATGCCCTTGCAAACTCTGGTGAGCGACCCGCCTCTGGCCAAGGTCAAAAAATTAGCGGAAGGGGGGCATCCGGGAGCAAAAGAACTGGATACCTATTATGTCGGGCAAGGTGTTGGCTTGATGAATGTCAGCAAACCGGCACGCGAAGTTGTTTATGATTTTAAAGAAGATTTTTTAAAAGCGTATGAACGTCTCACAAACTTCATAGTCGAGTGATGGATTCACCCTCCAGGAGGATATATGTTATCAGTAGCCATTGATTTTAAAGAAGAAAACGACGCCATTTCCCAATTGCTTGCGCCACTCAAAGATGAGGATTTTGAGAGAACAACCCAATTTAAAGAATGGACGCTCAATGATATTCTTGCTCATTTGCATTATTTCAATTACGCGGCAGATTTATCTCTGACGGATGAATCCGCTTTCCTGGAATTGGTCAACGAGCTGCTTGAATCCAGAAAACAAGGAGAAGCCTTACTGCCTTTTACAGACCGGAAATTGAATCGGGTCAAAGGGCGGGCGCTCCTCAAACTCTGGCGTGATTATTATCCTGATATGTCAAAACGGTTTGAGGGCGAAGATCCCAAAAAACGCCTCAAATGGGTGGGGCCGAGCATGAGTGTCAGGTCGAGTATCACCGCACGATTGATGGAAACCTGGTCCCACGCTCAAGCCATTTATGACCTCTTGGGGGTTGAACGAAAAGAGCACGATCGTCTCAAAAATATTGTTGTCATTGGAATCAATACCTTTGGCTGGACGTTCACGAACCGGGGGGAGGAAGTCCCTGAAGACAAACCCTATTTACGTTTGACGGCGCCTTCTGGTGAAATTTGGGAATGGCATCCCTCTTCAGAGAGTCACTTTATCGAAGGAACCGCAGTCGATTTCTGCCGAGTGGTCACACAAACTCGTCATGTCGCAGACACAGATCTAAAAGTCGTCGGAGGTCCGGCAATTCGTTGGATGGCAATCGCGCAATGTTTTGCTGGTCAACCGAATGACCCTCCGGCGCCTGGTTCTCGACACACCCAAACATAAAGTTTTTTGTGGAATTTACTTTTAAAAACAGACTTTTCTAGTTATAGAGAAGGGCAAGAAAAAATCGACACCCCCTGCAATGGCCGCAGGTTGTGTTTTTCATTTTAAAATTTTGATGATCTTACGTTGTATAGAAAGGAAGAGGAAAATGAATTTTTCCATAAAAAAGAATGCGAGGGAAGGAGCGGGTGATGGCAGATCCTAAATTCATGAAATTCAACACGCGTGCTTTACACGCCGGGCAGCATCCTGACCCCGTGACTGGTTCTCGTGCGGTCCCCATTCATCAAACCACCTCCTATGTATTTCGAGATACGGATCACGCGGCCGCGCTGTTCAACTTGGAGCGAGCTGGGCATATTTATTCGCGAATTTCCAATCCGACAGTTGCGGTCTTGGAGGAACGGATTTCCGCATTGGAAGGCGGTGTCGGAGCGGTTTGTACTGCGAGCGGACAGGCCGCATTGACCCTTGGCATTATGACGCTGATGGGCAAGGGGGGGCATATTGTCGCTTCGTCACGGCTCTATGGTGGCACTAACAATATGTTCATGCAAACCCTCCCGCGCTTTGGAATCACGACAACCCTCGTCGATCCGCGAGACCATACCGCGCTCAAACGGGCAATCCGCAAAACAACGCGTCTCGTTTATGGGGAAACGTTGGGGAATCCAGGCTTGGAAGTGCTCGATATTCCGGCTGTTGCGGAAATTGCCCATCAAGCAGGATTGCCATTGATGATCGACAATACCTTTGCCACTCCTGATCTTTGTCGGCCTTTTGAGCTGGGTGCTGATATTGTGACGCACTCGATCAGCAAATTCATCGGGGGGCATGGGATCGCGATTGGAGGAATTTTGGTGGATGGTGGCACTTTTGACTGGGAAGCGTCTGGAAAATTTCCAACATTGACGGAACCTTACGCCGGATACCATGATTTGAATTTTGCGGAAGAATTCGGGCCAGCGGCCTTGATTTCACGGGCGCGTGCAGAAGGGTTGCGGGATTTCGGCGCGTGTTTGAGTCCGATGAACGCATTCTATATCCTGCAAGGTGTGGAAACACTTCATGTGCGGATGGCTCAACATGTTGCCAACGCTCAAGTCATCGCAGAGTTTCTCGAAGGGAATCAGGCCGTGGCTTGGGTGCTCTTTCCCACGCTCAAAAGCCACCCGGATTATGAACTCGCCAAACGGCTTCTCCCTAAAGGTTGCGGCGCGATTTTGAGTTTCGGAATCAAAGGAGGACGGGAAGCGGGTCGTAAATTCATTGAACGATTGCAGGTTTTCTCACATTTAGCGAATGTGGGCGATGCGAAATCTTTAGTGATTCATCCTGCCAGCACCACCCATCAACAAATGAGTGCCGAGGCTCTCGATTTAGCGGGAGTCGGTGAAGATTTGGTCCGTCTTTCTATCGGGCTTGAAGACAAGGACGATCTCATTGATGATCTCAAACAGGCGTTACGCGCCTCTCAACGGTAGGAGGAACCGCATGTCTATTGAATTCAAGATTGATCGTAAAAAAGTTTTCTGCGCCACTGGCGGACAACCATTTGATCCCAAAAAACGCACGGTGATTTTGATTCATGGGGCCGGGATGGATCACAGTTATTGGAGTTTACAGAGCCGTTGGTTCGCTTGGCATGGCTGGTCAGTCTTAATACCAGACCTGCCAGGGCATCGAGGTTCAGAAGGCAAACCCGTGCCGACTATCGAAAATATGGCCGTTTGGATCGGTCTTTTGATGGATCAAGCTGGCTTGAAAAAAGCGGCGTTGGTCGGACATTCGATGGGGGCGATTGTTGCGCTTCAAGCCGCGGCCGACCTGCCGAAACGAGTGAACCAGATTGGCCTTCTTGGGGTGGCCGATGCGATCCCTGTCCATCCCGATTTATTGGAGGCGGCACGAAAAAATGATCCGCTCGCTTACGACCTGGTGACATCCTGGGGACATGGGCGAAAAGCCCACTTTGGGGGCAACCAACAACCAGGAATCTGGATGCTGGGAGGAGGGCGGCAATTGCTTGCGAGAAACCGACATGGGGTGCTTTTCAATGATCTCAACGCTTGCAACGAGTGGAAAAATGGCCTGAAGATTTCCCAAAAAATCAAATGCCGTTCCCTCGTCGTCATCGGCGATAGCGATCAAATGACTCCCCCGAAACGCGCACAACTCGTTGTCGATGCCATTCCTGATTGCAAACGCGTCGTCCTCAACAATTGCGGGCATATGATGATGCAAGAACAACCCGATCAAACCTTGGACTCTTTGATTGCAGAGTTTCAGGATTGAAAGAGGGGAACTCATATTCCTGAGCTGAGTCGGCGTTTAGATTTCTTTCAGTCGTGGAATCAGTTCGGCAAAATTACAGGGGAGGTGCCGGTAATCCAATTGATCTTTGAGGATTTTGTCCCAGCCGGTACGGCAAGCACCGGAAGAGCCAGGGAGGCAAAAGAGATAGGTGCCGTTGCTGACCCCTGCGACCGCTCTAGATTGGACTGTTGAGGTTTTGATTTCCTCGTATGAAATGGAGCGAAATAATTCGCCAAACCCTTCGATTTCCTTATCAAACAAAGGCTGAATCGCTTCTGGGGTTCCGTCTCTCCCGGTCACGCCGGTGCCTCCGGTGCTGATCACGACATCCACTGATTCATCAGCGATCCAATTGGAAACTGCCGCACGAATATTGTAAATATCATCATTGACAATCTGTTTATCGGCCAACACATGCCCTGCTTCTTGAAGCCGCTCTGCCAGCGTTTTACCGGAAGTGTCATTCGCTTCAACACGGGTATCCGAGACCGTTAATACAGAAATACTCAAAGGTATGAATTGTCTTTCTGTTCCCATTGTTTTATCCTTCTTTTTGGTTGACAGCCACTACTTGACGCCTTCAGTGGCTTCTGTTTAAATTGCATGAAGGCCGGAGGAGGCGTCCTAATTATTTCACCAAACATGGAGTTGCGTTATGATCATTGATTGGGCCTATCTTCGCAAAAATTGAACTTCTTGCCAAAAAGCACAAGAGGTTCTTGATGCTCAACAAATTAAAATCACCACCGTCGCTGATGCTCGTAAAGAGCGATTTGACACGAATCGCGCCTGGGATTTGATTAAATCGGCAACACAAATCACCACGGCAAAAGGGAAAAAAGTGGTCACTTGGAACCCTCAAGTGGATAACAAAGAAGCGATTCTCAAGGATGTGATGGGGCCTAGTGGTAATTTAAGAGCGCCTGCGTTCCAAATCCAACAAGAGTTCATTGTCGGTTTCAATCCCAAGCTGTATGCAGAAAAAATCAAATAAAACAATGAATCAAGGCTCATTGCAAAAATTAAAACTAGCCTTGAGTTTCTCGAAAGTCAATTGGAATCACTCCTCAGCCAATTCTTTTTCAATCTCCTCCTGATCGCTGTTTTTCTATGCCGCAAACAATAGCTCCAATCTTGTCTTCGTTAGAGGTGATTTTTGTGGATCGAGATGGGGTGATCAATGAAGAACCGGGGCCCATTTTAACGCCAGAGCAATTGTTGTTCATTCCCGGAAGTTTAGACGCGATTCTCGAAATCAATCGGCTCAAAAAATTATGTGTCGTGGTCAGCAACCAAGCGGCCTTTGCCAGAGGTTTATTGACGGAGGAAGTGTTTCAGCAGATTTGCCTGAAATTGGACAATGCCTTGGCGGAAATCGGGGCACACCTGGACGATGCTTTTTATTGCCAGCATTACCCTCATTGGGAAAAAGGCTGGCTCAAAGAGCTTTGTCACCCTTGTCAATGTCGTAAACCTGGGACACGCTTGTTTGAAGAAGCCGCCCAAAAGCATCATCTTGATCTGCATAAAGCCTTATTTATCGGAGACTCAACGACGGATTATGAAGCGGCAAAACGGGCGGGGATGGTCTCGATTGGTGTGCGCACCGGACATGGGGGGCAGGATAAAAAATGTGAAACGGAACCTGATCTGTGGGCAACGGATCTCAAAGATGCCGTCCGTTTATTGAGGAAAATGTGACGTAATGTATTCGGCCATCAACAATCTGATTGAGAGGCTCTTTTCAAAAATAAAGCATTTCCGAAGAGTGCCACTCGCTTTGATAAAAAACTTTCTCATTATAAAGGCTTTGTCACAGTAGCCTGTATTATGATTTTGCTCAGATAATTAATTGTCTTTTTACAAAAAATTTTCAAATTCTGAGGAAAATCTTACGAACAGGAGAATTAGAGAATAAAAATTTGGCTTTATTTTTGAATTGCTCTTGCTTTATAGTTAATACTTATATTAACTATTTACTTTACGATTTAAAAATTCTTATGCTGGAGTCTTCTCTATTTTGTGAAGGGGAATGTTTCAAGATTTACGAAACAGAGGATGCAAAACAAACTTGGGAAAATTTAAGGCGGAAACATGAAGCATCCGAAAAAGCATGTTTCGCAAATCTACTGGCAAGAATTAAAAAATTTTCAAATAAAGGAACTTTAAGAAGTCCAGAACAAATCAACGACGAAGGAGACGGATTTTACGCAATCAAAGCAAGATGCGGTTTGAGGGCTTATTTTTGGTATCATCCAATTCATAGGCAGGTTGTATTTATCAGCCATTTTATTTTAAAGAAAAAACAAAAACTGGACGCTGGAGATAAAAAAATCATGTTGAAAAACAGAAAGATTTATCAGGAGATAAAATTATGAAAACAACGGTAGAAAAGTGGATGGAGGCGGATGGAGAGAATCGACGATTGTATGCCCAAGAAACGCTGATCGTGGATGTTGCCGAGAATTTACTGGAAATGATGGAAGAGCGTGGCGTGAGTAAAGCGGATTTGGCCAAAAAATTGGGCACCAGCAAAGCGTATGTGACTCAATTGTTCAGGGGTTCCCGCAATATTACCTTGAGGACTCTTTCAGATATTGCTTTGGCGTTGAATTTAGAACCCAAAATCCAGTTTGAATCTCACAATCCCAAAAAAGACCACCCTCTTGCCGGGGAAACAAAGAATTCTCTTATCGACTGTCCCAACAATTCGGACAAGCTCCGATCAAATATCAAACCCTGATTTATCAGTTCGGACAAGGCGGCAATATTTATAAGTAATCATACCTTTCATGAATAATCACAATCCCATCTCTTTGAAATTTTTCTAGTTCTTGTTCAAAATGTTCAAGCCATAAAAACTTTATATCCTCTGTAAGATTCAGTCCTAGATATATTGTTTTTTTGTCTGCCTCTGAGTAAGAATCTAATTGTTTTTTTGCACCTTTGAGGACTTTAGCAATTTTGTCAAAAAGTGGTACCGCCAATAATTGACTTGTATTTTTTTTGACATCAAGAGGAATACTTGAAAGTAGCAGTTCACCATCAGGGTTATATTTGATACTAACTCGACCCTCTTTCATCTCTTTGGAAACACTAGGATTTTGATAGATAGATCCCAAAAAACCTTTGAGATTGTTGATCTCGTCCTTGTTTAGTTCCGACCTGTTATTTGAAAGAGAAAACTCAAACCGCATGGGTACTACGTACAAATTCTCAAATGGTGAAGCTGGATCAATTTCTCTCTGTGCCTCAATCCAACGAAATAAGAATTCTTCGAGCTTATTAGGATAGCGAATGTACTTCACTTCAACTGCTGTGATAGCCCCATCTTTTTCTGCACGAAAATCAGGTTGCTTTTGTCCATCTCCGGGAAAAAGAGGAGAAATCTTATACCCTTGAGATAAGAAACACTGCATCGCTCCAATTTCAACCATTAAGGAAAGCATGCGATTGTGCATATCATTTTCAATTGGATGGTTTTCGAAATCTTCAGTGACTTGAACACGAAATTTTTCAAAGGTTGCTTGACCGAAGGCTTTATAGAGTTGTTCTAGTTGCGTTTCAAAATATTGTAATCTTTCTTTATTGTTTAGAAAGCCCCAACGAAAAGGATGATTGAGTAAAAGCTCAAAGGCATTATCCGTATGAAAAGTTGCTCTTTTTTCGATAATAGGCCACCAAAAATCTTTGCAAAAACGGTAGTGTTTGAGATTACACTCAGTCACTTTTAAAAATAATTCGGTTGGAATTTGCGAGAGTGCTTTGCCATTGTATTTCATACGAATCCTTCCTGAGCATTGTTTGCTCATATCTGATTTTTGCCAACAATTTTATAGTAAAACCTCAAAAATTTCTCCATTTCATAACCCATTTCTGAAATGCACTGATTTTCTTTGAGCATGGGTTATTCTATCCGTTAGGGATTTTTTAGTTGACTGTCCCAGCAATCCGGACAAGCTCCTGTCTCGATCATCTTGTTAAATTCATTATAATTTCCTATCAACGGCTTTTGATCACATCTAGGACATATTAGGGAATGCTCTTCTATTATTTTATTGAACCGCCTGTAAGTGTAGTCATTCATAACGTATACTAAGCAAAAAAGAGTTAGAAAAGAAAATGCGAATCCTATGAAAGATCCAAAAGAATTATCTGCTGAAAAAAGCGATACTGTAAAAAACAAATAAGTGCAATAATATAAATATAGTTGACATAAGTATTATGCCTTTTGCCCAATACCATCTCTTTTCACCTGGTAATTTTTTCTCAGCTTCTAAAAGATTTCTACTCAATTTTTCTGCTAGTTCTTGTTTCCTTTTTTTCTCATTCTCTAATTTTTTTAGATATTCTTGTCTTGCTTGCTCTTTTTCCGTAGCAAGATTTTCCAGCCTTTCTTTCTCAAGTTGTTCTGCTTTCTCTTTTTCCGCAAGTTCTCTCAGCTTTTCTCTTTCTCTTGCGAGTTGCCTTTCTTTAATGGCTCTTGCTTCTCTTTCTCTCGCAATTTTTCTTTCTTTCTCTTTTTCTCTCGCAATTCGTTCTCTCAGCTTTTCTCTTTCAACCGATCCAAGTATCGTGGTTCCTTTTGACACTTGAACATCGCAACTTGTATAGCTGTTTCAAGGTCTATTCTAAAAAATTCACGGTGAGGATTTGTTCGGTAAGCGGCTAAAGCGGCATGTATTCTTTTTTCAGCTTTGATTGGGTTCTTCGAATCAAAGATTGCTTCTATTTCGTAAGGGGCGGGCACTCCCGTGCCACTGCTCAATTCTGCAACTCTTTCTTCAACCGTGCGTTGAGTTTGGCCGATTTTTACCAATCCTTGCATCTCAGGATTGGAAAGAATGTAAATAAGTCCTTTGACTTTGCTCATTATTTTTTCTGATTTGGAATTGAGACTGGCAAGGGCTAGAAATTCAGAGGAATTGGAGCGAGAGACCGGGGTCGAACCGGCGACCTCGAGCTTGGGAAGCTCGCACTCTACCGAATGAGCTACTCTCGCTCTTAAAAGGAGTTTAAAAAGCTAGCGGATTTTGGGGAATATTTCAAATGATAAATGGTTTTAGGGAAAAGGCGCAGTTAATTGGTAAAAGATTGGAGAACTTTTTGGAGCTGGGCCGCATCCTGTGCCAGAGCACATTGTTGTTTGGTCGCTAAAGAACACAATTCTTTGTGGGAACGACCCTCCGCTTTGATGCCAAAGCCGATGGTTTTGATTTGGATGTCGGGAAAGGCTCCTTTGGCCATCATCACCCTGCCAATTTTGATCGGAGAGAGTTGATCATCCTGCCCATCAGAAAGCACAACAATGACTTTGGAGGGCGTTTGGCCAGCATCCGGAGCATTGTAAGCAGAGGAATAATAATAATGCATCGCCTGGAGAATCGCGGCATACAAATTGGTGACTGTGCCATCCTTGGGAATCTCAATATTTTTGATGATATCAGCTAATTCCTGACGGGCGGCTGAGCCTTGTGAGCCAATCGGGGCAAATTTTCCTCTTTTTTTAGGAGCATCCTTCGCAACCGAAACAGAATGCTGGGTCACTTTTACACTGAAAGTCCACAGTTGAAAACGGGCGATATCCACCATTTTTTCCACCAGAGTGATCAGAGCCGTTTTTGCGGCAGCGAGCTTGGTCATATTTTGACCTTCCACCAATGCTTCCATCGAACCAGAGACATCCATCAACAGAATAACATCTGCGACATCCTGGCTGGTCGGTGTGGCCGGAGTGACTGCGGCGGGGGGTGCTGGCTCTAGTGCTGGCTCTGG
>WASW01065609.1_pt1 | contig 17506 bp, 15 predicted proteins | sample 5698521 | NCBI WGS metagenome assembly WASW01 (sample SAMN11175560, study PRJNA528189) | sponge metagenome | isolation source: marine sponge | host: Leucetta | place: Antarctica: Western Antarctic Peninsula, King George Island | collected 2013-01
GCAAATTTGACTTTGAAAACAGCTTGAACAAATGGGTGAGGATACCTGCGACCAAAATTATCTGGCCCTATTGTGAAACAGGCCTTCTATATGAAAGTACCATCCAATGGGTTTTGCACCGCACCGGCGGCCAACTGGGTAACTATAACGCACCAGTTTATAAAGAAGAGTTGGTCTCCAACACAGATTTCAGACGATTTGATGATACCCTGCGCCTGGTGCTTGATTGTACGGACCAACAGTTAGTGGACCTAGAGACGTGTTTGAAATCCCTCCGCCAATCGGGTGGGGTTGCCTATGGACTTCACGCGGCCGACACGGCCCTAATGACTTGCCTGTTGTTCAGTCTGGAAAATTCTGAACACTTCCACTTCATCGACGGTGGTGACGGTGGTTTCGCGATTGCTGCAAAACAATTGAAAGCACAATTGAGCGCGGCCTGACATCAACTGTGGCGCCGAGGTATATTGATCATAATCACGCCAATGATCGCCGCTCCCAGGCCGATCCCGATAACCGGCGTAATGGTCTCGCCCAAAAAAGCGACACCAAGAACAACGCCTACACCAGCCCTCAGGTAACTTTGACTGGTGACGCCTAATGATCCCAGTGTTCTGATTAACCGAAAGTAGATAATCAAGGCCATGCCGGTGCAAAATACGGCAAGAACCAGCGCCGCAATTAACGACGGTGTTGAGGGCTCAATCGTCCACGGACGATCCAGATACAGGCTCGCAGGAATCAAACAGACTGTTGCCCAAATCATCGTCGAGGCCGCGGTAACAATTGGCGGCAGGTGTGAGAAGTTTCGGCCATAAATAGCCGCACCAGCGTATAGGATTGCGCCCAGCAGAACTGCCAATTGCCCGATCAATTGCTGACCAAGGCCACTTAAAACTTCAACACCGACAATCAGCGCAACTCCTGTCACACCGAGGCATGCCCCCAAAAGTTTGAATATTCCCGCAGGTTCATGCCGCGTAAAAAACAAGGTGATGAAAAACACAAATATAGGCGAGGTGGAATTAAGAACACTGGCGAGACCGCTACCAACAAATTGTTGCCCCCAAGCCAGCACCGTCCACGCACCAATGCTATTGAGAAACGACTGAATGAATAACATTCGCCACGTCTTGCTATCCGTCGGCAGTGACTGTGCCCGAAGAAGCATTACAATCACCAAAAAAACAGCAGCAATCGTCACCCGCGTGGCAATCAGTGTTACGGGCGGAATGGTCTCAAGCGCTATTTTTATCAAAAGATAAGATGACCCCCAAAGGAGTGCGAGGATTGCCAATAGCAGAAATTCGACAACTGGCGCGGCCGGCCGTTTAGCCGTCATTGAGGGTGCGCCGATGCACTGTCGCTCGGTACTTGTTCCCGGTCCTCCATCCCATAATCACGGATGACGTTTGTAATTCGCAGGCGATAATTCCTGAATAAGGTGTTTCGCCCAGCTTTTTGAGCTTGGCGGTGACTGTGAAGGTTTCGCCATTCTTTAACCGCCTCTTCATCTTCGAAAAATGACAGAGACAAAATTTTTGTGTCGTCTGTCAAACTTTGAAATCTCTCGATTGAGATAAAACCTTCAATTCGTTCAAGTTCTGAGCGAAGATTTAACGCAATATCCAGATAGTCCTGCTTATATTGTTTATGTGGTTCAACTTCAAAAATGACAGCGATCATGGTATCACCAATGACGAATGTGGGCCGGATGCATGTTTTAAGAATGTTCGGTCTTCACGCAGTAAAAACTTCTCCTTCATGGCGAATTGATAATTCTCAATGCCAAGCTGATCGGCATTCAGACGTTCTCGGTACGCTTCATATGCGGCTAAACTTTCAACGGTATAGACGCCATAAGCGAGTGTACTTGATCCTTCATGGGGTGCGTAATACCCAATTAGGTCAGCACCACAACGCGGGATCGCCTGTCCCCAGTTTTTGGCATATTGTACGAACTGTTCTTTCTTCGTCGGGTCGATGTGGTAGCGAATAAAGCAGGTAATCATTAGTTTTCTCCATCAAATGAAGTCCTGTTGTAGTCCATTGCAAAACGCAAATGGTTCGTCTATGGTCGAAGTATGAAAGAAGGACCTGACATTGCTCTTTTGGGCTCTCTGATCGGCGATCCAGCGCGCGCAAACATGCTGACGGCGCTCATGAACGGCATGGCGCTAACGGCAACGGAACTCGCGGGCGTTGCCGGTATTACTGTACAGACTGCCAGTTCTCATTTGAAAAAACTTCAATCCGGCGGTTTATTGCGACAACGCAAACAGGGCCGCCATCGGTATTTTTCGTTATCAGACGACGAAGTCGCCAGCGTGCTTGAAAACCTAGCTGGTCTTGCTGAAAAAAAAGGTCATGTTCGGGTTCGAACAGGCCCGAAAGACCCAGCCCTTCGTAGAGCACGGGTGTGTTACAATCATCTTGCGGGCGAAATGGGTGTCTTGATGTACGACAGTCTCGTCGTCCGGGATTTATTGGCCCTTGGCCGCGACGACCTGACCCTCACGACGAAGGGGCAATCCTTCGTCAGCAACTTTGGCATAGACGTCGACGCCCTGACCAAACTTCGCCGCCCGGTGTGCAAGTCTTGCCTCGATTGGAGTGCCCGGCGCAGCCACCTTGCGGGCGCATTGGGTACGTCTTTGCTGGACCGGTTTTTCGACCTTGGTTGGGCAACCCGCAAACCTGAAACGCGGATTGTCAGTTTTTCAAGAAATGGTGAAGCGGAGTTTTTGAGCCTATTTCCGGCGTAAACAAGGCGAAACTATCACCCATGCATCGTCAAACCACCGGACACACTTACCGTTTGCCCCGTCATATAAGCGGCGTCAGCACTGAGTAGAAAACAGACAAGTCCAGGGTAATCGTCAGGTTGGCCGAGACGCCGCAGGGGAATGGCGCGTTTTAGGGCTTCAACCAACTTTCCGTCGGGGTCAAGGTTTTCAAGCAGTGGTGTTTCGGTCGGTCCGGGGCACAAACAATTTAGCGTAATGCCGTACCGTGCAAGTTCGCGTGCAAGGGTTTTTGAAAGTGCAATCACTCCCCCTTTGCATGCCGAATATACGGACTCGCCGGACGATCCTACGCGGCCTGCATCCGATGCGACAAACACCACCTGGCCCCCACCATACTTTGCCATCTCGGTCGTCACGGCATGAGTGACGTATATTGGTCCCTTCAGGTTGATATCGATAACTTTATTCCAATGGTCCGGCTCACTCTCCAGAAACGAAATTGCACGATCCCATCCAGCATTGTTGACGAGGCCAACAATCGGTCCGCTCGTTTCAATAGCGCGTCCGACACCGCCGTGCACCTCGTCCCGATCAGTGATGTTGACCTGATAGGCTGTTGCCGTTCCGCCTTTATTGATGACCTCATCTGCGACATCATTTGCAGCATCAAGATTAAGATCAAATATGGAAACCTTGCACCCTTCCGATCCAAGGCGCTGACAAATTGCAGCGCCAATGCCACTACCGCCGCCAGTAACCAGGACGTGTTTTCCGATGAGTCCGCGCATCAAATATCGTCCAGCGGATACATTGGGCGCGGGATGTTTTGGAAATCAAACAGATCATAATCGGAGCTGCAGACCCCGCCGCCCGGCACCATTACAATATGCAGTGCAATGTCTTCAAACCCGGCGCGAAAGTGTTGTCGCGACTTAAGCAGGATGTATTTTTTTGTCGCGGGATCTATACCGGCCTGGGTATAGGGGCCGATGTCATAAGGCTCGAGACGGATCGAGCAGATAATAATTTCCACATTCCCCGGCAGTTCCAGTACCGCACTGTCGCCAACTGTAGCTTTCATGCCGGTCATCATCGGGCCGGTAATGACATAATTTCCATCACTTAAATTGGTCACTTTACCACTCACGCGTAACGGCTGCCCCTTGCGGTTGATCGATGGCATATCAGTTTTACCGCCCAGATCGATCGTCACCTCAGCACCAATGCCTGCGGCCTGTAATTCTTTCACCGCTGCCGGGTCCCAGACCGGTCCAACGACCATGTCTTCAAACCCTGCTCGGAGAACAGCTTCAAGCGAATCCATTACATCCGTCATCCCGCCGGAGCCAACATTCTCACCATGATCAGCCATCAAGATGGGGCCATCGGAGTAGGATTTTGCTTCAGCAATAGCTTCGCTCAGCGTAGCGCTTTCAAAGACAAAATCTGCCCGATATTGCCAGGCTTTATTTGACAGCTCATCACAAAGCGCGAGCCCGTTCGGATTGTTGCGGTCTGCAACAATCACGGTCGCGAGGCCAGCATGGCGAATATCGGCTAAGGGAAAGCCGCCAAATACCGACGCCGTCAACACCTCACCATCGGTTTCGGCCTGAATTGCCCGGTCCATAATAGCTTTCATTGGCTCGCGTGACGGAGTGTGCATATTTAGGTGTGTCATCATCGGCATCACCTTCCAAAAAATTACGGGATCAACCTCGCCATCAATGGCCCGCAGCAACGTATGCATTGCGCGCGCGCCCGTCTCGCCAATGTCGATATGTGGATAGGTCCGATAGCCGGTAATCACTGTCGCATGCTGCGCCATCGCGGCGGAAAAATTGGTGTGAAAATCGAGCCCTACGGCAATCGGCACGTCAGGTGCTACGGCGCGGATACGGCGTAATAACTCTCCTTCGCCATCATCATAGGTTTCCGTAACCATTGCACCGTGAAGGTCGAGCAATACGGCATCGCAGCCCTTCGCAACAGCGTCACAAATTGTGCCGCACATATGCTCATAGGCGGCGGTGTCTACCGGGCCGCTCGGCGATGCGCAGGCGGCGATGGCGACATCGATTTCAGCGCCCATGGATTCTGCGATATCAACATAAGCACCGATGCAATTATCCGTGCCGCGAAAGCTGTCCGCCGCCGCGGTGCCATAATCGGGTCCGCCCGGACCTGTTCCTTGGCAGAAGTCTTGAAGCAGGGTCGGTAAGGGCGAGAACGTATTGGTTTCATGACGCATCATGGCACTGACGAATTTCATTCCCTAGCCCTTCTTCTGCCAGCCACCGGCACCGGTTTGCTGAAAATAACTAAGATCATGCCCGGCCTCTTTATACTCTTTGAAGCGTACCCGCGCGGCGGCAACAGCCTGAGGGTGATTGCCGTCAAACAGTTCGAAACACCTCTCGAACCTTTCAACATTTGGAGTCTCCGCGCCATCGGTCAGAAACAGAAACTCGGATTGATTGAGATTTTCGTCCGAAGTAGAGAACCAGATCGGCTGACGGCCCGCTTCGCCGTCCTTAACGGAACCATGCGGCACCCAAGCATCCTGATCATAGGACCAAAGTTGATCGACCAGCGCTTCAACGCGTTGCTCAGACCCGGCCAGAACCAGCGCCCGTTTACCCGCCTCCAGAGTCTTTTCCAGTAATTTGGGTAACGCCTGTTCGAGAGTCGAGCGTTCAAGGTGATAGAAAGCAATATTGGTCACTTGTACCCCCGGATGGATCAATCAGTCGTGATCCTACAATGATCGAAGGCAAGCGTCATCCCCGATATTCATACTTTCGCAGCAACCACCTCAACGCCCTGCATCATGCCCATGTCTTCATGGATCAGGTTATGGCAGTGGAAGACAAATTTTCCCGTGTAGGTACTGAACCGCGTGCGAAAGGTGATGCGTTCAAACGGTGGCAATTCCAAGGTATCGAGCCAAATTCCCGGCTCCACACCGCCGCCGGATATGACCTGAAATGGATTAATATGGATGTGGAACGGATGCGGGTCTTCCGTGTGGTTATAAACTTGCCACTCTTCAACAGCACCGAGGGGAATTTGCCAGGGTTTCTCGCAGGAAAACGGTTCGTTATTAATCAGATAATGATCATTTGGCGGCCCGCCGGTCATACCAAACTCCAAGCGCCGCCCATAGGTAAGCTCAGATTTTTCAATTGGTGTCAGCGCCGCAATTTTCGGCAACGCGCCACTGAACAAAGGCATGTCAACCAATTCACCCTCGACGATAACCGTGGCCAGCGTGCCGACCCCATCGCCGCCACTGAGGACGTAGGTGCCGGGTGCACCACCTTTAACCAAAACATCGGCACGATTACCGGGGATAAGTTTCACGTGATCGGTGATCTGAGATTTCGGTAGTGGATTACCATCATAACAGAGCGCGGTAAATTCGGTATTCTCGAGCCTCAAATCGGTGGCATAGGCATGACTGGCATTTATGAGGCGCCAGCGCTGAACTTCACCGGGTTTAATGCGAATAACCGGATTTTCCTGTCCATTGATGTAGAATTGATCACCCATCTGCAGGGTCTCGTAGTTATCGCAGATACCGTCTTTATCGAACCGCTGGGTCTGAATTACCAGGACCTGATCTTTAGCAGATTTAATTTCCGGGATTGTGTCCATCTCACCTAAAACAATTAATGCACCAGACATGCCGCTGGCGACCTGCAAGGCGACTGAACCGTGGAAGTGAGCGTGATAGAAATACGTCCCTGGTGGATGGTTTTTATGAACGTCATAAACATAGTTGAACGATTCACCATGCCGGAGCAGCAGGAAGATGTCATCTGCTGGGGCACGCGGCGATACATGCAATCCGTGAACATGCATGTTGGTCACATTAAAACCACGCGGCGCATTCTCGCCCGGCACCGGGTACGGCGTACAGAGATAATCGAGAGGATCGAACGGCAAGTTATTGTTCAATTTCAACCGCAGCATATCCCCGGCCTCAATGCGCAACGTTGGACCAACGGCCGCGCCATCAAAGCTTCTAAGATGCACGGTATCGCCACCAAGATCATAAGTACTGATGCGCGCATCAATTGCGGTATCCAACAAACCGTCGCTGGAGTTTCTGACGGTGGGCTGCATAAGATCAGGCCCTGGTAACACTGCCGCCAAGGCATTTCCGATCAAAGGACCGCCAACACCAATTGCTGCAGTCGCACCAAGCCCCTTTAGAACTGACCGCCGTGGGTATGTCCTGGGTGAAAGAGTTTTTGTTTTCATAAGGTTTTCTCCCCCCCCCGATTAAACGTCTCTGCGATGTGATCTGCTGCCCGTAACCCCAATGCCGCCGCAGTTTCCGATGGCGAAACAACCCCTGATGTGACGTAATTACAGGTACCGACAATAAACAAATTGTTATGATCATGACTGCGGCACCACTTGTCGACGACCGAGTGTTTAGGATCATTACCCATCCGGCAGGTGCCTGAAATCAGCGCTGCACCCGCCGCCAAATCGTTATACCGAGGATCAAGTTTTCCATCCAATAGCTCCTTAAAACTTTGTCGATCTGGTTTTGGTATCCCGCCGGGAATGACCCCGCCCATTAATTTCAAAACTTTAAGGCCTCTGATCCAGGACTGGTAAATGCCCTCCATTGTGTATTTGTCGAACCTGAAATTAATTTTCGGACGCGGCAGATCCATGACTTTTGTTCGCTCGGTTGCCAAGGTCACCCTGTTCTCTTCGTTTGGCAACATCTCAACCGCGTTGTCGATATAGACCTGACGCACCGTGTTAGCGTGAACCCGATCGCGAAGTCCTTTACCGAGACGCCCGGCCTTGATGGCATCTTCTGCCTCGGTCAAAGGTCCGGTGGTCGCATCAAATCCACCATTGATTATAATCGCTTCGATACTGGCAAAGTCATTACGAAATTGACCATCTCGAAGTCCCCGGAACGCCCCAGTAGCATTAACTGGCCCACGCAACGGATACACCGGTTTTGGTACATATGCCTTGGCATCAACGCCGCCCATACTCATCAGGTTACGGCCAACCTGATCACTTGAATTGGCAACTCCGTTTGGCGCGTTTTCACCCTTAGAGAGCAACAGAAGTCTCGGGGTTTCAATCCCATGCGCGGCGAGAATAAAAAGTTTGGCGCGGGCAACCCCCTTAATAGGGTTTTTCGGATCCTGGAAGTTAGTATAATGAATTTCCTTTATTTTCTGATTATCGTCGACAACGACCCGATACACCACATGACTATGATACAACCGTGCTCCCGCAGTTTGTGCTTTGCGAACATGGACACTGCCGTCGTATTTAGCGCCAATTGGACAGATGTAAACGCAACTGGCATTGCCGCAACATTGTGGTCGATTATCGTAAGGCACAGAATTGCGGCACTGCGGCAAGGGCCCGATGGAGTCGCCGACTTTCTCAGCTGCCTCGTTCACTTGTCCATCAAGATAGGTGAGTGGGATATAGGGCATTGGAAACTTGATTGGTTCTGGAGAAATGCACGTTGCATTCCCTGCAACGCCCCAAGCTTTTTCCACGCGATGATAATAAGGCGCCAAGTCTGCGTATGATATCGGCCAATCTTTGCCTCTGCCATATACTGATTTCATACGAAAGTCGTTCGGATACATGCGCTCCGAATGCCCCGTAAAATGCCATGACGTACCCCCGACGTTTCGAATGTAGAGCCCGGTAAATCCAACCTGCTTCAGCGGATTTGTGGAATCGTGATCATCTTGAACATAATAATCCCAGGGGTTTTCTTCGTCCGGTGATGGGGCATAAGGCGCGGTCACATAGGGAGAATTGTTATCTTTGACTGAACTCTTTTTGAACCGCTTGACGGCGTCGACACGGTTGACCTCTGGCCCGGAATCTATCATCGCGACGTTAAGTCCATTGCCTGACAATTCCCAAGACATCAGACCACCCACCAAACCCGCGCCAACGACGACAATATCTGCATCAATCACTTCTGTTGGAATTTTAGATATTGCCATTGTTATACTTTTCCCCGAAATGGATGTGCCCAATAGCCGAACTTACCCCCGCACGTTGCCGCTGGTTTGGTCCAGTCACAAGCCCGCCAGACCAATGCATCGTCATAGGTCAGTATAAGTTTAGATTTATCTTTTCTAATGATCGTGCCGGTATACCAAATTCTGGCCAGTTCCCGCGCTTTTGCGATCAATTGCCCACCAAGAGCACTAAGCATCTGTTCTTCGGACGTGTCGTCTTTTAGATCTTCTAGGCGCAAGATCACATCCCCCCACTCCGCCTTACCGGCGTCATCTTCCATACGCAAAATTGCATCCCAGATAATTTCCGCAAGTTGAGTGTAAGTCTTATCAAGTGGAATTCCGGTAACCAAGCTGGAGACCTTGAGAAAACGGTCAATGGATACAAGCTCAGTAGCCGCGCCACTGTCCGGGATTGCAGAGACAACTGTCGCTGCAGCCAACCCCTTTAGTATATCCCTTCGGGCCGGTGAACTTAGATTTAATTTTGGTTGGTTGTCGGCGCTGGCAGGTTTGTCAAAAGACATGATCGCCTCACTTTATTTATTTGTTCGCTCTGTGTTATTGATCGTCATACAATGACTTTCACACTAAGGTATTTTAAATAGATATAACAATCAGAAATAGTATGTATTTCGGATGACTAACTCATTCCTGTAATTTTTAAAATAATTCGACATACTATTGGCGGCTGATATAATTTGTATATAGTTCGGCACACAATCAAAATTCGTAAAACGAATGCCTAAGAACTGCATCATCCCAACAAATGAAGGACCACTCACGTTTGACAACCCAATCGAATATTGAACTTGCAGACCTTGAAGTTGGCCTACGGTTGCAGTTGCTTGATGTGGCACTGAATTCAATTGATCAGGGTTTCGTTGTTTGGGACGATAGTGATCGCCTTATTATCTGCAATGACCGTTTTCGCGAATTATGGGGATATTCGAAAGAATTGGCGAAACCAGGCGTCCTCGCCATCGAGCTCATTCGATATGATGCCGCTCAGGGCCGCCATGGTGATGACGCCCCTGATAATTGGGTCCACAAAAGAAATCAAACAGCAAAAAAACACCATAAAGAGGGTACATTTGAGCAGTTTACAACAAATTCCGGACGCACGCTCTATATCCGCAGATATACAATTTCCGCGCTTGGTCAGGTATCCACGTTCACAGATATCACGGACATAAAAGCCGCGGAAGCGGAATTGAAAAACAAGACCCATCTCCTTGAAACCACACTCAATTCTATTGACCAAGGCGTTGCGATTTGGAGCGCGGAGGAGGAATTAGTCATTTGTAACGATCGATTTCAAGAGTTATGGCAGTATCCGGAGGAACTCACGCAACCCGGCACGCCGTCGATCGAATTTATAAGATTTCTTGCTAAGCGAGGAGAGTATGGACCTGGTGATCCGGAAACCGTCGCTCAAAACTATTTAAAAAATGCGCTAAAAAAACATCGTGGCGGCGAAGATGAACAGCACACGATCAAATCCGGAAAAACATTTTATGTACGCAGATATCCGGCAAATAATTCAGATACTGTTTCTACTTTTACGGATATTACCGTTCTTAAAATAACTGAAGAAGCATTACGAGAACGCGAAGAGCAATTACAGCAACAAGTCAAAGAACTTGAAGACCGCGAAGAACGATTGAAAGTGCAGAAATCTGAACTTATTGCACTTGCCGAAGACCTTGATTTGGCCCGAGAAGAATCGGAACTCCTAAATTCTCAAAAAGACAAATTCTTTTCGATTATTGCCCATGATCTCATGGGACCATTCAATGGGCTTCTGGGGTATTCCAGTCTATTGTCAGCCAATGTCGAAAGCATGACTCCCGCATTGTTAAAGGAGTCGGCGGATGCAATTCATGAATCTGGCGAAAGGGTATCAAAACTTCTCGATAACCTTCTAACTTGGTCACGTTTACAAATGGATGGTATCGAACAAGAGAAAACCAAGATCAATATGAAGGCCATAATAGAAGAAAATGAGGCACTTTTTGGACCGATGGCAGCTCAAAAAAACATCGATCTAAAATGTCAGTTTGATCGCTCTCTTATCGCATTCGCAGACGCAAATATGGTCGACGTTATCGTTCGAAATTTATTCAGCAATGCCATAAAGTTCACGCCAAAAGAGGGTTGCGTGAGCATTGAAGTCAGAAAACTGAACAAATTTATTGATTTGACTGTTTCAGATACCGGCGTCGGTATGACCGACGAAAAATTGAAAAAACTGTTCAAGATCGAAGAATGGGTATCGACAAACGGAACCAACGGCGAAGGTGGAACCGGCCTTGGGTTACAGCTCTGTAAGGAGTTCGTCGAAACACTTGATGGACATCTTCATGTCTCAAGCAAAGTCGGAGTCGGCACGCGGTTCAAAGTACAATTGCCCCGACCATGAGGCGCATACACGTAATTTATTGGATTACTTAGATAGAAACGCGGCCCACCATTGACAAATACTGTCAACGGCAGGCCAAGAAAGCTATTCATTAAGAAGGAGTATTATTTCTCGTAGTGTTTGGCGACAAAATTGTCGAGCAGCCGAACACCAAACGCAGTTCCGCCTTTCGGAACGGTCGGCGTTGCTTTGCCTGACCAGGTGACGCCAGCAATATCGAGATGCGCCCAAGGGGTTTTACCGACAAATCTTTGTAAAAATTGCGCCGCGGTAATAGATCCCGCACCACGACCACCAGAGATATTTTTCATATCCGCAATGTCACAATTAATTGATTTATCGTAATTTTCATGCAGTGGAAAACGCCACAATTTTTCGTTCACATCCAGGCCGCTTTCCGTCAGACGTTCAGCGAGATTGTCATTGTTTGAGAACAATCCGGCATGTTCACTTCCAAGTGCGATAATAATCGCTCCGGTTAATGTCGCCAGATTAACCATGAATTTCGGTTTGAAACGGTCATTGGTATAATGAAGAGCATCAGCCAATACCAAACGCCCTTCGGCGTCGGTGTTCAGAACCTCAATAGTCTGTCCAGACATTGACGTTACAATATCACCTGGACGTTGCGCGTTACTGCCCGGCATGTTTTCAACCAGCCCAACAACGCCAACGGCATTGGTTTTGGCCTTGCGACCAGCTAATGTTTTCATAAGGCCGACGACGACACCAGAACCGCCCATGTCCCATTTCATATCTTCCATACCACCAGATGGTTTAATGGAGATACCGCCAGTATCGAACGTAACGCCCTTGCCAACAAAAGCGATCGGTTGATCCTTTTTATTGCCGCCGTTCCACTGCATAACGACCATACGGGACTCTCGAATTGAGCCCTGCCCAACTCCTAACAATGCTCCCATCCCAAGCTTCTTCATTTGAGCTTCGGTCAACACTTCGACCTTAACGCCAAGTTTGGTCAATTCTTTGATACGTTTGGCGAAGCTTTCTGGGTACAGCACGTTAGCCGGCTCTGACACCAGATCCCGTGTCATAAATACACCATCCGCAATTTTTTCGCACCGCCCATACGCGGTTCGCGCCTTGGCGGAATTGGCGCTCAGTACTTTTAATGTTTTCAGGCTAGGTTTTGCATCTGCTTTTTCTGTAGTCCGATATTTATCGAACCTGTAGGAGCGCAGTTTTGCTCCATAAGCCAATTCAGCGGCGATATCAGACGGTTTGAGAGCGCAGCCATCAATTGCATCGATACAAATCGATACGGACGATGAGCCGACGGTCGCGAGAGCGGCGTAGATTTGGCCACCGGTATTTTGTGCTGACGTTACGTCGTATTCTTTTGCTTTACCCAGACCAATCAACAAGATCCGGTCGAGTTTTGTACCTGAAGGTGCCAGTATCGTCAGGCTTTGTTGAGAATTTCCCTTAAATCGACTCGCCTTCATAGCTCGCGTGATGGCCCCGTTTGTTTTTTTGTCCAGCGCACTGGCCGAACTGGTCAGTTTACGGCCGTCGGTTGCCGTCACGACGATGGCACCAGTGTTAATGTCTCCGGGGTTTGCAAATGCGATCTTCATAAATGTCTCCCTGACTCCCTAATGGAAGTACCGAATTAGAAATTGAATAGGTGTGAGACGCGTTTACACGATTCAAGCGCTGAGGGCAAATTTGCAGGTAAACTTATTGACGAATAAACATCATACCCAAATGCGATTAAGACTACGAGGTCGACAGTTCTTCATCTATACCTCTCAAACTGGTCCCCTCGCTCCGCTCATGGCTGAAAAGCCAGACCAAGCCGCCAGGAAGTGAAATCAGTAGTCCACATAATCCTACCATAATTGACAAGGTTACTGCGTCTCCCCGAGCAACGCCAACTAGAGCGAACGCTGTGACAATGGCTTGTTCCCGAACCCCCCATCCCCCAATTGAGATTGGAATTGTAGTTACCAGAACCACAGGTGGAACAAGGGTTAGGCAGTCGAAAAATGTTACAGATAGTGCAAGCCCGTCGGCCAGCAAGAAAACAACAAATGAAAGATTGATGTGCGTTAACAATCCCCAAAACAATACTTCGAACCCGTATCGAGGGTTAAAAAAAAGGCGCCGCGTATCTCCTGCGAGATATCCAAGTCCTCTCACGATTTTCCACTTTTGCATGCGTTCTGGAATGCAATCCAATATCATTATTACCACTAAACCACCGACGGCCAGCGCCGTCAGCAAGAGTGCAGCAAAATGAATTATTTTAGCTTGCATGGGGTTGATTTCAGGAGAAAAAAACGGTTGCGTAATATCGACCATTAAAACCAACGCTATTACTACGACAATCCGTTCAAGCATTACACCATTGATGGCAGTTCGCATAGTGAGTCCAGAACGATACCCAAGATACATTCGTACAGCATCTCCCCCTGTTCCTCCAGGCAACGCTTGATTAAAAAACATGCCGATGTAAAAAAGACGTAATGAATTCCAGAATGTTAGTGGTGCACCAATAGCAATAGCGACGGCACGCCAACGTAGCCCACCCAAACATGCCTGAAAACACAAGGCGAACAACGCAAAGGTCAACATTATCAAGTCAATATGGCGCGCTTTCTGAAACACAGTCGCCAAATCCACATCAAATTTATGAAAAACATACCAAAGTAGCCCGCCAGAGACGGCAGCCTTGAGGGTAATCAGGACCCACTTTTTCAACATTATCTTGAGGGTAATCAGGACCCACTTTTTCAACATTTTATCGTGTACCATGTTTATATCGAATTAGCGGATGCTTAGCAGGTCGGAGAGCAAGTGTCACGGCGCGGTTTTTCAGTCTTCATAATTCTCGCGATGCGCCGAAGCGTTCAGAAACTAACTAAACTTAACCGGCACTCTCTTTCGCCCCCAGTCACCGGGTAGCCCCTCAAACACACCCTGCATCGGCGTACCACAAGACTTACAATTACCGGAATAATTACCGTCAAATGCCAAGTTCCAGGTCGATAGTTCATACCAATCTCGGCCAATCGCCATATCACCACAATTGTGACAATAAGTGCTGGCACCTTCTGCGTGATGCACATTGCCTGTATAGGCATGTCGCACACCGTTTTTAAGTGCAATATCTCGACATGCAATCAGCGTTTCCTTTGGCGTACGTGGTAAGTCGAGCATCTTCCAATCCGGATGAAAGGCGGAAAAATGCATTGGCACATCAGGACCAAGGTTTTCCACCACCCAGTTGGTCATGTCATCGATCTCACCCGGATCGTCGTTCTCACCGGGTATAACAAGATTGGTAATCTCGAACCATACACCGGTTTCGTGTTTTAGATACTTCAGCGTATCCAAGACACGCGCCAGTTCACCGGAACAAAGTTTTTTATAAAATCTTTCTGTAAATCCTTTCAAATCAACATTCGCCGCATCGATATGGTTAAAAAACTCGCGGCGCGCTTGATCTGTGATGTATCCCGCCGTCACAGCTACAGTTTTCACGCCAACGTCATGACAAGCTTTGGCAACATCAACAGCATATTCGAGGAAAATCACTGGGTCATTATAGGTAAAGGCGACACTCTTTGAGCCCGTCTTCAACGCCGCGTTCGCAATCGCCTTCGGGCTTGCTTCGGTCTGTAGTTTATCAAATTCGCGCGACTTGCTGATATCGTGATTCTGGCAAAAAGAGCAGGTTAAATTACACCCCGCTGTTCCAAATGACAGCACCGGCGTGCCGGGAAGAAAATGGTTTAGTGGTTTTTTTTCGATTGGGTCGATGCAAAACCCGCTGGAGCGACCATAGGTCGTCAGGACAATTTGATCATCCTCTCGCGCACGCACGAAACATAGTCCCCGCTGCCCTTCATTCAATTTGCAAAACCGAGGGCAAACATCGCATTGAATGCGTCCATCATCAATTTTATGCCAATATCGCCCCGGAATTGTGCTCATTTTGAACTTCTAATATCTATGATTGTTGCATTGCACGGGCTCATTTCAAACCACACGACGCCTATAATACGCGTTCTTGCTCTAATTGTAACCGAATAGAAATGCCTTCTTCGCTCTGTCCGATATTGATATCTCTTGATATAATTCAACAATCAAATTTTCCGACATTGGAGAGGACCGTCACTATGGGTTTCATTAGGCGCGCAGCGGTTGCTGGACATTTTTACCCTGGTGATGCTTCCGCCCTGACGGCAGCTGTTAATAAATATTTGATGTCTGCGAAACCAGAGGATGGGCCAGCCCCAAAAGCCTTGATCGCGCCGCATGCCGGTTTTGTATATTCTGGTCCAATCGCCGCCAATGCCTATATACAGATCAAAAAAATTGCAGCGTCAATAAAACGCGTCGTGCTTCTTGGACCCTGCCACCGGGTTGCGGTTAACGGCTTGGCCTTAAGCGGCGCAGATGCATTTGAGACCCCTCTGGGTCAAATCAATCTGGACAGAGCTGCGGCTGAGAAAATACTAGAGCTGCCGCAAGTCGAGGTTTTTGATGCCACGCACGAACTAGAACACAGCCTCGAAGTCCATTTGCCCTTTCTCCAGGTATTACTGGATGACTTTACATTGGTGCCGCTAGTGGTTGGGAAATCAACACCATCTGAAGTTGGAGAGGTCCTGGATAAACTTTGGGGCGGGCCGGAAACATTAATCGTCATCAGTTCTGACCTGAGCCATTTTCTAAGTTATGAGGAAGCCCGGACGCTTGATGGGCAAACATCAGAGGCTATAGAAAACTTAACATCTGAACACATAAAGCGCGACGGCGCCTGCGGGCGTTTCCCCGTCGCCGGAATTATCGATCAGGCAATCAAAAGAAACTTGTCGGTGACAACACTGGACGTCAGGAACTCAGGAGACACTGCAGGTCAAAAAGATCGGGTTGTCGGTTATGGGTCCTGGATGTTCACCGAACCCCAAACCGAAACTATCGGCGAAGAAAGGCAGGTCGCTGAGCTCCTAACACCACCACCTGCTCAGACAAAGAAGTCAAAACAGAGACCGCCGATTAATCTTAAACTGACACCTGTTAAAAAAAACGTGCCTGAGGTTGAGCCTGAGCCAGAGAAAACTCTTTCTACTGATTTTGAGGAAAATTTCGAAAAATCCACTCACGACCTACTTCTCGCACACGGACCTGACCTTCTTTTACTGGCGGCTCTTTCTATAGACCATGCCCTTGATCACGGCACTCAGCTGGACGTTAACGTTACTGAACACCCAAAAGCGCTGCGCGCTGATGGCGCCTGTTTCGTTACGTTGAAAAAAAATGGCGAACTACGAGGATGCATAGGATCACCAAGCGCACATCGACCTCTTGTTACTGATGTGGTCCATAATGCAAACCGAGCGGCGTTCTCAGACCCCCGTTTCCCAAAACTGGAAGCTGATGAACGCGGCGAGATCGATATATCCATTTCAGTGCTAAGCCCTGCGACGCCGATGAAATTTATCGATCAGCAGGATTTTATGAAACAAATCAGAGAAGGCATCGATGGCCTGATTATTGAAGATAAAGGGCGGCGCAGCCTTTTTTTGCCGTCTGTGTGGTCGCAGTTACCTCAAAAAAATGATTTCGTCGGGCGCTTGAAAGTGAAAGCTGGCCTACCGTTTGACCACTGGTCTTCGACATTTACCGCGATGCGGTTTATTGCTGAAGAGATTGCTGCCTCAGACCTTGGGTAATACCTCTTGATCAACCAGCATCTATTGACTTCCCGGCCTCTATAAAGAAAATCAGCCACCTGTAATTTAAACCTACCAGGAGATATATCCTTTTGTTAAATATCGGATTGGGATTCGTTCAACAAATTGCCGACATTACAAAACGTGCTGGCGGCGAAATTATGAAAGTTTATAAGACCGATTTTGATGTTGAGAACAAAGCTGATTCGTCGCCCGTAACAGTCGCCGATAAACTCGCTGAAAAGTTGATCCTGCGATCAATTCGTGAAGGACTTACCAACAAGTTTCCAATCATCAGCGAAGAGGCCGCGTCAGATGGTATTATTCCCGACGTTACCGGACAATCGTTCTGGTTGGTTGATCCACTTGATGGAACAAAAGAGTTTATCAGCAAAAACGGTGAATTTACCGTCAACATTGCCCTTATCGAACACTCCCGGCCCGTGTTAGGTGTGGTCCATTTACCAGAAAAAAACATTACCTATTTTGGCGCGTCTCTTGGGGCCTTTGTTCAACGTGGAGACAAACCAATTGAGCAGATCAATTGCCGCGCGCCGTTACCTGAAGGTATTACTGCAGTCGTCAGCCGTTCGCACCTAACGC
>WASW01087088.1_pt1 | contig 17495 bp, 15 predicted proteins | sample 5698521 | NCBI WGS metagenome assembly WASW01 (sample SAMN11175560, study PRJNA528189) | sponge metagenome | isolation source: marine sponge | host: Leucetta | place: Antarctica: Western Antarctic Peninsula, King George Island | collected 2013-01
GAAAACTGGGCTTCAGGCACTCTCAATCAACATAATACTGCGCTTCACATAAGTCGGCTTATGTTGAGCTCAACATAATCCGTGGAGCCAGCGTTCCATGCCGCCTGTCAGGTCGAAATAGGCCGGGTCGATAGCCAGTACCCATCTTTCATTAATGACACCCTGATAGAACCAGTCGGGCAGAACGATCTCCATGCCCCGGCTGTAGCCACCATTTACGATCAACTCACTCCATTCATTGATCCAGCTAAAACGGTGATGCCGTCTGGTTTTTTGGTCAGGGCCGAGTTTCAGGTTGTCATTGCGAATGCTGGTCTGGATTGTGGTTGACTGTAAACGGTCAAGCGCAGCGCGAAGGCGGTCATATCCGAGCTTTCCGGTCGGGCGGTTGGCAAATCGCAGGAACTGATGCGGCATGAATCGCAATAACCGAGAAGTCGGTTCCCCTCGGTTCCTTGCATCCATGATCTGGCTTGCTGCCCATATAAGTAAGTCAGCATCCCAGATTGTGGCCATGCCATATTCGGGGACGGCTTCAACTTTTATGACAACACCATCACGATCATACAGTAGAGGCTTGATCCGTCTTCCCTTTGCCAGGGAGAAGAACGGGAAAGCCATCAAATCCTGATAATCGCGAATTCCGGCAGGGGCGGGATTGCACGAAAACAGTTCAAGTTGTCTCCGCTCCGAGGGCGGAAACGGGTTCATCCTTCTTTAATCTCACCAATGAAACTTTGCTTGTTTTCGTTCATCCATTTATCAAGATCAGCCGGATCATAGAACACCTTGCGAAATCCTTGAGAGTAAACTGGGCCTTTGCCGACTACGCGCCAGCGATAGACTGTAGCGGCACTTACTCCAAGGTATTCGGCGGCCTGTCTTGTATTCAGGTATCGTTGTTTAATTACTTCTTCTGTCATGTCTGTGATCTCCTCGTTCTGACGAGAGGCAATGAAGCATAAAAAACCGCTGGCGTAATGGACGATTATTGCGCCTATAAAAAACGTCCACCCTGAATTCGTCATTTCAAAAGCTCGCGGTATCCACCATTCATAAGGTTGACTGCTTTGGCTATACGCCTTCTGATTACCGCACGAATTGCCGAGTAATTATTCCATTCGGCAACAATCCTTTCTTCGCCAAAGAGGTCGATTCCTATGTCGTAGTGCCGTTTGTTTGCCAGTTGCCCATCAAGGGCGAGCAACAGCTCTTTATAATCAGTTTTATTAGGGGGAGACTTTTTTTAAGAGGACTGTCTGTCGCGATATACCAGAGGTCTACGCTACGCGAGAGTTGGACGGGTAATTTAAGGGCTACTGGTAATCTGAGGACCAGGCCAGAGTTTTGATTGAATGACCGTCCATCTTTAATTTGCATCTGTACAGATCTGTCTTCATGTTCGACTTTCAAAATCAAATCACCATTAAGGAGCAGGAGGCCGGAGATTTCAGCTCCAGCCATAGAAAGCATTGGCATCAGGGCTGGTTCGCCATGTTGGGCTATCTCTGCATCGATTGTCGGTTGAGCTGACCAAAATGGTACTCCTTTACAAGCAAGCCTTTCCGGATATGCAAAGGCAAACAAGCCCCATTTTCTTGCGGCTAGGTCAGATGGCTGTTGCTCGTGGAACGAGTTGAAATCATGTTCTATTTTTGATTTTGCATAAGCCGGGAGTGATTTCACATCGGCCTTGTATTCCGGGCTTCTCCGTAAAAACTCCCATGCGATTATTGCTGTTTTGTCCGTGCTTGTCATTGTTCAATTCTCCGTATAGTGTTGATAAAGAATCACCACTACAAGATGAGAATCTTGCTGTGCAATCAAAACTTACTAAAATGATGTAAAATACAACTATATGTTGTGAAGCGGGGTTTTAAGCCGGGGTTTTGCTTGTGTCGATGCCTGAAACAAGAAATATTTGGTGTTTTGCGGATCGTTTTTGAGGGGGCAGCAAAATTCTGACATTTGATTGTTGTACTGAATGCCGAATTGAGCCTTGTGTCTTAAACTGCCAACAGGACTGGATATTTGAATTCTTGACTGGTGGGCGTAATCATGGAATTATTACGCATCTGAAATGCGAGATAATTCCGAGATAAATCCATGTCTATACATCTTGTCGGCGAGACCATTGATGCAAAACAGGCCCATAATCGCGCTAAGGCGGGTGAACTGATCCAGCTTGTACGCGGGGTCTATGTTGAGCAAGGAATTGACGTCGAGGCTGCGATCCTTGGATATGCCGTGCGCATTGCACACTATCTTTACCCCAGGGCATATTTGTCGTCAGCGAGCGCAGTGTTGCTTACGCCGACAGTGGATGGACGCCTGTTTATAAGTGGCAACCGGAACCAGCGGGTGCGACTGCGCAATCTTGAAATTATCCAAAATCAGGCTCCGTCTAATCCCTCGACGGCCAGTGCGGTGATTGGCGACGATCTTGGAGAGCTGCATATAAATGCCTCTTCACCGCGACAGCGGTTTCTTGAGGCTTTTCGAGTGAGAAGCGAACACGCCAGCGCCTTGAGTTCTGATATGCGCAACCAGATGGCAGAGCGGTTAGTTGAAGAATATGGCTCGCCAAAAGCTGCCGCCGATGCGCTCTGGTTACTGGCGCGCGAAAACAGTTGGTACCGTGAAGGCGAAGGTGCAGAAAGATTTCTGTTAAACCAGCCCGGCACGGCCAAAATTCCGATCAACAAGGCCGCGATTGACTTGCTCGTTGCATGGCATGGTGAGCCACTTGGGCGATTGACGCATGACGGGTTTGAATGGCGATGGAAACCGCAAAAGCGCAAAGGGCCGATGCTTGTACGAGAGACAATACCGGGAAAATTACCCGCCTTTATCGAGTCACTTTTGCCGGAAGGCTGGCTCGCACAGGTATTGCTTGATCGTGATGAGCGCGAGGTACTTCGCCGTGGTCGCCGCTATATGTCAAATGTCACAATCGTCACCAGCCGCAAGGAAATGGCGGAATTGTCGGCTGACATCCTCACCACCCCCATATCGGCATTTAGCGATGGCGGCTGCTTCACCGGGAGCTATGGCGGGCCAACACGCGGAGAATTCGAGAAGACGTTTGAAGAGAACCTGGCGAGCGTTTTCGAGCGTGCGGAAACTCCGCGCTTGTCAGGTGTCCAGATCAAGGCACCGATGTGTTTGCTCAGCGATGGAACTTTGGTTCCGGCCATTGAGCAACCATTCACCCATATCTTAAAACCTGCCGGAACGGCTGGGTTTGAAGCGTTGCCCGTTGTTGAATGGCTCTGCCTGGAATTGGGGCGGGCGGCTGGGTTTGAGGTTCCGGATACGGCATTGGTTAACATGCCAGATGGGATGCCGCCGGCTTTGCTCGTCGAGCGGTTTGACATCCGCCGCAGCGAAGATGATCCACGACGGCTTGCGCTTGAAGATTTTTGCTCCATTCTGGATTTACCAACATCTGCCAAATATGACGGCACAATTGAGCGCATGGCACGAGGGATGCGCCCATTATCGACAGAACCAGCCGCTGATCTGGATATCCTGTTTCGCCGGGCTGTCTTTGCATGGCTTATCGCTGATGGTGACATGCACTTGAAAAATCTTGCGATGCTGAAGATCGCTGATGCTGGTGCCAAAGTGTTTACGTCAGTGCGCTTTGCACCACTTTACGATGCTGTCACGACACGGGTTTTCCCCGGACTGACTGGCGACCGTATGGCCCTGAAGCTCAATGGCAAAGACGACCGACTGGTTCGCCGGGATTTTCTAACCCTGGCACGAACGATTGGATTGACTGGCGAGCAGGCACAAACGGCTATGAGCGAGATTGCAACAAGGGTAGCTGATTGTGTGCCTGCTCTGATCCTTCCGAAGTTTGCAGAGCAATCCGATTTGGCAAAAACAGTGCGAGACAAGGTGGTTGCCATCGTTGCCGATCGATCACACCCGGACGGGGCGATGTTTCATGATTGATGTAAATATATTTCGAGAGCCGACCATTGCCATGAACGGACTTCACAGAGTCAATGAAGTCTATACGATCTATTATGATGAAACGAACAACATCAGGCGCTTGCATGTCACGGCGGACGGCCTGAATGTCAAAGAGCCCAAATGTTTCGTATTAGGCGGCATTGCGCACGAAGGGCCAGCCCGCGATCTCGATTTCGAGAGCTTACGTTCTACGCTCAGACTTCAAAAAACAACAGCCGAAATTAAGCTGAAACATATCGGGAAAGGAGATTTTCTTGATATGTTGTCTTCAACAAAGGTCGAGGTGTTTCTGAACTGGATAATCGAGCAAGGTCTGTTTTATCCACTATCTGGTGTTGGATGTGATGTACTGGTCGGTGGTAGATATTGTCGATTCAATCGTCGGAGAAGCTGGGCATAAACAGCTAATGATGATCTCTCCCGTTTTGAAAGATGATCTATATACGATCTTGCGGTATGACCTTGATGAGACTGTGGAATTGTTCAAACGCTACACCTATCCAGATGTCGGGAGAGAGCAGCGGCCAGCTTTTGTCAGGGAGTTAATAAAATTGTTGAATGATCGGCGTGATCTTCTCCCTGACTTTAATTATCACATGTTGAAAGGTCTTCTACAGATCGCAGAGAGGCTGGAGTCTTTGCCATTTCTGGAGGATGAAGAGGCGAACGTATTGATCGACGAATTCAGTACCTTCTATATGACCAGAATTTGCCTTTTCAAGAATTCAACGCACATTCTCGACATCGAAGAAAGCATCATGGGCCGCATTACGGAAGAGTCGTATTTAGACGACGGGGTTCCTGTTCAAAATTTCCAGTTTGTGGACTCGAAAGATAGTATCGGTGTGCAGGTCGCTGATGTTGTGGCTGGTTTACTCGGCAAGTGTTTCACATTCCTGAATCGCACAACGATGGAAGAGTTGACAGGCCTGCAAGCGCAATTCTCACCGCTTCAATCTTGCAACTTGTCACTCTTGTCAAAACTCATGGATATTTCGCTAGATGAAAATTCCGCATTCGGAAATTATGTGGCCAGCCATGAAGATCATTGCAGGCGTAATTTCCTCTTGGGCCTTTGATATCAAATTGTTTTGCCAAGTCAGAGCAAGAAGCGGGGCGAATTATTCCCCCATCATTGTTTCTTCGAGCATCGCGTCGATCCTTTGAACGGCGAAGCGTAGTGGGTCATCTGCCAAGTGAGCGTAGCGGGCGGTTGTTTCGACCTGGGTGTGGCCAAGTAATTTACCGATCATCGGTAGGCTTTCACCCATCATCACGGCACCAGAGGCGAAGGTGTGTCGCAGATCGTGAATGCGGACATCGGCCAATCCGGTTGGTAATGATATTTTCGATGCTTCGGCGGCGTCCTGGCACTCCTGCCACGAGGGTAGTCTGCCGTAAGCTGTTTCCAGCTTGCGAACAAGTTCAGCCGTTTCTTCAAAGTAATCCCGCCAAAAAAGGACTGTTGCACTTTTACGAACGCGCCGCCACGGCTTTTGGAGGTCGCTCAGGTGCGCTCCTTCCTGCTTGCCAGTAATCACATAGGGGTTGCCTTCAATACGCTCGATGTCTCCAAGGATGCGGAGGGCTGCTTTGCCAACGTGTACGGTTTTTGATCCGGTCTTTGAATCTGGTAGCATGATACGGTCGCCCTGAATATAACTCCATTTCAGGGTCTGGATTTCCGAAAGCCGTGCGCCAGTGAAGATCAGCAAGCGAAAGGCATTGGTAGCTGAAGGTGCAAACTTTTCTTCGTCTTCAAAAACCTTGCGCAAGCAGACCATCTCTTCTGGCAACAAATAACGTTCTCGCTTTTGCTCTTTATATTTTTTTACGTGATAGCAGGGATTGGAGCGATCCGGGCGGTATCCCCAGACTTCGGCTTGATTAAGCATCTTGGACAATACGCCAAGAGTCCTGTTGGCTTGATAGGGGGTTTTGCGCATGGCGTGGTGCATGTCAGAGACATCATCACGAGTGAGCTTCATAACTTTAAAAAGGCCGAGTGCAGGTAAGATGTATTTATTGAGCGCATGAAGGTATTCGACCTGGGTGCTTTCTTTGCAATGGGAGGGGATGTATTCGCGTTCGAACCGTTCAGCAAGCTGCTTAATTGTCGGAGAGTGTCGCTCGGCTCTTTTTTCTTCATTTGGGTTGATGCCGTCATCAATATTGTTGATGATTTTTTTTGCTCGGCTCTTCGCTTCATCAAAGGGCAGGGTGCCGTATTTTCCAATTAACACACGGGTGGTTTTACCCATCCGAAATGTTTGAGCTATATATCGTTTGGCACCACTGGGATAAACTCGGACACCAAACCCCTTAACCTGGTCGTCCCAGATGAAGTATTCTTTGTCAGTGGGCGTGAGGGATTCAATGTGTCTTTTAGTCAAATTCGTCATGAGCAAATTCGTCCCGGAATTCTATAGGAATTTTTGAGGCTATGGTTTAATATGATTTGTTATGACGTATGATGACAGGATGAATTAAAAAATCAATATAAATCAACATGATGATGACTTAATATGATTTAATATGACCTATTCATAAAAATGGTAAACAAACTCATAACCTGAAGGTCGCAGGTTCAAATCCTGCCCCCGCAACCAAATTTTCTTGCGAAAGCCTCTCTGGCGTTAAAGCCGAGGGGCTTTTGCCTTTTGTGCATAGGGACAGGATCCCCGCTAAGTCGCCCTTGAGTTCGACTTTGAGGTCTCCATTGACGGGAACCAGTGTGATCTCATCAATTAATGACCTGATCTGTTCGGCGACGAGAGCGAAAGATGCAGAGGTTCAAGTCATTTGGTTCTGCACAGAGATTTCTCAATATTCAATCCGGCACCTACAATATGTTCTACGTACAACGCCATCTGCTCAAACGGGCCGCTTTTAAGCACTATTGTGCCGGAAGCTTTCGATGTATTGGAAAGAGCGCGCGCGGCGGCTTGAAAACCAACGGTGAAGGATCTTTTTGATCGCTGTTCGTTAATATGACAATGCCTTGCAGACTGATACTCAATTTGTCATGGCCCTAGTTGGCCGGCTCAGTTTCCTCTGACACCGCCCTACGGATTCTCACTAAATATTTTGCGTAAGCGAAGGCTGGCGGGATCATTGTAAGAATAGTGATTATTCAGCATCTCTAACCCGTGTTGCCGAACGTTAACGCCTTATCACCACACAGTTCCTATCTTAATTTGACGGTGGGCGAAATATTCGGTATTTTAGTACCTGAATAAAGTATTTGGACAATTATCATGCAGTTTCGATGGAAATTCAATCAGGAGGGAGACAGAGAATGAAATCATTATTGAAACGGGCCGGGCTTACGGCTCTAGGGGCAGTTACCGCCATCAGTCTTGCCGCAACAAGTGCGCAGGCCGGCGATACGATCAAAATAGGGTCATTTTTGACTGTTACCGGCGGGGCATCGTTCCTTGGTGATCCAGAAAAGAAAACGCTGGAGATGTATGTTGCCAAAATCAATGCAGAGGGCGGGGTTCTTGGTAAACAACTTGAACTGATTGTTTATGATTCAGGCGGAAGCCCGAAGAAGTCCGGTCCTTTTGCCAAACGCCTGATCAACGATGACAAAGTCGATATTCTTCTGGCAGGATCGACAACCGGTGCGACCATGGCCGTTATTCCGATCGTTCAAAAAGCGGGTATTCCCTTCATTTCCTTCGGCGGTGCCGGGATTATTATAAATCCTGTCAAAAAATGGGTTTTTAAGACACCCCACACCGATACGCTCGCTGTGCAAAAGATATTCACCGACATGAAAGGCCGTGCCATTTCAAAAATCGGACTGTTGTCAGGTAGTGGCGGGTTCGACAAATCGTGCCGTAAAAATGTTCAGGCCCTGTCGTCTGGTGCAGGCATTACCCTCGTCGCCGACGAAACTCACGGCAAGGGTGATACGGATATGACGGCACAAATCACCAAAATAAAAAATGCAGCCGGCGTACAGGCCATGATGTACTGCGGATTTGGCGCGGCGACGTCCATTGTCGCCAAAAACTTCAAACAACTTGGTCTCAAAATTCCCCATTACCAGACACATGGATCAGCGTCGAAATCGTTTATCAAAAATGCTGACGGTGGTGCCGAAGGTGTCCGCCTTCCGGCGGCGGCTCTGGTTGTTGTCGATGCCTTGCCGGATTCTCATCCGCAAAAACAGGTGGCAACTGCCTACAAGAAAATGTACGAAGCTATATCTGGAAGCGAAATTTCGTCCTTTGGCGGGCATGCCTATGACGGATTGATGATTGCCGTCGAAGCCATCAAACGTGCTGGATCAACCGACAAGGCTGCGGTTCTTGCCGAGATTGAAAAAACCAACAACTATGTTGGCGTTGATGGAATTTATACCATGTCGCCGACTGATCACCTGGGCCTCGACAAGGCATCATTCGTGATGGTTGAAGTGAAAAACGGTGACTGGAATATGCTGAAATAATTCATCATCCGTCAGGACTAGGCTCCCCCGAGCGATTTGGGGGAGCCGATATTTTAGGCATAAATCACCCTATGTTCGCCGAACTTTTGCAGTTTTTGTTTTCCGGCATTACCGTCGGTGCTATTTATGCGCTGGTTGGCCTCGGCTTCGCGATTATTTATAACGCCAGCAATGTGATCAATTTTGCGCAGGGCGAGTTTGTCATGCTCGGCGGCATGGGAACGGTATTCTTCATTGGTCTCGGGATGCCGATGCCGATGGCCTTTGTACTTGCCATCTTAATGACCGTAGCCGTTGGTTTTGCGTTGGAGAAATTTGCCGTTGAACCGGCCCGCGATGCCCCTATCGTCACTTTGATCATCATTACAATCGGTGCCTCGATATTTCTGAGGGGTGCGGCCCAGGTTATCTGGGATCGGAATTTTCACAGTGTTCCGGCGTTTTCTGGCAATGATCCGATCATTATTGGCGGTGCATCGATTCTGCCGCAAAGCTTATGGATCCTCGGCAGTTTGGTTGCCATCGTTATTGCCCTTCAATTTTTCTTCAACCGGACCATGACCGGCAAAGCGATGATCGCCACGTCACATAATCCTCTCGCTGCCCAGTTGATGGGGATAAACACGCGCATGGTTCTGTTAATGAGTTTCGGCCTGTCAGCCCTTCTTGGCTCAAGTGCCGGCATTCTGATCGCGCCGATTTCCCTGACGTATACAGGTGTTGGCATCATGTTGGGACTTAAGGGTTTTTGCGCCGCTGTTTTGGGGGGGCTGGGCAAACCCATGGGGGCCATAGCTGGCGGTTTGATCGTTGGTATCAGCGAAGCCATGACGGCAGGATATCTATCCTCAGCTTATAAAGATGCCGTTGCCTTTATTATCATTTTGGGGGTTCTGTTCTTTATGCCGAGCGGTTTGTTCGGTGGTCGGGAGACCGAACGGGTATGAATGCGCTCGCCAAACCCGAAACAGGCGGCATCCTGACCCTGGCGATCATTATCGCGGTCCTGCCCTTGTTCCTGCCCAATAGTTTTTATTTTGACGTTGTCATTCTTGTTGGCATTAATGCCATCGTCTGTGTCGGGCTTAATCTGTTGATTGGTTACGCTGGACAGATCAGCCTGGGGCATGCAGGTTTTTTTGCACTCGGCGCATATTTCTCGGGAATTCTGGTCAGCAACCATGACTGGCCCCCTCTCAGTGCGATGCTAGGCGGGGCCACTTTTGTTGCCGTTCTATCCTATGTTCTGGCCCGTCCTATCATGAAACTGCGTGGCCATTATCTGGCGATGGGGACGTTGGGCATGGGCATCGTTATTTCCATTGTTCTTAATCAAGAAGGCGATTTAACCGGTGGCCCTGATGGTATGCCGGTCCTCGGGTTTTCACTTCTTGGCTGGGAGCCTGAGGGTGAACTGACCTGGTACTGGATGGTCGGAGGGGTGTTGCTAATCGCAGTCTGGCTGGCACTCAATCTGATCAATTCCCCGGTCGGTCGGGCACTGCGCGCTGTGCACGGATCTGAAGTCGCGGCCGGCGTCGCTGGTGTCAACGTGGCGCGGTACAAAATTTTAGTGTTTGTGGTATCCGCTGTTTTTGCAAGTATCGCCGGCAGTCTGTTCGCCCATTACTCCGGTTTTATTACCCCCTCTGAAGGTAATTTTTTCCATTCCATCGAATTGGTCACAATGGTCGTATTGGGCGGCATGGCTTCCGTCTTCGGTGCTGTCGTTGGCGCCGCCGTGCTAACCACGTTGCCGCAGCTGCTGACTATATTTCAAGATTACGAAATGCTGGTATTTGGTGCTGTGATGATGGTGACGATGATTTTCATGCGCCGCGGGCTGGTACCAACGCTGCGGTCTGCTTTGAAAAGATGGATCAAGTGAGCTTGCTCAAGGTCGAGAACCTGAGTAAGGAATTTGGTGGAATTCAGGCCGTCGATGACCTCAGCTTTTCAATTGATCCCGGTACAATTCATTCCATCATTGGTCCCAATGGGGCAGGTAAGACAACACTGTTTAATCTGATTACCGGTGTTTATACACCCAGTTCGGGCAAAACATATTTCAAAGATCAGGAGATTACCGGCGTTCCTACCTTTGAGTTGGCCGGATACGGTATTTCACGGACATTTCAGAACCTACAAATTTTCTTCAACATGAGTGCCGTTGAAAATGTCATGGTTGGCAATCACCTTAAGACCGATAGCCGTTTCCTGCCGGGACTTTTAGGTTTTTCTTCAATCAAACGCGGCGAACGTGAATGCCGTCAGCGCGCCGAACAGATTATGTGTGATGTCGGCCTCAAACGATATATTGGTAGCGACGCCGAACAGATGCCTTACGGGGCTCTGAAATGGTTGGAAATTGCCCGCGCGCTCGCCAGCGAACCTGAAATGCTTTTGCTTGATGAACCGGCGGCAGGGTTAAACCCGTCGGAAACGCGTGAAATTGATGAGTTGATCAAGCGCATCGCCGGAAAAGGCATTACCGTGGTTCTGGTCGAACATGACATGAAACTGGTGATGGGTGTGTCAGACCATATTCTGGTCCTCGACAGCGGATGTAAGTTGGCCGAAGGAACGGCCGATGAGGTTCGCCAGAACCCGGATGTTCTCGATGCCTACCTTGGCCATGGCCGTAAGGAGCATTAAATGCTTCTCGATATTCAGAACCTGACCAGCCATTACGGACGCATTATGGCCCTTCGCGGGATTGATGTGCACGTTAATGAGGGAGAATTGGTTGCCCTGGTGGGGGCCAATGGCGCGGGTAAGACCACGTTGTTGCGCACCATTTCGGGTGTTCAACCGGCTAGCGGCGGTAACATCAAGCTTGGCGGAGAAGACATAAGTCAGGTGTCATCGTCGCGCCGGGTGAAGCTTGGAATCAGTCAGGTTCCGGAAGGGCGCCAGATGTTTGGACCGATGTCCGTTGAAGATAACCTGATGCTGGGCTCATTTACCCGTAGCGGGGCCGAGGCGGCTGAAACCATTGAGCAGATGTATCAGCGCTTTCCCATCCTGAAAGATAAACGACGGCAGGCGTCGGGAACTTTGTCGGGTGGGCAACAACAAATGCTGGCCATCGCCCGGGCCTTGATGTCGCGCCCGCGCATATTGCTTCTTGATGAACCCAGTATGGGCCTTGCCCCGCTCCTGGTTGATGAGATCTTCAAAATCATCTGCCAATTGCGCCAAACTGGAACGACAATTTTCATGGTCGAACAAAATGCCTTCATGGCTCTTGAAATCGCGGATCGAGCCTATGTTCTGGAAGCTGGCGAGGTGACCTTGTCAGGGACTGGAGATGACCTGCTGTCCAATGACAAGGTTATAGAAGCCTATCTTGGAATCTAGCGCAATTCCCGAGTAAATTGGCTCAATTTGCGACGACGTAATTGCGTACTAACAAAGAGTTAGAGGGTTTCCGGCGAATTTTGGATCGCCGAAACGCTCTAGCGTAATTCCCGAGTAAATTGGTTCAATTTGCGACAACGTAATTGCGCACTAACAAAGAGTTAGAGGGTTTCCGACGATTTTTGGATCGCCGAAACGCTCTAGCGTAATTCCCGCGTAAATTGGTTCAATTTGCGGCGACGTAATCGCGTATTAACAAAGGATTAGGGCGTTTTGGCGATCCAAAAATCGCCGAAGATGTTCTAGGAACTTACGCTTTCGGTCGCATATCACGAACGCGCACAGCTTTACCTTCTGAACGAGGAACTTCGCCCGGGCCTAGAACAACTGTTCGGCAAGTGACGCCTATGCGTGCTTTTATGATGTGCACGATCTCGCCAGCGATCTCATCATAGGCGCTTGGCCCAACCTCAGGGCTGGCTTCGACCTCTACGGTTAGAGTGTCCATGTTGCCCTCACGTTGGAGAACAAGTTGATAATAGGGCTCGATTCTGGACTGCCCCAGCAGTACAGACTCGACCTGCGAAGGATAAACGTTTACCCCGCGAATAATCAGCATGTCATCGTTCCGCCCGGTAATACGCATGATCCGAACATGGGTTCGTCCACAAATACAGGGATCAGTATTCAATCGCGTAATATCTCGCGTCCGATAGCGCAACATTGGTTGCGCCCATTTGGTCAGCGTTGTAATCACCAGTTCGCCAACCGAGCCCTCGGGGAGTACATCACCGGTGTCCGGGTCGATGGTTTCGAACAAGAAACAGTCTTCCCATCCGTGCAAGCCGTCGCGGGCCTCGATACACTCAGCGGCAACACCTGGCCCCATGATTTCGGACAGGCCATAGATATCTACGGCTTTAATTCCAAGACGCTCATCGAGTTGCGCCCGCATCGCCTCGCTCCAGGGTTCAGCGCCAAAAATGCCAATCGAGACCGGCAGGTTCTTGATATCAACGCCTTCCCGTTCAGCAACTTCTGCGATGTTCAGGGCATAAGACGGGGTCGCGCACAAAACCCGCGCGCCAAAATCTTCGAGCAAAACGATCTGCCGTTCAGTAAATCCACCCGATACCGGCGTCACCGTACAACCCAGTGCTTCCGCACCGTAATGAGCACCAAGGCCGCCGGTAAACAAACCATAACCATAGGCGTTATGAACAATGTCACCCGGCAGAGCACCAGCGCAGGCCATGGAGCGTGCCATCAGGTTTGACCAGGTATCAACATCACCTTTGGTATATCCAACGACAGTCGGTTTTCCCGTTGTTCCAGAAGAAGCATGAATGCGCAGCACCTCTTCGCGGGGAACGGCAAACATCTTGAATGGATAATTTTCGCGTAAATCCGTTTTTACGGTAAATGGGAATTTGGCGAAATCATCCAGTGTTACGAGATCATCGGGCGTAACGCCTGCGCTCGCAAAACACTTTTTATAATGATCAACATTGTCATAGGCATGGCGGACGATTTTTTTCAGTTTGTCCAGCTGCACGTTGGCCAAGTCAGGACGCGCCATGGTTTCAATTTCTGGGTTATGTTTGTGCGTCTGGATGGTAGTGTCGCTCATAGGTCTCTCCCCATTCACCCCGCCAAGGGTTTATCCGGTTTTTCCGCAATCTTTATCCGGATCATGGCGCGCCTGATACAGAAGTTTATCCACTTCCGCCGACAGGGATGACGGGTCATTCCTGAATTTAGATGCCCATAGTCCAAACAGATCGTTCAGTTTTTCCAGCCCCCGGGCGCGAACGCCCCCATACCCCCGCGCCAGTATCGCTAACTGCGCGGTCTTTAAAGCCAACTTCGGGTCTCCCGCCATGACGTCAGTCATGGCCCCGAGCCAGCGATCAATCGCAGCCTGTTCCAGCTCAAACCTATAACTTCGTGGCCGCCAGTTCTTGAGTTTGGCCAGCACCTTCAAAGCACCATAACCATAAGGTGTTGTCGTCGGCAGCCTCAACCGAAGCCCCGCTGTTGATGACGTGTTATGACCTTTCATGATTATGCGTCCAAGCCCCGGTGGCATCAGGCTGGCAAATTCTTCACGGCCCGGTTTTAAAAACTCGGTAACGTCCAAGGGTGCCGTATCATCAATGCCAATTTCGGACCGAATACGCGCCAAGCGCCCGGGCCTAGTTTTGAGCTGGGCAACCCGGATCACATCTTCATAAGTCATCCATGCGCCAAGCCGCTTGGCTACCTCCTGAGATAGGGCCGAATTGGTCGTTGCAAACGGCTGAAATCGTTTAAGAAACAGGCGAGCGTAGGCATCGCCTTGATAATCGATCAGGCGGTTACAAATGTGACCAACCAAACTGCGGCAATGAATTGGAAATTTATTTATCTCTGAGACCATCGCGGGCGGTGCCGGGGCGAGGTCCAGATTATCGTTTGATGTTTGATCAATCTCAGGCGTTACGTTTTCGCCAAATCCGGTGGCAAAATCAGCGAGGCTTGGATCAACAGCAACACCTTTTATGCGGATTGCTTGCTGGAAATCCTGTTCGGATATCGGTAATGCGCCCGACGCTGCAACGCAGCCGAACATCACGGCATTTCCAGGCGCGCCCGGTTTGCCACTCAACGCATCAATATCCACGGCGACGACGGACTTAGCCGCGCCTTCAAGCGCTGAGAGAAGTGTATCCGTATCGACTGCGCCATCACCGGCGACGGTTTTTTCTGCCGTGCTGTAGATGCGGCTTTTGGCGGTCAATACAGTCGTCCGTTTTGTTATCAGACCAAGTTCCAGCGCCCGCACCGCTTCCAGCGGCTCCATTGCAATCATCAGGTCCAGGCCATCGGTATCCGGCGTCAGGCAAAATACAGGTTTCTCGGCCGCGTCCCGGTCAGGGTACATTTCAAAATAATACGTCGTCGCGCCGGTGCGTTGTGCGACGCCCGGTATCGATGTCACCTGCGCCGGGTACCCGCTGTGATGGGCTGCTTCCGCCAACCATTCGGCGAGCACACCGCCGCCTTGCCCACCAAGCGCAGCGATCTGCACACAAATCGGTTCGCGTACCGTCATGACGCGCCCATCCATGACATCAGTTTTTGGTTTATCCCGGACCGCCAGCGCTGCAACGCATTTGGATTAACGATGCCTTTGGCTTTGTAAAATGACGGGCACAATTGCGCCGCATGGGCATTTTCTCCGCACAGATTACACGCCGCGCAACCGCTGTCGACGTATGCCGTCGGACCATCTTTTAAAGGATCCGTTGTTGCTTTCAGGGTCAATGACGGGCAGCCGCTTAAGCGAATGCAGGAATGATCGCCTGTGCAGCAATCCTGATCGACGCCGTAACGAGCGGTGCTGACAGGTTTTCCTATTTTTAGGTCTTCAGCCTTTATCGCCTTATCACGGCGATTTATCGCCAACCTGCATTCATTACCGGACATGATCACCCGAAGGCCCAGCCCTCTGGCATCAAGGGCCTTTTCGAGCGCCTCCTGCGTTGCCTTGACGTCATAGGAGTCAACGTGTTGTATCCATTTAACGCCAAGCCCTTTAAGAGCCTGCTCAATTTTCAATTGTACGGGCTCACCAATCGGCGTTGCCCCGGTGGACGGCACATGCTGCTGCCCTGTCGCAGAAGCGTATCCGTTCTCCAAAATGACCAGCACCGCGTCCATACCCTGCCACTGCGCATTAATGACGCCGGTCGATAGTCCGTTATGCCAAAATGCGCCATCGCCCATGACTGCGATGGCCGGTTGATCAAGCGATCCGGCAATCGCCCCGCTGCTGGCCAGGCTGAGGCCATACCCCAGAACCGTATTGCCAATGTTAAAGGGCGGCAATGTGGCGAAGGTTGAGCAACCGATATCCATGGACACATGAAGTTGCCCGCGTTCGCGCATAATTAATTTAAGTGCTGTAAAGATCGGACGTTCAGGGCACCCCGTACAAAAACTTGGTGGCCGCGCCGGTAGCGGCAGCGCCGGTTTATGAGCCTTGGCCGCTTTAACCCGTTTTTCGATGGCATTGTTATGGCGTTTGGTCTTCGCCGACACCGTTTTGTCGCCAACGGCGCTCAGATAGGTGGCGATCCCGGACCGAACAAAAGGTGTCAAATATTCTCCCGTCGTCGGGATCACGTTTTTCCCATACACCGTACAGGTCATTTCGGTGCGTTGAATAATAGAGCGTATCTGTTCTTCAATGAACGCCGGGTTGCCTTCTTCGACGATCAAGACACTGTCTTTGTTTTTCAGAAAATCTGTAATTTCGTCCGGCACCAGCGGGTGAATGACATTAAGAACCAGAAGATCAATATCAGAGTTTCCAAAAGCATCGGCAAAACCAAGGCGAGATAACGACCGCATCACAACGCCATGCATGCCCCCCTGCATGATGATACCGACACGGTCGTTTTTGCCGGCGAATACCTCGTTCAAGCCGTTGTCCTGAATATACTGTATCGCCGCTGGCAGGCGCTGTTCGATCTTGGCTTTTTCATGAGCGTAGGTCGACGGCGGCAGGACAATTTTCGAATAATCAAAATTTGCCGATAGCGGCGCGTTTTGACGTTTGCGGAAGGCCGGACGATTTTCTTTGCAGATAAAACTGCCGGTCATATGGCACGCCCTGATCCGCAGGGACAATAGAACCGGAAGGTTGCTGGCCTCAGACAGCTCAAAGGCATGTTCGGTTAAATCAACAATGGTCGGCATGTCATAACGGGGATCAATCAACGGCATTGATGATTTCATGGCGGTCGCATGGGTGCGCTCCTGAATGACGCTGGCGCCCTCGCCATAATCTTCGCCGATGACCACAACCGTGCCGCCCTTAACCCCGGCAGAGGCAAGGTTCGATAAGGCGTCGGAGGCGACATTTGTTCCGACAATGGATTTCCACGTCACCGCGCCGCGCAGCGGATAATTAATCGATGCACCAAGCATTGCGGCCGCACCGGCTTCAGAAGCCGATTGTTCAAAATGGATACCGTACGGTTCCAGAACAGTTGCCCGGGCGTCGGCTAACACGTCCATCAAATGCGAAACCGGTGCGCCGGGATATCCACCAACGTAAGAGACGCCAGCCTGCAACAAGGCTTTTGTAACGGCAAGAATGGCTTCACCATGAAACTCGTCGCCGTCACCCAGAAGAAGCTTTTCCGCTTCTTTGGCGAACGACCGTTCTCGGCTCAATGCTTTAACAGTTGTATTCATGCAACCTTCCCCCAACCTGGTTGGCCACCCGGTCCGCCGCCGCCGGATCCCCGTTCCGGCGCGTGGTTGATCGCATAACCCTGATTATAAGCAGCCTTCGTGATCAGCCAATATTTCACGGCCCATCCGGTAACCCAGACGAGAGTGCCGGCACAAACAGTTACAAATGAGGATATTTCAGCAAACAGATATCCGCTGCCAATCAACAGTAAGGGCAAGACATGTCCGACGACGATGAACGGAATGCTCATCGTGATAAGCACGGCAAGTGTCTCCATTGGCGCGCCCCGTTTCATCGCTTCGCGGTACAACCGCCAACTCCACAGGCGATAGGCCAGAAGCGCAACCAGTACAGAACCGACAATAGCCTCAACGGACGGCGTTATGGCGGGCACAAAAAGAATGCTGGCAGCCAATAACAATCCAGTTCCTTCGCTGAGGCCGGTGC
>WASW01029187.1_pt1 | contig 17455 bp, 17 predicted proteins | sample 5698521 | NCBI WGS metagenome assembly WASW01 (sample SAMN11175560, study PRJNA528189) | sponge metagenome | isolation source: marine sponge | host: Leucetta | place: Antarctica: Western Antarctic Peninsula, King George Island | collected 2013-01
GAACTAAACACTTAACCTATTGTAAATAAATAAATATATAATTTAATATTTATTTGTTATACATATAGTTATACATATTAGTATAAATTTCTTAACCTTTTATTCTAATTCAACTCCTGAATACTCACTAGTAGTTAAGCAGTTAACAGGGTAAAGTCTAAGAGCATTGGCATAAAAGCATGGAAGTCCATCCTCAGGACTCTCATGAGTAAGGTAAAAAGTAGATTTTATTTCATACTGCAATGTATTAGGGATATTCTCTGCTTTAATTTGCTGCTCAAGCCAGCTCTCTTTGTTGGATTTAGAAGGAAATATTTGGTATCTCGGAGTAATCCTGACTTGCCGGAGTTTTTCCACTAGCTAACAAACTTGTTACATCGCCTAATTCAGCAAGTGGGTATTTTGATTTTTCAACCTGCGAAATAATCTTTTGATAGCTTAACTTATAATAATCAGGGTCTAGCCTTCGACTAACTACGCTACTAGCTGAGACAGAAAATATGCGTCCTTTAAGATGGCTCTCTACTTCAGGCAGGATAATGCCTAGCTCATTTATTAAATAACCATTTATACTGTTTAGCAAGGCTTTTGCTTGTAGTTCTTTTTGTTTTTTTTGACTAAATGCAATATCATAAAACCGGACAATTTTTTGCTGCACTTCCTTTGAAACTAAAGGTACAGGTAACTTTTAATGTCTTCAGTTTGCAATCGCGGCAAGGTGTTACCTGTCATCAAATGTTTAGTTTGATTTTTAATTAAATCACTTCTCAAATATATGGTTAAAAATTCAATGTTTATATTTATAGCATCAAAGATATGGAACTCTGTTGAGCATATGCCATCGAATTCAGCAAGGTGTACTTTATTTAGATATGGTCGAAGTTTAGGAAAAAGAATTTGCCCTTTTCTAAAGATACCTGCACTACTAATGCTTTGCTTATCTGTTGTAGCAATATATTCACCAGTATCACTGACAATGTTTTCTAAACCAATATAAACATCTTTAGGGTTGATTTCATTCGTTACTTGCTTAGCACTAGAAACCACTTGGGAAAGTCGAGCTGTTTTATTTAGTGCTTTAATTGCCTTTATGGCATTAATTCTTTCGTGATGATATTGGTGGGGGTCAATACGCCCTTCAAGCTCAGAGTGTTTCACAAAAAAAACTTTGTTAAACCTCTCCTTAGTATTTAATTCAATATCACTCATTATTCACCTCACTAATAAAGCGGGTAAGTTCGGCACCAATAAAGACCAGCTCGTTTGTACCAGTTTTTTTACCTGCGGCGTCATACCCTATGTCTTCGGCAATAGCCATAAAAATAGGGTAGTCAGACATTTCTTTTTGTTTAGCCTCTTGAAAAGCTTCTTCTAGTTGCTCTTTTAGAGCTTTGAGCGACTCATTATATTTTACTGAAACTTCAGCTTTCCAAAATTTATATACTTCAGATTTTTTAAACTCACTTAAATCACCAGTGTAGTTTATCCCTGAAGTATTTTTAATAATGTCTTTTTTTTCTTTATCAAGCTTTTCAGCTTTTTCTTTATAACTGTACTCATTAAGCAGGTTGTTTTGTAAGCTAAGCTTAAGCTGTTTTATTTGTTCACTTCGTTCTTCGCTATATTTACGCAAAAATAATACGCTACTTTTTACGCCTGCACCTGTGGCAGTAAAGGCTGTTTGTGGCAAACTGACTACGGCAATAATGCGATACCACTCTTCAATTTGGTCACGGACGTATTGCAAACTACTATTGGTAAGCACGCCATCTGGTAATACAATCGCCAAATAACCATCTTCGGTTAAGAATTGATAGCACTGTTCAATAAACAAAACTTCCGTATTTTGGCTGTCACGACTTTTAGTGCCACTACTCTTCAAGTCCAGCCAGCTTCCATCTCTATTTCCAAAACCATAATGCTTTAAATAAGATTTTTCAGTTAATTTAACCGCACTACCAAAAGGCGGGTTAGTAATTATGAAATCAAAACGCCCATACTTAAAACCTTGGTTTTTACTTCCTTCTTGCTGTAATGCTGTATCCTTTAACAAGCCATCAGCAGTGATAACGTTGGTATGCCCATCATCATGGATAATCATGTTCATTTTAGCGGTACGGCTAATTTGCTCGTTTATCTCAATACCATAAAGGTTTTTCTCAGCAAAGTCGTGCCAGTGTTGCCAGTGGTCTATGCTATCCTGGTCAAAATAGTTGTCAGCTTGACGTCGCACTTTTTCAAGCGCATGTAGTAAAAAACCGCCACTCCCACATGAAGTATCTAATACAAGTGAATCATGCTTAATAGGTAATGCATTAACAATAAACTCAACAATTGGACGCGGAGTAAAATACTGACCAAACTCACCTCTGAAAAATGAGCCCATAAACGTTTCAAAGGCGCGACCTTTATTATCTAAGTCAGTTTTACTCAAATTGATGTCTTGCAGGTACTCAACAATCGTTCGAACTCGTTCCGGTGTAAGTCTAATGTTATCCCGAAATACATCGGGGTCTTTTTTTCGTCCTTCTTCATACAGTGCGTTAATGCGCTTGAACAAAGCCTCGTTAGTTTTTTTGAGTGCAGCCTCCCGCGTAGAAGCATCTTCCTGAATGATTTGGAAATCGTAAGCTTCCCCATTTTTTCGTACTATACGCTCATCCCAAATTTTGCAAAAAATGAGTTTATCAAGTTCGTCAAAGGCTTCTGAAGGGTTAAGTTGCCCACCTGCCCATAGTGCATTATGGGCCAGTTTAAAACGCCGCGTAAGTTCATCTTCCAATACGACTCTAATATCAAAAAATCTTTGGTCGTGTTTTTTGTAACTTAATTTTCCAGCATTCTTTACAAACTTATAGGGTGCGAGTTTATTTACACCAAATGCAGGAATATCAGACTCAGCAATACGTAGATTTTTACTTTTATCTACCTGAAAAAACTCATTCTTAATTTTTGAAGTTACCCAAACGTATTTAACATTATTGGGTAGCGCATGCGCATATGAATAAGCCTGATTAATTGCCTGGTTAAACTCTTGCTCTGAAACCTCCTCCTTCTTACATTCGACTAAAATGTGAGGTTGCAAACATTCGTCATCGGTATACACAACAATGTCTGCTTCTTTTTTTTCAGCTCCCATAGTTACACTAACAAAGTTCTTTACGCGCTGTGGAGGGTATCCGTACTCTAAAATCAAACGGCAAAAAGTTTCAGCTTGAACTTGTTCTTCAGGGTTTCCAAAATTACGGCTTTTCTTTTGATGGATATATTCTATCCGTTTGCCATTATCGTAAAAGCGAATCAGTTTCTTTGTTTCGCCTAGTTCAACAAAGTTCACAACTTTTAATTCTTCCATTAACTGAGCCTTTTTATGGTTTTTGTTAGTTTAATTACTATCTTTACTGAACACCAATATAAATTAAGCTATATCGATATATGTTGAATAACTTAAATTTCCAAAATTAGCTCTAAAATTTTTTCACCAAGGTATTGAGGCTTGCCTTTTATTCTCTAAGACTTCGCCATTACCCCGCCATGATTATGTCATACAGTGCTTTATCACTCACCCTCTTTTGAGGAATCTTGCATATCTAAATCATCATCAACCATATGACTCAAGGTCATAGCTTTGGCCTCTTCCTCTGTAATCAATCGAACAGTTAGTTCAGGCATCTCTTCTACTCCATCTTTAGCCTCACCAACATCTAACGAATGACGGATGGTATCTGATGTGTTTTTAAGCGCTGTAGAGTACGCTGCAGCTGCTCGCATTACTAATGCAGCTTTCTTTTTTGCGTCGGTTGCTTTTAAATGCTCAGAGGCCTCTAGGATGACGTTTCTGAGGTGGTTTGAGTGTGCTATGTCATCTAGCACCAGCTTAGCCGCCTCTTCTTGTATAGTAGGGCTAGATGTAACAAGGTTAATCATTTCAGTCTTTGCCTTTTCTATCACTTCAGCTTTAAGGCTGCCCTTAACCGATTTATGTTTAGACAAGTGTCGTTGTACAGTTCTAACACTTAAATTTGGTTTCTGGGCAATCGCTATATGTGAATACCCAGCCTCTCTTAAAATTATCGCATTTGTTACTTGTGCTGGTGTTGTTTCTCTTTGTCTTTTCATAGTTAATGCAACTCCTTAGCTATACCACTTTTACCTTTAACTCCAACTATCCGCTTAGTAGGATTAAGACAGAGTAATGGTATAAATACATTGTTCTCGGTAGTCGTGCCAGTCAAAGGTTGAAAAGTAGGCTTTATATGCTCGTCCGTTGTGCAAGCAGAATGCAGCTCTAGCTCAGTAGTCATGACTGCACTGGCTCGCTTATCGTGCTGCGAGCTTTTCCTAACAGGAGGTTTTCTTCTCTTTGTTGGTTCAAGATTACATAACAAATATGCACCACGACTATACGTCTTAGAGCTTATTTCTAGATTAATGTAGTTAGTAATGTCATACCAAGTTAAGGCAAACAAGTCTGGACCCATATTCAACCCACCCTGCTTTGTATGAGTAACCAATTGACGTTCGATTAGCTCTTTTCTAGCTTTTCGATTGTTTGTGTCACATGTCCAACCTTGAGAGTGAAGCCACTTTTTTGCTAAATGCAAATGGCCATTGTTCTTACCGTTATGCTGTCTCATTAGAGCAAACAACAAAGCCTTAGCCTTATCACTTGCACCTTGAAAACTATTACTATCTAAAACCGACCACGGAATAGATGAGTAACCACCTGATATACGCTCAGGGCGCTGTTCTTTTTTTAATCTAGCCAAGATATTTCCTTATCTATATGTTCTATTAGCGCTTATATAAAATCAATCACCTTTGGATTGCTCACCTTTTTTAAAGCCTTTTCCATATCATCACGAGCCTTCTTGAGCTTTTTAGTTTTTTTAGAGTAGGCTTTATATTTCCACTTATCATGCTTACCCCTCAACTTTCTGAGACGTTAGCAAAGCGCGAATCTCACCAATGTTAAAAGTGGTTGTTCTTTCTGTAAATTTGTAAGTTTGGAGCTTGCCAGCTTTGACCATCCGCCAAATGGTTGCTGAGCTAACACTCAGTAACCCTTTAACAACAGGTAAGCGCACCATTGCACAGTCTGGAAGAGAATCTACATTACATAATGCGTTTTTGAGAAAATCCGGATTAATAGACTTAGTATTGCTTTTCATAGGGTCAATCACCTTTTTAAAGTTAGTAGCACTTATTGTTATAGCCACTAATCTCTATTTATTTCTTTATTCTCCCCAAGTAAACCAAAAAATATCCTAAGTATTTGTAATAGAAGAATTTTTTATTTAAGCTTTCAACTCGTCAAGATAATCAGCCCAAGTTTGCATCATCTCGTTGTGTTGGTCTAAAAATTTAGTTCGGTTATAGGCCTTGCCTAAAGTATCAGGCACTTTATGCGCTAACTGGTGTTCAATAATTACTGGATCGATGCTCAAGCGTTCATGCAAAATTGTCCTAGCCATTGCCCTAAATCCATGTCCTGTTATTTGTGTTTGCGTGTTGTAGCCCATACGTTTCAAACTAGCGTTAATAGCAGCTTCACTCATTGGTTTTCTAGGATCATGCCCACCCTGAAAAACAAACTCTCTATGGCCACTTAACGGTTGTATGTCTTTAAGTATTTTAATAGCTTGTCTTGATAACGGTACGATATGCTCAGTCTGAGTTTTACTAACAAGGTAACGCCACTCACCAGCTTCTAGGTCTATATCTGCCCACTTAGCCCTTCTAAGCTCCCTAGGCCGTGTAAATACCAAGGGCGCCATACGTAACGCACATTCAACAGTAAACGTGCCTTGAAACCTGTCTGTAGCCCTCAAAAACTCAGCTACATCTTTAGGTTCAGTGAATGAAGCCATATGCTTCACCTTTGCTGGTGGTAATGCACCTTTAAGGTCCGCAGTTACATCTCGAATAGCCTTGCCATTTTGTACAGCATATCTAAATACCTGCCCTGTAGCTTTAAGTGCTCTGTGTGCCGCCATCTCTAGTTTATTTTGACTTTGCGGCTTTTTAACAGCTTGCAACACTTCAGGAGCCGTAATGTCTGATACTGGTCTACTGCCAATCCAAGGGAATATATAAACTTCTAAACTTCTAAACGTCTAAGTGTGCGTTGTTTATGTGCCTCTGTAAGATTAACAAAATGAGATTCAGCCCACTCTCGTGCCAGCAGCTCAAAGCTGTTAGCTTGACTAGTTAAATTGGATTGTTTTTGAGACTTTTTGAATTGACTAGGGTTTATAGGTGGGACTTGAGCCAGCAACTTTCTAGCATCATCGCGCCTTAACCTTGCGTCTGCTAGTGGCACTTCAGGATAAGTCCCAAGGGACATTAACTAAGCCTTACCTAAATACCTATATCTAAAGCGCCACCACTTACCACCTTTTTTAGATATTAAGATAGATAAGCCTAACCCATCAGTGATGGAATAGTCTTTAACAGTTGGTTTGGCATTTCGAATTTTTGTATCACTTAATGGCATGTGTATAACACTTTTTAAAAATATGCATGTTATACACAAAGTTATACGCATTATGTATAGATGTCAAGATACGTTATGCGACTACATTAGACATAAAAAAACCCTATCTACTTGAATTTGATAGGGTTTTGATACTATATGATACCTTGCGATATCGGTATATGGTGGAGCAGGAGGTACTCAACCAAGTGTCAACTTTAATGATGAAACAAGAGAATAGGTGTCCTTCTGTCATCATGGCTTCACGTGAATTATTGGCACAAGTTGTTTTTCTTCTTACCAATGAGTTAGAGGAGAAACCTAGAAATGCTTTCTATATGGCGCGTATTGAAGGCTTTACTTATCGTGAAATTGCCAAACATTTAGATGTTAGTGAGAGTAGTGTGAAACAGTACTTGGCAAAAGTGATGATACATTGTCATAACCGATTATATAGTGATAAAAATCACCTCTAAGGTCACAATGGAAGCCTTAAAAGAAGAAGCCACATTAGGCCATACTTCGCTAGAAGTAGCGCGAGAAAAAGCGGCCTATTGGTTATTAAGTTTAGAGGACGCATCAGATACTAACCGCGCCATACTTGAAGTTCAAATTGACACATGGTTAAAAGAGGATGTTAAGCATGAACAGATATTTAATGAAATGCAAAGTATTTGGTCCGCAACTAGTCATCATTCACAAAAACAAAGTCGCTTTAAAACTAGCATACTGAACATTTTGATCATTGGCTTTATCGCCATCACTAACATGCAAATGCCATGGCAGTACTGGAATGCAGCATATAAAACAAATGTTGGTGAAATTAAAACTATTTTATTAGAAGATGGTACGGAAGCGACGCTCAATACCAACACTGCATTTAATATCGATTTTGATGGTGACAAGCGCGTTGTTAAACTGGTTCGTGGTGAATTACTTGTCAAGGTAGCGTATCAAGAAAACCAACCTTTTACAGTGATCACACCACATGGCAGCGCTACTGCCCTCGGCACTATTTACAGCACACGTATTCAAGAAGGCAAAACGACAGTCAAGGTTTATGAATCCAGAGTAACAGTTTCTCTTACGGAAAAACCAGAACAATCAGCTGTGATTCATTCAGGACAAAGTGCAACGCTAGACAAACAAAAGATTAGCAACACGAGAGCATTAACAGAGAAAGAACCAGACTGGTTACGAAAGAAGCTAACTTTCCATAACACGCCATTATCAGAGGTAATTTCACGAATTAGCTATTATCGTAACGGCAAAGTTTCTGCCAAAGGTGAAGTGTTACAGCGTGATTTACACTTCACGGGTTTATTACCCGCAGACGATAGTGATGCAGCTTTAAGCGTGGTTGCAGAAGCATTAGGCCTAGAGTTACATCAGTTTACCGACTACAACGTTTGGTTTGAAAACAGTTCAAACAACATTCAGTAACTACATAATAAAAAATATTTTCACTTTAAGACTGCCCGATTTCATTCCTGCTTTGTCATTAGTTATATATCCCGTATTTTCAAAACTAATTTCGGAGTAATTTTAATAATGCATATTTTCCAAAAAAAGATAATGAGCGCTTGCTTACTATCCATTTACTTTAGCGCATCACCAGCTGTTTATGCCGCTGATAAAGAAGATGTCATTAAAATCGATTTTTCCTCACAGCCACTGAACCAAGCAGTAACTGAGCTGGCTTTAGAATCAGGCTTTAATATTGGTGGTAACGCCAAGCTACTAACCAATAAAAAAGCACCTGCATTAAAAGGTCAATACACAGTTGAAAAAGCATTAGACCAATTATTGAAAGGTAGTGGTGTTACTTACCGATTCAATAAAGCAAACACCATTACGCTAGAAAAGGCAAAAGTAGCAGCACCACAAAAATTAAATCGTGCTAAGCGCAAGCAAAAGGTGGCGCAAAAGAGTAAAACAGAAACGTTACAATTAGATACTGTTAATGTGTCAGCCAACAGAATCATCAAATACGGCGCATCTTCAGCCAAGTCTGCAACAGGTATTAATGCTCCGCTAATGAGCACGCCTCGCTCTATTCAAGTGATCCCTGAACAGCTCATTAAAGAGCAACAAGCGCAAGATTTAAAAGAGGTATTAAAGAATGTCAGTGGTGTCCAAACAATAGCCACTGCTGGTGATACACTTGATAACTTTAGCGTGCGTGGCTTTGTCATTAGTGACATCTACCAAGATGGCTTTGCACTAAGTGGTAATGGGTTGAAAGTACAGACCGCTAACATTGAAAAGGTAGAGGTACTAAAAGGGTCAGCGGCTATCTTATATGGGCGATCAACACCAGGGGGCATTATTAATGTGATTACTAAAAAACCTGAAGCAAGTCCATTTAACAACATAACTTACAACTTTGATAAATTTGGACAACGCAGGCTTCAGCTTGACTCAACTGGGCCATTAAATGAGAGTGGTTCAGTACTTTACCGCATAGTAGGCTCTATAGAAGAAAGTGACACCTTTCGAAAAACGGATGATTTTGACAGAATATCACGCGATTTTATCTCGCCATCAATCACTTGGAATTTTGATGAAAATAACACTGTCACAACAAGCTACGAATGGATAGATAGTAAACAGCCAAGAAACCGTGGCAATGTGTTAGTGGATGATGGTGCTGGAAATCTTGATGTTGCAGATGTTTCGAGCTCTAGACGATTTGGCGAGCCTGGAGATAGTAGTGATGCTATTCAGCGTACCGCTAAAATAGATCACAACCATATATTTAAGAGTGATTGGGAGCTTGATACAGGTTTTGTTTACCAAAACAGTAGTGCTTCAACACTTAATACCAATCCAGCAGCGGGTGTCGGTGCACTCTCACCACTATTGCCGACACTATCTGCGCTTGTTGCAGCACTGGGTACTGCTACACGTGGTAATGTACAGTCAAATGGACAACTAGTGCGCCAAAGTAATCAATTTAGTACTGATACTGATAGTTATTATGGTTCTTTACAATTAAGTGGTGATGTAGAATGGGGAGTCATTAACCACCGGATTACGACTGGTATTGACTACAATAGGCGCAGCACTCAATCTGAGACCAACCAGCCTTTTGTTCCAGCTAACCAAGTGCTTATTGGTCCACTAGCTGGTTTACTCGGCACCTTAAACCCTAATTCAGTTATTTCAGAATTAAGTGTTATTGATATTTTTAACCCTGTTTACAATCAAACTATTAACCCTTTGAGACCGCTTTCTGAAACTAAAAGGACTGATACTCAGTGGGGTTTATATGGACAAGATATGATTACCTTTTCTGAGCAGTGGAAAGCACTGCTTGGTCTTAGAGTAGACCGTTTTGAGCGGAAATCTACCAATACGACGTTTCTCAGTGCAAATGGAGGAGCACTCAGTTTAATTGCATTCTTCCCCGAAACTAAATCTCAAGATGTTTCTCAGAATGCCACTTATGAAGCATCCCCAAATGCTGGCTTAGTGTATCAGCCAACTAAAGAGCTAACACTCTTTACTAGTTATAGTGAATCTTTTGCACCCAATGCGCAAAGTGTAAACGGGCTAACAGGAGAAACTGAGAATATTGAGCCAAGCACTGGCAAACAATATGAAGTTGGCATTAAAGGTGCGTTTCTTAATGAAAGGTTAAACTTTAACTTAGCTTATTTTGATATTACCAGACAAAATGTACCAGCAGGAACGGAAAGCCTAACAGGCGTTACAAGAATCAATGGTGAAGAGACTTCTCAGGGTTTAGAATTTGATGCCAACATGCAATTTAATAATGGTTTAAACCTAATTTTCAACTATGCTTATATTGATGCCGAAGTCTCAAAAGGTAGCAACAAGGGTAATAAAGCAGGTGGCGTACCAAGAAACAGTGCTTCATTATGGGCTACATATGAATTTTTCGGTACCTTAAAAGACTTAACGGTTGGTGGGGGCGCGGTTTATCGTGACAATTCTTTCGTTGACGCTGCCAACACTTTTGAACTTGATAGCTATACCACTTTTGATGCAACAGTCGGGTACTCAATGGCCATCGACCCGACACGCCAACTCTACTTGCAACTTGGCGTCAAAAATATCGCTGACAAGGAGTATTACATAGCAGGTGTTAATCCATTAGCTATTGGCATTGGCACACCAAGAACAGCATTTGCCAGCGTTGGTTTAGACTTCTAAATAATTTGAATGGTTAATAAACATTGCTTTAATAAATTAAACAAGAAAGTCGCTGCAAGATTATTTGCAGCGACTTTTCTTGCCTTTATGCTTGCCAACAGTTTATCTGTTCTCATTGGCTTTCTACTGCCATTTGGTAAATTAAATGCGGTTTATACCGCTTCATTACTCAGCTTTGCTTTATATACTGCCATTATCTTATGGATATTTCATTTTGATAACATCAAGAAAATGCTGATATCACTACTCACCGCTATCACAATGTCATCTATCGCTAGCGCATTGCTCTACTATCTCGAAGTCAGCTAATGCAACAATCGTTTCGACAATCAATGACATGGCTACATACTTGGTCTGGTTTAGTGTTTTGTTGGATCATGTATTTTATTTTCATCACCGGCACTCTGGGCTATTTCGATACTGAAATTGACCAATGGATGACCCCGGAAATAAAATTCAACCAAAGTCACAATCTTACTAATGAGGTTAATATTGCAGAAAATTGGTTACTAAAAAATGCTAGCAGTGCCAACCAATGGTTTATATCACCAACAAATAAAAGAGAAAATATATATCTAGCGGTATCTGCAGATATACCAAGTGATAAGAAAAACAAAAAGAAATCAGAAAGAATAAATCGCCGGCTAGATACTGAAACCGATGAAGTCTTATCAGAACCAAGAGAGACAGCTGGTGGTCAAGTGCTATATCAAATGCATTACATTTTGCATTACATCCCAAGAGACATCGCTTACCGATTTGTCGGTATCGTCACGTTATTGATGTTTATTGGCCTTATCACTGGCATTATTATTCATAAAAAAATCTTTATTGATTTTTTCACATTCAGACCAAACAAAAGCCAGCGCAGCTGGTTAGACTTTCATAACCTGCTGTCTGTGGCTAGCCTACCTTTTCAATTGATGATTACCTATAGTGGTCTCATTTTTATGCTGACAGCATGGATGCCATTGATTGGCATTGTTAGCTACGGCGCGGATGAAGTTAAATTAACAGCTGCTTTCCAAGAATTGAAAGGCGACATCAACATCGAGCGTAGTGGAGAACCAGCAACGGCAAAGCCGCTGTCCGCAATCGTTAATACTGCCGCCAAACATATAGACCTAAGCAATGTACGTCACATCAAAGTGAAGCACCCTGGCGATACAAATGCTACCGTAACAATCACCTTAAATAACAATGGCATCAATCACTTTAGAGAGAATATTATTTTCAATGCTGCCAATGGGACACTGTTACGCCACAATCAAACTGAAACAGTTCCGGCTGCAACTGTTTCTGGCGCGTTCATCGGCTTACACGAGGGTTTGTTTGCGGGAATCGGATTGCGTTGGTTCTATTTTTTATCGGGCCTATTAGGGTCGGGCATGATTGCGACAGGTGCTATCTATTGGGTGATAAAGCGACAAAGTAAAATTAATGCGTCCCCAAAGCACATGGGCTACAAGTTGGTGAGTGCATTCAATATTGGTACGATTGTTGGCTTACCTGCTGCAATAGGGGCTTATTTTTTAGCCAACCGATTATTACCTATCACTATGCATGCAAGAGCTGACTGGGAAGTACATCTAATGTTTATTGTGTGGCTTATCGCCTTAATACATCCGTTGTTCCGCTCAGTTCAAAAAGCATGGCTGGAACAGCTTTGGGCTACTGTTTTTATCTTTACTATGGTTCCCGTCACAAATGCTATCACTACGAATCGAGGGCTAATAGCCAGTTTTATTAATAATGACTGGGTGTTTTTCAGCTTCGATTTGACTGTAATTGTATTTGCAATAGTTGCTATTGTATCTGCATATTCATTAAAGCGCCGTTGGCATAACATTTCTAAGTAATATGCTATTGACTCTACTTGTTTTAATCACTGCTTGTATTGCACTCAGTTTATCAATGCAAAGACATTTCAAGCAACTGCTTCCCAAAACTAACTATACGCGGGAAATATCATGGCTTTTAAAAGGACTAGGCTATATTTTATTAGCATTAGCATTAGCATTAGCTTTCGCTAAAGCTATCTTAACAAATGGCATTGGTATCGGAACCATACATTTCAAGAAGCAAATAGTTGATGCACCAATATAAGAGCATTGATGCCTGCTATTAGTTAAAATTAGATCTGTTTTTTTACAATAGAAAAATCAAGCAAAAAATCAAGGGGTAGCCAGCTTGATTTTGCAAAAATCAGGTGCATTCAGTTTTAAAGTACAACAGTCATTTAATAAAAAGGACATCGTAAGAATCTGATAGATTTAAATTACTACAATTTAATTCAAAGGAGATCTACGATGTCTTACTATCATTTAATTGCACATGAGCGTTATTGTATAGCGCATATGATGCGCGTTAAATATTCCATCAGATTAATAGCACTAGACTCAACCGTTCAGTACCATTAGTCAAGAAATTAAACGCGATACAGGAAAATATATGGTTTACTGGTGTGACTAGGCACAGTATTATGCCAACAAACGCAAAGGTGTTGCCAGGCATCAACAACGTAAAAACAATGACCAACTTTATACATTAGTCATTGGCAATATTAGACAAGGCCGATCACCAGAACAAATAGTTGAGTGAGCTACCACGTGATTTTATTAGATTCGTCTGGTTGCAGAGATGCTTTACCTTGTGCTTGCCATAGTAGTAAAGGCGGTAAAGTAATCTGTTGTTACATCGCTTGGTTTCTGGGTTCTTTGATTGAGCTAAACGGGTATGGTTGTCATGACGGGCAACCGAGTAAAGGCACTGGTAAAGTTAAAATAAAGCGTTTGGCACTATGTTAAAATGCATGCTTAAAGCTAGCTAGACAGTCGCCGTCACACTTTATTGAGCAATTTATTGCTGTAATAAATTGGGAAAGACCCTTGTGGTCTTTTTTAAGTGAGGGAGGAAAGTCCGGGCTGCGTAGAGCAAGATGACGGCTAACGGCCGTACGCCGTGAGGCGAGGAATAGGGCCACAGAGACGAGTCGGTTCGACTTGTGAGCAGCGAAAGTTGCGAACTTGCATCGAAACGGGTGAAACGCGGCAACCTCCATCTGCAGCAAGACCAAATAGACTGGCAATAGGCGTGGCTCGCGCTGCTAGTGGGTAGGTTGCTTGAGCGCATGAGCAATTGTGCGCCTAGATGAATGACTGTTGCATGTAGCAATACATGACAGAACCCGGCTTATCGGCTAGCTTTTTCTTTTTTCTTTTCATGTAATTCATATATATAATCGACTTTAACTATATTTCACATTCACTTGTTTTTATAAGTGCATGATTATTAACGCCTTTGTTTTTATGCAAAAAACACGCTAAGTCCTTGTCTTAAAAGCAAAAAAACCACAGAAAGTGCTTGCATAGCACTTTTTTTTTATCTATAGTGAGTATTAGTGGGGAAAAGTGGTTTTTTGTGGGGAATAATTAACTAATTACTAAGGGAGTTAGTTATTCCTCACACTTTTTAACAATTTTAAAACTAAATTATACAAGGTGATGGTTTAAAAATGTTTCGCGGCGCAACAAATTTGAATATGGACGTTAAGGGCAGGTTGGCGGTGCCTACTAAGCATAGGGACGCCTTGCTTTTGCAGTCGTCCGACAGTCTGGTGTTAACTGCGCATCTGCATACGTGTTTGTTGTTATACCCACAGTCGGCATGGGAGCCTATTCAGTCAAAAATAATGAGCTTATCTAGTTTTGATCAGCGATCAGCCGCGCTACAGCGGCGACTGGTTGGTCATGCGGAAGACGTAACCTTAGATGCCTCTGGGCGCTTGCTTGTTTCAAATGTGCTCCGTGAATTTGCGGGACTGCAAAAAGAGGTGATGTTTGTTGGGCAGGGTACGCATTTTGAGTTGTGGGCCGTGGAGGCTTGGCGTAAGCAAGGTGAAGTGATTGGTGATGAAGTTTTCGAGATGCCAATGGAATTAGAGGGGCTCTCGTTATGATGACGGGCGCAACTTCTGCGCCCGTAGATGCATTGGCGAAGCTGTCACCAGCTTCAGAAGAAGCGGCGCATACGACAGTATTGCTCGAAGAAGCGGTGAATGCATTGGATGTTCGGGCCGGCGGTACATACATTGATTGTACCTTTGGCCGGGGTGGGCATAGTAAGTTAATTTTAGAGCGCTTAGGTAAAAATGGCTGCTTAATAGCGATAGACCGCGATTTACAAGCGCTGACTACAGCTAGGAAAATTAAAGATGACCGATTTCAGATTGAGCATTTACATTTTTCAGAATTAAATCAATTGGCAGTAAATAATAAACTAGCAAGCGCTGATGGCATTTTGCTGGATTTGGGTATTTCATCGCCCCAAATAGATGAAGGGGGGCGTGGTTTTAGTTTCAGATTTGATGGGCCATTAGATATGCGTATGGATCAAACAAGGGGCAAAACGGCCGCAGAGTTGTTGGCTGTAATTTCAGAGGAAAAATTAACAGAGGTTATAAAAAATTATGGTGAAGAACGGTTTGCTAAGCAGGTTGCAAGGGCGATTATTAAGGAGCGCACAGATGGGCACTCCATCGCTACTACAGGGGAGCTTGCCAAGGTCGTGGCAAGCTCAATCCACAAGGTCGAACCGGGGCAGAACCCTGCAACGCGCACCTTTCAAGCTTTACGGATTTTCGTCAATCAGGAGCTTGAGGAATTATCGGTAGTCTTGCCACAGTGTTTAGGCTTGTTAGCGCCTGCAGGTAGGTTGGTAGTAATCAGTTTCCATTCATTAGAGGATCGTATTGTAAAGCGGTTTATAAAAAATGAGATGGACCGAGATGAGTTTCCTGCAAATTTTCCGGTAAAAGCAAAAGATTTGCCACAGCCTAGGTTGGTGGCAGTGGGTAAGGTAATAAAGCCAAATGAGGAAGAGGTAAAGCGAAACCCGCGGTCACGTAGTGCGGTAATGCGGGTGGCCATGAGGACAGAAACGGCATGACGCGGATCAATCTTATTTTGTTTTTTAGCATTGTTGTGATGAGTTTAAGTGTTGTGACCTCGCAGCATAAAGCGAGGAAATTAAACTATAAATTAGAAAGCTTGCTAGAAACGGCTAAAAATTACGATACGGAATATGGAAAATTTCAACTAGAACAAAGCACCTGGGCAATGCACTCTCGAGTAGAGGGTATGGCTGAGAAAAAGTTAAATATGCAAGTGCCTGATGCAAAGCATGTCCAAGTAATCGTACTGGATGAGGTGGTTGAATAGGATGGCATACCGCTATCCAAATAGACACTTTGTTAAATTGCCAGCTTGGCGTAGGAGAGTGTTGCTGATTGCAATGTTGATGAGTTTCGCTGTGTTGTTATTGCGCGGCGTTTATTTGCAAAGTGTGAATAAAGAGTTTTTACAAGAAAAAGGAAGTGATCGCTATAGCCGCACATTGAAATTGCATGCTCATAGAGGAAAAATTACAGATAGAAACGGTGAGTTATTGGCCGTTAGTATTCCCGTCGAAACGGTTTGGGCAGTCCCGGCAGATATTGCTATTAATGCAAAACAAAAGCAAAAAATTACAAATTTATTAAACATTAAGTCGAAATATTTTGATAAAAAAGTAGCGAATAAGAAGCGGCAGTTTGCTTATATTAAACGGCGTATTCCACCCAAATTGGCTGCCAAGGTAATGGATTTGAAAATACCAGGTATTTTTTTACAGCGGGAGTATAAGCGATATTACCCGGCAGGGGATGTGGCGTCACATTTGGTCGGTTTTGTAGGGGCAGATAACAATGGTCAAGAAGGTTTTGAGCTGGTGCAGAATGATGCACTATCCGGGGTTGAAGGCCGACGTTATGTCATAAAAGATAGAAAAGGGCGGATTGTTGAAGATACAGAAACTGTAAAACAACCACAAGATGGCAAGAATTTAACGCTGAGTATTGATCGACGTATTCAATATTTAACCTTTAGAGCGTTGACTAAGGCGGTTAATAAGCATAAAGCAAAAGCTGCCTCTGCAGTGGTGTTGGATGCTAAAACGGGTGAGGTGCTGGCGATGGTAAATTTGCCGACTTATAACCCAAATAAGCGAATTAATATTAAAGGCAAAATAAGGAATCGTGCGGTGACCGATATATTCGAGCCTGGTTCGACTATGAAGGCAATATCAGTCGGCGCGGCAATGCAGTTTGGCCCTTATAAATCCAGCACAAAAATAGAAACAGCGCCCGGTTATATAACGATAGGCTCAGCAACGATTAGAGATACGCATTCGCATGGTGAGCTAAGCGTAGCGCAAGTGGTGCAAAAATCTTCTAATGTTGGTTCAGCTAAAATGGCGTTAAGTCTTGAAAGAGAAGATTTATGGAATACATTTAATCAAATAGGTTTTGGAGGGATAACAAATATTGGTTTTCCGGGAGAAGTGGCTGGAAAAGTGCGTCAGTATAAAACTTGGCGGCCTATCGAGCAGGCAACAATGTCATATGGGCATGGTATTAGCGTGACATTGCTACAACTTGCACGCGCTTATACTGTATTTGCTAATAACGGGGAATTAATGCCGGTCTCTTTAGTTAAGGCCAGTGAAGTGCCTGCTGGCAGTAGGGTTTTTTCAAAGCAAGTTGCTAACGATGTAAAAGCCATGTTGGAGTTGGTAGTGCAGCCTGGCGGTACTGCAGTTAAGGCGCAAGTAGCGGGTTACCGTGTCGCAGGCAAGACCGGCACAGCGCATAAATTAAACCCAAATGGTGGCGGTTATGAAGATGATAAATATGTCAGTTCGTTCGTTGGATTGGCGCCAGCCTCTAACCCGCGCCTGATTATGGCGGGGGTGGGGGGGGGGGCC
>WASW01073164.1_pt1 | contig 17450 bp, 17 predicted proteins | sample 5698521 | NCBI WGS metagenome assembly WASW01 (sample SAMN11175560, study PRJNA528189) | sponge metagenome | isolation source: marine sponge | host: Leucetta | place: Antarctica: Western Antarctic Peninsula, King George Island | collected 2013-01
TCATTTTTTAGGCACATTCGCCGAGCTTAATTTATTCAGCTGGCTTCTTGTCATCACCCCCGCCGCCATAATTTTCTGGTGGTTATACCGCTACTCGACAACACGTTTCAGCCTCATTGGTTTTACTGGTCGGCTCATCACAGCTTGCGTTGCCTTTGGCTTAATTCTCATGTTTTCCGCCACGCTTTTTAGCGGCGGACGCTTGGGCACTTTAGGCGTGACTTTATTTTATGTCTTTGTCGGTTGCGCCGTTCAATTTGTGATCGGCCTCGGCCTCGCGCTTTTATGTTCCCTACAGATTCGCGGCCGCACGTTTTTCCGCATTGTTTTTTTCATCCCTCTGATGGTGACCCCGATTGGCATTGGCTACGCGTTTCGAATGATCGCAGATACCACCAAAGGCCCCTTTTCGCCGTTATGGCAGTGGGTCGGACTTGGTGATTTTGCCTGGGCGACGAATGCCTGGGCGGCACGAATTTTCATCATCGTGGGGGATTCTTGGCAATGGATTCCATTTATTTTTGTTATTATGCTCGCGGCCTGTGAAAACATACCACGCGATTTTGTGGAAGCGGCAGAAGTCGATGGTGCCAGTCAGCGGCAGGTTTTCTTTGAAATCACATGGCCACAAATTCTACCCGTCGCCGCATCGGTTATGCTGATCCGAATGATTGAGGCTTTTAAAATTGTCGATCTGCCCAATATCATGACATCCGGCGGCCCGGGGATCGCAACTGAGTCGATGAGTTTGCATGGACTATTTGCCTGGCGCTCGCTTGATCTTGGACAATCGGCAGCAATTTCTTATCTGTTGTTGTTTGTCACCGTGGTCATTTGCGTGTCATTTTTTAATTTAGTCGTTCTACAATATGTGAGAAAGCCATGACAAACCAAGCGCGCCCTCTCCCCAATCGACATTCCTTTTTTACACGCCTGTTCACGCCACAAAAGATCGGCAAAATGCCGCCAGGGACAACATTTCTGGTTTATTCAGCATTGATCCTGTGGTCGCTGTTCGTGTTGTTCCCGATTTATTGGATCGTGATTACATCGTTCAAGGAAGCCGTCGATGTGAACCGTGGGCCGTTCTTTATCCCCTGGGTCGATTTCACACCAAGCCTGCATGCCTGGCGGGAATTGTTTGTCATTGATTACGAGGACACCCTGAAAGCCTACTTGAATTCCATCGTCATCGCCCTGTTATCGACGGCTCTTTGTGTGATGATCGGCTCAATGGCAGCTTATGCCTTGGCCCGGATTGAGTATAAACCCAAGTTCGGCTCCATCGCCATCTTTGTCTTAACAATGATTGTGGCTTTCATCGCCATTGCCAAAGCGGGCATAGATTGGCGGTTGGCGGTGGCTGTCGCGCTTTGTGTATTTGCGCTCTTGGTCCGTGCGTTGGGCAACCGTTTCAAACGCTCTTTGGGGAATGGGGATATTCTGTTCTGGATGATTTCTCAACGAATTTTACCACCGGTCATTGTCGTCGTGCCGATTTATATGATGTTCCAAAAAGTCCGCTTGCTCGATACACATATCGCGCTGATCCTGACTTACAGCGTTGTTAACTTACCAATTGTGGTCTGGTTGATGTACGATTTTTTTGACTCGATTCCCAAAGATCTGGAAGAAAGCGCGCAACTGGATGGAGCCACGCGGTTCACAACCTTCTGGGAAATCGTTTTGCCGATGGCCAGACCGGGGTTGGCGGCAACAACGTTACTGGTGATGATTTTGGCCTGGAATGAATATTTGCTGGCCTTGTTTATATCCACATCAAAAGCGCAAACCATGCCCATTCTGGTGGCTGCCATGAATGCGGGCGAGCGCGGTATTTTATGGTGGAGTATGTCGGTGGTAATCGTTGTTATGATTATTCCCGTTGTCGCGATGGCGATCTTGCTTCAGCGTTTCATTTCTAAAGGGGTTCTGTTGGGGGCAGTAAAAGGGTGACAAATAATCAAACGAGAGCGAACGCTAAAGAAGCGTCGAAACCGGCTTATAACGATCAGGCAAAACGGCTTGTCATCAAAAATCTGAACAAGTCCTTCGGGTCGGTGCATGTGGTCAAGGATTTGAATCTGGATGTGATCCCAGGCGAATTTTTGGTCCTCCTGGGTCCTTCGGGCTGTGGAAAAACAACGGCGCTGCGCATGGTTGCTGGGCTTGAGGAAGCACAATCGGGATCCATCATTTTGGGCGAGACCGATGTCACCACAATGCCACCCAAATACCGTGATGTCGCCATGGTTTTTCAATCTTATGCGCTATATCCTCATAAAACGGTGGCCGAAAACATTGGGTTTCCCTTAAAAATGCGGGGAATCCCGGTGGCAGAACGCAATAAAGCGGTTCGCGATGCGGCGGCGCAGGTGCAACTGGAAGCGTTGATTGAGCGATATCCCCGCCAACTGTCCGGTGGTCAGCGCCAGCGTGTTGCCTTGGCGCGTGCGATCATTCGTCGCCCGTCCCTCTTTTTGATGGATGAACCGCTTTCCAATTTAGACGCTCGCTTGCGTGGATTTATGCGGGCTGAACTGAAACACATGCAGCACGAATTGGGCGTCACGACACTTTATGTGACCCACGATCAGATTGAAGCCATGACCCTCGCCCACCGGGTGGCGATCATCAACGATGGGGTGCTCCAACAGTTGGGCACCCCTCGCGAGGTTTATAACGATCCGGCTAATTTGTTTGTTGCCGGGTTTATGGGATCTCCGCCTATGAATTTTATCGAAGGTGCTATCGAAAATAACCGATTCCAAGGCTCCGGCATTGATTTGGCGGTCATCGGAACGAGCCAAAACGCAAAAACGACGCTGGGGTTTCGTCCCGAAGATGCTGAAATCGTTCCACTCGAACAAGGGCTGTTTTCTGCGACGGTTTACGCTGTTGAAATGACAGGGGAACAGACATTGGTTACCATCGAATTGAAGCCCTCCCATTTTGTTATCAAGATGCCGAAAGATTTTGAAATCGATATCGGTCATCAGGTGGGTGTTCGTTTCGCCGCGGATCAAGGGTATTTATTCGATACGGTGACCAGTGATCGCTTGCGTGATTGCGCCGTCGTCATGCCATAATCTGACGATTTATTTGGAACATCCGCACAATGAAAAAAGGTTCTGTTGCAAAGATTTTAGGGAAGCAGGGGATCAAGGAGAGAGAAGAAAAAACGTTGTCACGCCTCTTTTTTCGTTCTTTAAAAAGGTTTGACTTCGACTAAATAAATCATCACAGCGGCAACCAGAAAAATGCCAATATGCACCAGCATCGCCAAAAATTTTGGTAAATCTTTGTTGTTGATTTGTCTTCCATTGAGAAAACCAAACCCAATTAAAATCAAGAGAAATACGATTTTCCAATGCAGCCATTTGCCTTGGGAAAAGGCATCGGTCACATGAGCCAAATAATAACCAGAACCAACCGCGACGACTAAAATGGGGTAGTAAATAAATTTGTAAATACGAGCCTGCACCCATTGAGCCCCCGCAATCTGCTCCGGATTTTTTAAGCGCAAACGGAACACAACGGCCAATGATTGCACAAACAATGTGCCGACAACCAGGCAAATCGAAATCACATGAAGCGTTAAAATGAATTTAAACATAGATTTGGAAAATCGGGGGAAAAGTCGGGAGTTCCGGAAAGAACTCCCTGAGGAATCCAGGAAACCGTGAGCAACGATGCTCAACGATTTCCGACTTGATCGGATTCTTAATTGTCTTCTTTGGCCTCATCACTTTCAGACTCTTCAGCACTGTCGGAGCTTTCCGCAACCTGCGCCGTTTCCACCTCAGCAACGTCTTCTGCCCGAGCTTCATCATTGGTTTTCGCTGCTTCTGCGGGAGCCTCAGCTGTTTCAGTAGCAGCATCGTCCTGACTTTCAGATGCTGCTTCTTCAGGAACCGCATCCCCCTCATCGGCCAGCATTTCAGGAGGAGGAACCACCGTGTTTGATTCCATAATACTCAATCCCAAACGGCGTTCTTCAGGATCGATTTTGATCACACGGGTGCGGACTTCTCTGCCAATCGGATAAAAATCCGTCAATTTGCCTTTCGGAATGGCAGAATCGATTTCAGAAATATGAACCAAGCCTTCGACCCCTTCTAAAACTTCAACAAAAATTCCAAAATCGGTGATATTGACAATTTTTCCCGTAATATCACTGGCGATCTGAAATTTTTCATCAAGGTTTTTCCACGGATCTTCGGTGAGTTGTTTGATGCCCAAGGACAAGCGTTCTTGTTCGATATCAATATTCAAAATTTTGATTTCAATGTCATCCCCTTTTTTCACAAAATCCGCAGGACGTCTTTGGCGCTGACTCCAGGAAATATCCGAGACATGCACCAACCCATCAATGCCGTCATCCACGCCAACAAAAATTCCAAAATCGGTCACATTGCGCACTTTTCCCATCATAATGCTGCCAATCGGATAATTTCCTAGGGCTTGCTTCCACGGGTTTTGAGTCGCTTCTTTCATAGAAAGAGAGATGCGTTTGTGCTCAACATCGAGATCTTTCACAACCGCTTCGACTTCTTGCCCCAAATTGACAAACCGCGAAGGATTCCGAACTTTCTTGGTCCATGACATTTCAGAAACATGAATCAAACCTTCCACTCCCGGCTCCAACTCGATAAAAGCGCCATAGTCGGTCAGGCTGACAATCTTTCCAGTAATCCGAGTGGTGACAGGGTATTTTCCCGCAACCATTTCCCAAGGATTCGGTGTTTTTTGTTTCAGGCCAAGAGACACTTTTTGCTCAACCTCGTCATATTTCAAGACCAGCACTTCGACTTCTTCGCCAATATCAAACATTTCAGAAGGATGGACAATGCGCCCCCAAGTCATGTCGGTGATGTGCAACAAACCATCAACCCCGCCAAGATCGACAAAGACCCCATAATCGGTGATATTTTTGACATACCCTTTCATCATGGTATTTTCTTCAAGCACGGCTAAGGTTTCTCGACGGCGGCGTTCACGGTCAATTTCCAAAAGTGCTCGGCGTGATAAGACAATGTTGCCACGTTTCTGATTGAATTTCAAAATCGAAAATTCAAAGGTTTCACCGATCAGTTTATCTAAGTTCCGGACAGGGCGTAAATCCACTTGAGAGCCCGGCAAAAATGCCTTGATGCCAATATCGACAGACAATCCGCCTTTGATCCGTGCGGCAATCACCCCTTGAATGGTGCCGCTCTCTTCATAAACCTGCCCCACTTTTTCCCAAATGCGTAATTTTTTGGCTTTGTCCTTGGAGAGCAAAGTCACGCCATCTTCTTCTTCGAGAGCCTCAACATAGACCTCGACTTCATCGCCAATCTCGATCTCATGTTTTCCTTCTAAATTCAAAAACTCGTCAAGAGGGATCTGGCCTTCGGATTTATAACCAATATCGATGGTCGCGAAATCTTTGGTGATTTTTGTGGCCACCCCATTCACGATTCCGTTCTCTTTAAAATTACTCAATATTTCTTCGCATAAAGAATCAAAGTCTATTTCATCTTCAACAAAAGTGATGGACGCTTCTCCAAGAGCAGCTTCCATTTCCGAGTTTGATTCTACTGTCATTTCTTCAGCATTCATATCGTAGCAATCGCGCATCTGCGCAGGTTAGAGGTTGACATTCAGAGCTTACTGAAACAGTAAGTACTTTGCCCCAAAATGTAAAATTATTCTGCAAAGATCAGAATAAAGAAAAGAGAATATTTTAGCAGACTATCAATAAGAGTCAAACGAATTGATGGTGAAACGGCGAGAGGTTTTGCCCCGTCTCAGAGCAGGTTCGGTTCAACTGGAATACCGATCTTGGCCTAAAAATGAGAGGAATTTTTCGGAAGAAGACATGATCCCCGCATGCCTGGTCACTACCTGATTTTTTGCATCTAAAACGACATAAAATGGCAAAGCGAGTGTTTGAAAACGTTCCACTTGCAGGGCTTGGTTCCGTTTATGATCTTTTCCTCCATCGGTGTAGAGTTGCACCAGAATAAATTTTTCCTTGAAGGCTGCTAATACTTTAGGGTCGGCAAAGATGTTCTTTTCCATCCAGCGACAATTGACACAGGTGTATCCGGTGAAATCGACAAAGACGCGTTTGTCCTGTTGTTTGGCCATCACGAGGGCTTCTGAGACATTGCTCAGCCAAGGCAAGGTATGGACTTGATCCACATCATAATCGAGAGACTTTGGCGCCGGTTGATTGCCAGAAATTGACAATTCAGGAGGAAGGTAAGCCTCAATGAAAGCATTGAGTGAGGTTCCTTGTAGCCCCTGCGTCATATAGAATCCGAGGAACAGAAAGTTGAAAGCAGTCACAAAACCAAGCGCCCCTGTTTTTTTCGCTCGAATGTCATGGATGGTGATGGCGCCCAAGAGAAATAAGGCACTGAGAAAGGCCAGAATGATCCAGGCAGACAACACAAAATCACGATCAATCACTCCCCACTGCCAGACCAAATCGGCATTGCTGAAAAACTTGAAAGCGGCGGCCAATTCCACCAATCCGAGGACAATTTTAGCATGAGACAACCAAGCTCCAGACTGAGATTGCATGGTCTGAATCAAGCGTGGGATCAATCCCAGTAAAAAGAAGGGCAGGGCAAAAATCGTCGCAAAAACCAACATTCCAATGATCGGCCACAGCCAGTGACCTTGAGACGCGGCGATCAAGAGGGTTCCGACAAACTGAACCGTGCAGGTAAAAGAAGTCAATGTGAACACCAACCCCATCAAAATCACTCCGACAGAGCCGCCTGTTTTCCGTGAAATCTGATCAAATTTGTTCCCGATTCCGCCTGGCAGGGATAAATTGAAAAACCCCATCAAACTGAAGGCAAACACCAAAAACAGCAAACCAATGGCAAAATTGACATACCCATTTGTCGCCAATTGAACCGCTCCGGTCGCTCCCAATAACACCGAAAGCCCCATCCCCGTGATGGTATAAGTGCCGATAATTCCCAAGCCAAACAGTGAAGAAAGCCGCACAACCTGACCATAAGAAGCCTGTTCCTGTTTGGTAAAAAACGCGATGGTGACAGGAATCATTGGAAAAACACAAGGAGTCAATAAAGCCAAAAACCCAGACAAAACGGCTAAACCGATAAATCCCCAAAAACCGTCTTTCAGCGCATCTGCCAATTCGTCAGAAGAAGTGAGCGCGCTGGGAAGGGGATTGATGTCATAACGTGGCGTTGCAAACTCATCTCGAACCGGGCCAGAGCCGGAAGTGAAAGCGGTATTCAAGACAACTTTTTGGGGAGGAAGACAGATTTTATCACTACACGTCTGATACTGGATCGTCACATTTTGCGCAATCGCTTGGTTGCTGGGAATTTGATCAGAAATTTTCAGATTTTGGTAAAAAAAGAAGGTATCTTCGTGATAACTGAGATCCATGTTAATCACCGGATCGAAATCAGTGATTGGATTTGTTTCATAAAAAGGGCCAAGAATTTCAACGTGAGGGGTCGCTTCAATCGTCAAACGCGTGGGAGGCGGAGCAAATTCGTCTTTTGCCGGAATCACAGAATAGACGTGCCACCCTGGAATGAGTTCGCCTCTGACAATGATGCGGGCGTGCTCGCCAGGGCGAGGCGCATCCAGGGTTTCATCGAGAGAAAATTGAACGATATTCTCTGGGATCTTTACTTCTGTTTGATTAAATTGAGCGTAAAGTCCTATCGGGAAGAGGATCAAGAGCATCAAACAAAACCAAAATGCACGCATTTTTTTACTTTCGAAGCTGGGAGCCATTCTTGACATTAGAAGTTATCGAACCGTCATAATCGTTCAGGATGACACAAATGGAGTTTTGTCGTATACTCTGATAAATGATTTTTTCAAGATTTGAATATACCTGATATTTCTTTAAAAAAATAGGGCGTTGTTCATCAGAAATAGAAGCCCGCATAACCTGATTACAAAGATAAAACCCCAAAGCGCAATTACGGATTGAGTCGTCCATGTTGATCTTTTCTTACGTCTCAATCAAGGCAAGCCAAAAGGCTCAAAAGACTCAAATTTACTTTCTTTTGAAAAGATCTATTTTTTGGATTGCATCAGGAATTTGAAGATCAACAAGTAAAATTTCTACTTTCGTACCTTCAGAGGTGATTTCAAGTTGAATTTGTTCAAGTTTCATCAATAATCCTTGAGATTGAAGGAATCGTTTGGAAAGTATTTTTGTAGACGAATATCACCGCTGCGGGCGTGCCCTTCCATCCCTTCGGATCGAGAGATGCGGGCACTAACAGCCCCCACGTCGCGATTGGCCTCGCGGGTCATGCGCTGCCAGGTAACGGTTTTGATGAACTTAGCAACACTCAGTCCCCCGGTATACCTCCCGGCTCCTTTGGTGGGCAGGATGTGGTTTGGGCCGGAACATTTGTCGCCATAAGTGACGGTGGTTTCCTCACCCAAGAAGAGCGAGCCGTAGTTACTCAGGTGTTTGAGCCACCAGCCTAGATCAGTTGCTTGCACTTCGAGGTGTTCAGGAGCGTAATGATCACTTTGGACGACCGCTTCTTCACGACTTTCAACCAGCACTACTTCACCGTATTCCCGCCATGCTGATTCAGCGGCTGTTCGGTTGGGTTCATCAAGACGGCTGATATAATACGGTACCCGAGCAATCACCGCCTCAGCGAGAGATTGGGAAGTGGTGATCAACCATGCCGGAGAATCTGGCCCATGCTCTGCTTGCCCCGCAAGATCGGATGCAACAATTTCAGGATCGGCGGTCTCATCGGCGATGATGGCAATTTCAGTGGGCCCCGCGAAAAGATCGATGCCGACTCGGCCATAGAGGATGCGTTTGGCTTCTGAGACAAAGCGGTTACCGGGTCCAACGAGAATATCTGCTGGATGATTCGTGAAAAGCCCAAAGGCCATTGCGGCAACCCCCTGCACTCCCCCGAGGGCGAGCATGGTATCAACACCGGCCAGGTTGGCCGTATAGAGGATTGAAGAGTGGACTCCTTCGTCACCACGAGTGGGAGAACAGGCGATCACGTTTTTCACGCCTGCCACCTTTGCGGTGGTAACACTCATCACAGCCGAGGCGATGTGAGCATAGCGCCCACCGGGGATGTAGCAACCCGCGGTATTGACGGGTATCAGGCGTTGACCAGTGATCAATCCCGGCGAGAGTTCTGTCTCGAACTCCGATAGACTGTTGAGCTTCAGCAAAGCGGTGTACTCGCTCATAGGCGAACTGGATGTCATCTTTGGCAGATTGGGACAGCTGTTTGGCAGCATCCTCGATTTCATCTTGTGTGACAATGATATTGCCAGTCCAATGGTCCAGTGTTTTTGCGTAGTGGCGCACACGCTCTTCACCACCCGATTCAATTTCATTCAGCATCCGGCCAAAGTTCTTGGGCATCATCTTCGCCGGTGACTGGGGTTTTAATCGCTTTCTTGAGATATTCCATAACAAATTCCAATTCAATTTTAATTGAATTTCATAAGATGCTATTCCATAACCTACGGTCCGCAGCTTTGGCAGACCCGCACAGTGTTCCAGCTGATCCACATTCGGGTGGCTAATTCAGACGAATCTCTGAGATACAATCGCCAATGATCTCCCCAATGAGTCGACAATCATCCAAGCTGAAAATCAGCGGAATACGCATGTCTAGCATTTTCGAGAGAACAAGATCGGTAATCGGCAGTGCTTGGGATTCCATATAACGCCAGCTATTGTGGCGACTGGTGTATCCCGCTGGTTCGGGAGCGCCAAACCATTTCAATTCCACACCACGATCAAGACATTTTCTGATGACTGATTTGATCTGTTCTTCAGTCATATCATTTAAAAGAAACTGGATGGAACTGCCAACGTACTCCTCAACGGGAGGTCTGATCGGTAAAGTGGCACCTGTGACGTTGGAGAGAGCCTTTTCGATTAAACGGTAACGCTCATTCCAACGCTTTCGATTGTCGTCGAGTATTTTTAACTGAGGCCTGAGGATGGCCGCACGCAGGTTATCCATGCGGCCGCTACAGTTGGGATTATCGAGTCGGATGTCGGAAAAGATAGATGCCTCAGGAGCTGCATCATGACGATCATACAGCATATAGGATCCGGAACGAATGATTGCTCGAGCAATCAGTTCGGGATCATCTGTGGTCACTAAACCACCCTCACCAGAGTTGATGTGCTTGTAAGTTTGGGTACTGAAACATGCGGCCAAACCAAAGCTACCGCTCATTCTGCCATTCCATGTCGCCCCCATCGTGTGAGCGCAATCCTCGATCAGCTGAACGCCCTTCTTTTCCAGCAGCTGACACAACTGATCCATATCAACAAGATGGCCGCGCATGTGGGAGAGCAGCAAAACTCTCGATCCACTGCTCTCGATTTTTTGTTCTAAATCAGAAAGATCGATGACCAACTGGTCTGTCGTTTCTACCAAGACGGGTTTTCCCCCGGCATTGTCAATAGCACCAGGAACGGGGGACAACGTAAAAGCATTGGTCAGGACAGGTTCCTGGTGGTCAAGGCCGAAACTCGTTAGGGCCACTTGCATCGCATAACCGCCAGAAGCGCAAGCCAAACAGAATTTTGCTCCCTGGTATTTAGCGAATTCGGTTTCAAGCAAGTTGACTTCCGAAACTTCATCTTCGATCACATTATAACGGTGAAGACGGCCGGAACGGAGCACTTCAATCGCTCGCTGAATCCCTTCCTCCGGGATTGATTCCTGCTGAGTGAAGTGGCCTTTGAATGTTTTCATACCTTACCTTGCTTGGCAGTCAAGCTACTTTGAGCTTGAGATCAAAAGAGTAGAAAGAGTTTAAACGCAAAAGAGTGGGAGCCTTTAGTGAAATTTCGAGGTTTTTCGCAAGTTTAGTTTTCAACCATCGAACAATCTTAAGAAAGAGGCTCTCTAAGCACCGTTCCGCTGTTGTTTTCCAGCCGCTGACCTTGACAGATCGTTTCCTTTCCATTGACAAAGACATGTTCGAACCCTTTCGGATAACTGCGTGGTTCGCGAATCGTCCAAGTGCTCCTGGTCGTCTTCGAGTCAAAAACAACAATATCCGCTTGAAGCCCTTCTTGAAGCAATCCACGATTTCGGAGCCCTAACCGTACAGCAGGAAGGCTGGTCATCCGGCGAATCCCTTCAGCTAACGATAAAATATTCCGGTCGACTATATAGTGCCCTAAAAACTCCGATGTCCAACCATAGCCACTGAGTGACCCCAATCGATCAGCGAGAGTCCCATAAGGGGCCAAGACCCGGGTATCGGAAATGATGGTGCATTTGGGTTGCTTCATGCAAAGTTCTAAGTCTGATTTGAGGAAGCTTTGAGAGGTCCACATGAGTTGATGCATACCACGGCCTTCTTCGAGTAAGAGATCGAATACCGCATCATAAGGATCAACTCCCCTCTTTTTCCCAATTTCTTCAAAAGTTTCACCAATCAAACCAGAATTCTTCTTGGAATAGAGTAAGACAATTTTCGATCAAACTCGATCTGCAACGAGCAACCACATTGGATTTTTGTTCTGCTTGATTCGTTCTCTTTGTGCAGGGTCTTTCAAACGTTCTATTATTTTTTCGTCTCCCCCTTCAAGATCCCATTTCGGCAAAATCATCATAACCGAGATATGGCTCCAATCATGGGGAATATTGTAAAATCGGAGTGTGTGTGCAGATCAATGAACCCTGGTGCAACAGCCAACCCTTGGTCTCGATTCTCCGCGCACCCTCTACTTGTTGAAGCTGACCAATGCTTTCAATTTTATCTTGGGAGATGCCTAAATCCGCCTGATAGGGCTCATTGCCAGAACCATCATAAATTGTCGCATTTTCAAAAATCGTGTCTATCGTACTCATCATTGTCCCTCAGGTTAAAGGTCTGTAGTTTCAAAATGACAAGCCTCCCAATGCCCTGGTTTCTTTTCAGTCAGTTTGGGTTCTTCGATTCTGCATTGTTCTTGGACATACATACAACGTGTATGGAATCGGCATCCAGAGGGTCTATTGACAGGGCTGGGCAAGTCGCCTTCCAGGCGAATACGGTTTGATTTCTTGTGAGCTGAACGTCGAGAGGGAATAGCCGACAAAAGTGCTCGGGTGTAGGGATGTCGTGGGTTTTTAAATAATTCTTTACGATTCGTTTTTTCGACAATTGCCCCAAGGTACATCACGGCAATTTCATCGCAAATATGCTGGACCACAGCAAGATCATGGGAAATAAACAAGAAAGTCAAATTCAGATCTTCCTGCAATTTACAAAGCAGGTTGAGGATTTGAGCTTGAATCGCCACATCCAACGCTGAAACTGGTTCATCACAAACAATGAAATCGGGATTCAAGGAGAGATCTCGAGCAATACAGATCCGTTGTCTTTGCCCCCCTGAAAATTGGTGAGGGAAGAGTTCTTTTTGATTCGGACGCAACCCGACTAAAGAAAATAATTCAGAGACACGTTCTTCACGATCTTTAGGGGCTCCGATACCCTGGATATCAAGAGGATCTCTGACAATCTCACCAGCAGTTTGCCTGGGATTGAGGGAAGAATAAGGATCCTGAAAGATGATCTGCATGCGTTTGCGCATGTCAAGCAGGGCTTGTGCTTCTAAAGAACGCAAGTCCACTCCATCAAAAATTATTTTTCCTCCGGTTGGTTCTACGAGACGGAGCACCGAAAGACCCGAAGTTGTTTTGCCACACCCGCTCTCCCCCACAAGCCCTAGAGTTCGGCCATGAGCAATCTCAAAACTGACACCATCCACGGCATACAACGTGGGTTGTGTACCAAATAGATGGGGGCGTTTTAATTTGAAATGAACTTCTAACCCCTCAACACTGAGCAGATTCTTATTCGTCATGCTTGCTCCTTTGTCTGTGCATCTTCCTGGGCCAGCCAGCACTTGACAGAACGGTTGTCTCCCAGGTCCATGTAATGAGGGAGTTCTTGACATTGAGCCATCGCAAAGGAGCATCGTGGCGCAAATGGACAACCTTCCAGACGGCGAAGTAGGTCGGGAACAACCCCTGGTATTTCTGCTAAAGGTTTTCGGGCGTCATCAGGATCGTCCTGTATTTCAGGCATAGATCGCAACAATCCCTGTGTATAAGGATGGCGAGCGTGATCGCTGATCTCGTCCAAAGTCCCTTCTTCAATTTTGTGGCCCGCATACATCACGAGGACATGATCCGCCATTTCAACAACGGCTCCAAAATCATGAGTGATCAGAATAATGCAAAGACCTCGGTCTTTCTGAATTTCTTTCAGCAAGTCGAAAATTTGGGCTTGCACCGTCACATCAAGGGCCGTTGTTGGTTCATCGGCGATCAATACTGTTGGCTCACAAGCCAGTGCCATCGCAATCATGACCCTTTGTCGCATTCCTCCTGAGAGCTGATACGGATATTCGTGAATTCGGCGCTCAGGGGCTGGGATGTGAACCGTATCGAGGAGGTTAACGGCTTCTTTCCAAGCCCCAGTGCGGTCAATATTTTTGTGACGACGAATCGCTTCGACGATTTGATTACCAATCGTAAAGACAGGATTGAGGGAGGTCATCGGTTCTTGAAAGATCATTGAAATTTCACTTCCACGAATGTTGCGCATTCTTTTTTCTGTCACTTGGACGAGATCTTCCCCATTCAAAAGAACACGGCCTGCACTAATCCAGCCTGGGGGAGAAGGGACCATCCCCAACAATGCCAGAGCAGTCATACTTTTTCCGCAACCGCTTTCACCGATAATGCCCAGTGTTTCTCCACGCTCAAGAGTGAAACTGATATCACAAAGAATTTGAACCTGTTTTCCTTTGATTTGAAAATCAACACACAGGTTTTCAACGTTTAAAACGGTGTTTTCTGAATTTGCCTTGTTGTCATTCATCGCTAATACCTCAACGCCCCCGCAATTTAGGATTGAATGCGTCATTCAATCCATCGCCGATCAGAGCAATACAAAGCGCCGTAAAGAGAATCGCCAACCCAGGAAATGTGACCGTCCACCAGGCCTCAAGAAAGTCATCTCGTGAAAACCCGATCATTCGACCCCATGTCATGACTTCAGGGTCGGTCAATCCCAAGAAACTCAAGGCGGCTTCGAAGATGATCACCGTTCCAATATGAAGGGTTATAGAGATGATGAGAGGCGGTAGAGCATTTGGCAGAATAATGCGTGAAATGAGTCGGAAATTTTTTGCTCCGACGGCACGGGCCGCGACAACGAATTCACGCTCTTTAATTTTAAGAAACTCTGCACGAGTCAAACGGGCCAAGCCCGTCCAGGTCGTTAATCCAATTGCTAAAATCACCAAAATGAAGCTGGGCGTAAACACAGCAACGACGACCATGGCAAATACCAGAGAGGGAAGCACTAGAAAGAATTCAGTGATCCGCATCAAAAAATTATCGATTTTTCCACCATAGAATCCGGCTACCGCTCCGATAAAAATGCCGATAACTGTTGCACATACCGTTGCTGTGAACGCTATGATCATCGTGGGTCGTGCACCGTAAATGAGACCACTCAGCACATCCCGCCCTAAATAATCGGTCCCCAGTGGCCTGGCATCACCCGGTCCCGTTAAGGGTCTTGCCACGATGTCAAAAGGATCCGCATGAAAGAGGATCGGACCAAACAGTCCCAAAAAAATAACGAATAGTAAACCAATCAGTCCAAAAACCGCGGCTTTATTGGTGTAAAACATCCGTACGGCCCCTAGCCACGGATTCTCCGACTTTTCCGGTTCCGCTTCAAACTGTGCCGCTAAATCTTGCGGCTCAAGCGTTTCTGACATTATGAGATTCCTCTGATTCGTGGGTCTAACAAACGATAAACCAAATCGGTTAGAATATTGGCAACGACGACAGTGACTGCAGAGCCTAAAAGCACTCCTAACATCACTGGATAATCATGCTGCTGGATTGAATCATACAAGAGGGGGCCGACGCCGGGCAAGCTGAATAATGTTTCGACAATGACAGCACCGGAGAAAATATGACCCAGTTGTATGCCTGCAATGGTCACAATCGGTAGGGCTGCATTTTTGAGCGCATGTTTAAAAATAACTACAACCTCCAAAAGGCCCTTTGCTCTTGCTGTACGAATATAATCGGCACCGAGCACATCAAGCATCGCAGCACGCGATAGCCTGCTATAACCCGCCAGGAATAGGATCGAGAGGGTAAATGTCGGTAGGACTAAATGGTGAAGCATATCTAAGACTCTGTCCAGCATGTTTTCAGGAACAGGTACGGAACTAATGCCAAAGGATGGAAATATCGGTATATATAAAGAAAACGCCAGCATGAGCATCATCCCCATCCAGAAGACAGGCGTTGCATAGCCAAGCAAAGAAAGGACTGTCACCATATGATTTGTTAATCCATGCGGCCGAGTTGCAGCCCAAACCCCGAATAACGTCCCGATAATGATGGCAAACACAAGTGCCGCAAGAGTCAACATCAATGTTGATGGCAAATGACTGAGCAAAAGGGTGAGAACCGATTCATCCCTAAAATATGAATACCCCAAATCCCCAGTCAGTACGTTGCCTACATACTTGAGCAATTGCACATGGACAGGTTGGTCAAGCCCATATGAAGCACGAATTTGAGCGGCAATCTCTGGATCTCCCCCCCCTGCTTCGGTTAGGAGAACATCGACCACGTCACCGGGAGCCGCTTGTATCAACAAAAAATTGAAGACAATGACGGCAAAAATGAGAATGATGCCGTAAACGATGCGCTGAAAAAGTGCTGTAGCCATGAGTATCCATGTTTCTCAGGATAGTTCGATTTCTGAAGCCTCACCCAGGAATCCTATGAAATCTGCACTAACTTCAGATGATGGAAGGTCAGCCAAGGCTTTCCGTTTGGTTGACCCTCTGAAAACAGGTTTATTTTTGTGCTGTTTTCCAGTACATCTCATCAAAAAATTCTTGATGTCCATACGATGGGATATACAAATCTTTGTGATGGAACCTCCAGTAAACCGAATCAAACAGCCAGACAAAAGGTGCTTCCTCTAAAAGCAGCCTCTGGGCTTCATTGTAGATTGCCTGGCGCTTTGCATTATCCGGTTCCAATGCTCCTTTTTTAAAAAGTTCGTCGACTTTTTCATTGCAATATCCCGATGTGTTCGTATAGGCTTGATGATTGATGTTATCACAACGATAAAGGCGACCGACACCGACAGCCGGGTCCACCTTATCGCCGACATTTGGAAGTGCTGTGTCGTAATCCCAATTGGCCATTTTTTTCGACCATGCAGCACGGGGCAGCGGTTGCTGCATCACCTTTATCCCAAGTTTTTTCAGGGCAACCCCGAGGTATTCACCGGATCGCCAGCTGGCGATCCGGTGAAAATGGCGGAGCGATATAGGCTACTTTCATTTCGAAACGGATGCCGTTTTCTTTGGGTGGATATCCTGCCTCGTCCAGCAGATTCTTGGCTTTTTCAACGTCATAAGAGTACCCTTTAAGGGTTTCGTCGAAGAATAAGTTGCTGTAAGGTATTGGACCTGTGGATGCTTTTGTCCGCCCATCATGAAGGACATTCGCGATATAGGATCTGTCAACCGCATAGGAGAGGGCTTGCCGAACTTTCTTTTTACTGAGAGGTCCTTTCCGATTATTAATATCCAGATAGGTCCCACCGCCGTTAGGAGTTTTCAATTCAGTGACTTTCAAATGTGATATTTTTTGAAAATTTGCAACATCTCGATAACGAATTGTCCCACCGGCATCAACCACTTGAAACTGGTTTTTTTCGAGGCCGACACGCATAGAAGTTTTATCCGAGACAACCCGCATTATTACCTGATCTAAATAGGGCCTTTCCCCGTCGAAATGATTTTTATTCCTTTCCAAAATTACGTACTCGTCAAGCTTCTTATCCTTTATTGTGTAGGGGCCAGAACCAACTGGGTTTTTGTGAGCCGGATGTTTCAGAAAAGCGCCGCCATCATAGACATGTTTCGGCATAATAGGAAGATGTCTGGGGGAGGTTGCGGCCACCAGTAACGGGCCATGAGGTTTTGACAATCCCAGGATTAAGGTATTGGGGTCGGATGTATCCATTTTCTCGATGGGGCCGAACATTTGCTTACCGAAGCGATGATGTTTCAGGACGATCCCAATCGAAAATGCCACGTCCGCCGACGTGATCGGTTTCCCGTCATGGAATGTTGCATTTTCTACCAATTTAAATGTAACCGTCAGGCCATCGTCCGAAACGGTCCAGCTCTTCGCTAAATAAGGAACAACTTCATCTTTCGCATTCAATCTTGTCAGACCAGCAAAAATTTGAGTGGTAACATTCCCCGTAACGTACGAACCATGAAGCGGATTGAGACTCGGTATTTTAGGGGTCGTAAACACCATGTTTCCACCACGTTTAGGTCCGTCAGCGAATATTCTGGGAACTGCCAAGAAAACTAGTGTAATCAC
>WASW01029850.1_pt1 | contig 17348 bp, 12 predicted proteins | sample 5698521 | NCBI WGS metagenome assembly WASW01 (sample SAMN11175560, study PRJNA528189) | sponge metagenome | isolation source: marine sponge | host: Leucetta | place: Antarctica: Western Antarctic Peninsula, King George Island | collected 2013-01
TTTGTGGCTTCACCTCGCAACTTTTCTTTAATCGTTTGCACCAGTGAGTAAAAAGAGGGTGCCATTAGCGTTCCTATTATTGCCGATGCGAGCATTCCTCCCAGAATAATAATTCCCAATGACTTTCGGCTATTGGCACCGGCTCCTGTGGCAACCACCAAGGGTAGTACGCCAAGGATAAAAGATATTGCTGTCATCATCACCGCGCGAAAGCGCAACCGCGCGGCCTTGATCGCGGCGTCAACAATACTTAATCCTTTTTCTCTCTGAGCTTTGGCAAACTCTACAATTAAAATGGCGTTTTTCGAGGCCATGCCGACCAGCATGATGAGTCCGATCTGCGCATAGATATCTAGAATATGTCCTGAGTATTTAGTAGTCATCAAAGCGCCAGCCAACGCAATGGGTATGGTTAAGATAACCGCCCATGGGATAGTCCAACTTTCATATTGCGCTACAAGAAAGAGATAAACAAAGGTGAGGGCCAGAATAAAAATAATGGCTCCTTGTGAGCCTGCTTTAATTTCTTGATAAGACATTCCAGACCATTCGAAGGTCATTCCATTGGGCAACGCTCGTTCAGCTACTTTCTCGACGGCGGCGATAGCCTGGCCTGTGCTGAAACCGGGAGCCGGACTGCCATTGACTTTTGCAGATCGGTAAACGTTATAGCGAGTTAAAGATTCTGCTCCTAAGATAGAAGATGTCTTTGTTAAGGTGCGAAGCGGAACCATCGTTCCATCGGAACTTTTTACATAGATGCGGCCAATGTCATCGGGATCGTTTCTGTATTCTTTTTCTGCTTGCAGGATGACGCGATACACTCTTCCAAATTTATTAAAATCGTTTACATAAAGAGAACCCAATTGCGTTTGCAATGAAGTGAAAATTTCACTTACGGGAATCCCCAGGGCTTTTGCTTGCAGTCGGTCAATTTCCAGGCCGATTTGTGGAACCTCAGCGCTGAAAGTGCTGTAAACGTTTTGTAGCTCTTTACTTTGATTTGCCTCAAATATAAAACCGCGCATCGCTGAAGAAAGTTCTTGCGGTTCACCGCCCCGCAAGTCTTGCAGTTGCAATTCGAATCCGCTGGAATTGCCGAGACTGCGGATAGGGGGTGGGGTGAAGGCAATGGCCCTCGCACCGGGGACTTGACTCATCATCCCCCAGATTCGACCCACTAAAGCGTCGCTAGAAAGGTCTGGTATGTTCCGTTCGTCCCAAGGCTTCAATATGTTTATGATGGTTGCGGAATTGGATTTGGTGCCACTGATGAGTCCGGTGCCAATGAGAGAAATTATGTTTTCTACTCCGGGCAGGCTTTTCATCATATTCTCAACTTGTCGGGCGATAGCATCGGTACGGTTTAAAGAGGCACCATCAGGAAGTTGCAGATCAATAAAAATCACACCTTGGTCTTCCTGAGGAATAAAACCTGTAGGTGAAGTCTTTAAAACCCAATAGCCACCACCGGCAATGAGGATAATGAGGAGCACCGTAACCGTGAACATTTTGACCATGTTCTTCACGAAAAAAAGATAGGTTTTAGATACCCGATTGAACAGGGCCTCGAACCAGCGTAAGGCAAACCAAGGTGCATTTTCTCTTTTGCGTAATAAGATAGAGCAAAGTGCAGGGCTGAGCGTCAAAGCGTTGAGAGAAGAAAGGGTTACAGCGATCGAAAGGGTTACTGAAAATTGGCGATAAAGTTGTCCTGAAATACCTGACATGAAAGCGACAGGAATAAACACTGCCAGTAAAACTAACGTGGTCGCGATGATAGGACCAAAAACTTCTGTCATGGCTTTTTTGGCTGCTTCTTTAGAATGCATTCCTTCATCTATATGACGCTGAGTATTTTCAACTACCACTATTGCATCATCAACAACAATGCCTATTGCCAGGACCAATGCAAAAAGTGACAGAGTGTTGATGGAATATCCCATTGCCAGTAAAAGGGCAAAGGTTCCTATCAGAGAAACCGGAATTGCTATTGCAGGAATAAGTGTTGCACGCCAATCTTGAATGAAAACGTAGACCACAAGAATGACCAGTCCCAAAGCAATGAAAAGAGTCTCAATCAATTCTTTTAGAGAATTATTAATAAACTGAGTGGAGTCGTAGGGCACAACATATTCGACATCGTCCGGGAATCGTTGAGACAGCTCCTGCATTTTTTGATTGATTCTTTGTGCGACTTCCAAGGCATTTGCTTCAGGGAGTTGATAGATGGCAAAATTGACAGTGGGTGAACCGTTCAGTCGCGATTTTATTTCGAATGTTTGTGAACTCAGTTCCACACGAGCGATGTCACTCATTCTCACTACCGACCCATCTGGATTGGCAAGAATGATAACGTCTTCGAACTCAGAAACATCAGCCAGTCGGCCTTTTGCCTGAATGGTATATTGAAACTGTTGATTGGGGGATGCAGGTGCCTGTCCTACGGTTCCGGCTGCTGCTTGCAGGTTTTGATCGCGAATGGCTTGCACTACATCATTGGTGGTGATGCCTAAATTGACCATCCGATCAGGATTCAACCAGATGCGAATGGAATAATCCAATGCTCCGAAGATGGATACTTTACTCACTCCAGGCACGCGAGATAAAACGTCTTTTATGTTTAGGGTGATGAAATTGCTCAAAAATAATTGATCGTAGGTTCCTTCTGGAGAATTGAATGAGATGATTTGTAGAAATTCAGGGGACTGTTTTTGAACAGAAACTCCCGAACGAGTAACTTCTTCTGGTAGTTTGGGCGTGGCTAGTGAGACTCGGTTTTGCACGTTTACAGCAGCCATATCGGGGTCGGTGCCGATTTCGAAGGTGATGTCCAAGGTGTATGTGCCGGAATCCGTACTTTTCGATGACATATAGATCATGCCTTCGACTCCATTAATTTGCTCCTCAATTGGCGCAGCTACGGTACTTTCCAACACTGTGGCGCTGGCTCCTGGGTAGGAGGCGGTGACTTGAACCGTCGGCGGTGATATTTGCGGATAAAGAGAAACAGGAAGCTGTGGAATGGAGATCAGCCCTGCAATGACAATCACGATAGAGATTACAAATGCAAAACGAGGCCTTTCTATAAAAAAGTGACTGAACATAGTTTATTAATTGCCTTTTCTGCTGGCAGGGGAAGGAGAGATTTGAACCATTAGTCCCGGTCGAACCTTTTGCAGTCCCAGAGTTATCACCAGCTCACCGACATCGAGGCCTTGTTGGACGACCCAGTCGATCCCTTGTTTGTCGCCAACTTTTATTGTGCGTTTTTGAACTCTTTTGTCGGCATTGACTACGAGAACAAATTTCCCCTTTTGATCTTCCTGGATAGCTATTTGTGGAACCACTTTTTGCAAGGAAGTGTCGCTCCTTCGAACCAGTACTTTTACGAATTGACCCGGCATTAGAAGGTGACGTTTTCCGGAAAGTTCATTTTTCCTGGGTTGTATACTTTTGCTTTGATTGGGGAATATAGCTCGAATGGAAATGGTTCCGGTTTTTGGGTCTACCTCGTGGCTGACAAAATCTTCGACACCTTCAAAGGGGTAAATAGTGCCATTCGATAGTTGGATTTTTGGAATGAAGGTTCTTGCCTTTCCTGTTTTAATTTGATGCTGAAACTCGGTGAGTACGGCGGCTTCGCTCACTGTAAAGTAGATATAGATAGGGTCCATTTGCAGCAAGGTCGCCAGGGTGCCTGTGTTTGTAGAAACCAGATTGCCATCGCTTACAAGAGTACGACTGATTCTGCCGTCTATCGGCGAACGTATTTTGGTATAGCTCAGATTCAATTTAGCCTGGTCAAGGCTGGCTTCGGCCTGCATTACACCCGCTTGGGCTTTAAGTAAGTCACTTTTGGATTTATCCAGGTCTGTTTGCGAAACCGCTCCTTTTCGTACGGATTTGAGTCTTTTTAAATAAGATTCCGCATTTGCCAGAGTAGCATTTGCCTCAGCGAGTTTGGCTTCTGCCGCTTTAACTTCAATTTGGTAAGGAGCTTGTTCTATGACATATAGCAGGTCCCCTTTTTTAACATCTTCTCCTGCTTTAAAATTTCTTTTTTCGAGAAAACCCGTAACCCGAGCCACCAAATTCACCGTTTTTATTGCAGCGGTGCGCCCTACTAATTCGTATGTTTTAATTACCTTTTTCTTGACGACTGGGGTAACCGTTACCAGGGGTGGCGGCATTTTAGGTTGGGCCGCCGCTATTGTGGGTTTGTCTTCACAACCTGTAAAGAGAAACGAAATTATTAAAATAATTATTATGGAACGAGATTTATTCAAAGTTTCACTCTTCATTAAAGTTAATAACGTGGTGCTTCGTCGAGGGTGTCTGCCATCAAAGGTTTCCACCCTCCACCCAAAGACTTGTAAAGACGAATTAGATTGGACACGACGGAACCTTCACTGGCTGCCAGCTGATCTTGAAACCGGAAAAGGGATCTTTCTGCCTCCAACACACCCAAAAAATCAGATAAGCCCGCGGCGTATAATTCGCGGGCCAACTCAACGGCCCGGTTCGCTGCCTGAGAAGTTTTTATTAGCGATTTCCTCCGAACCTGTTCCTGAGCGTAATCGATCAAAGCGTTTTCCACATCTTTGACGGCTGTCAAAACAGATAATTCGTATTGAATGAGGGATTGCTCTTGTTTTTCATCTTCAATTTTTATGTTTTGGCGAATGCGCCCTGCGTCAAAAACGTTCCAGGTTACTTTAGGGCCAATTGAAAATGCAGCGGCGGGGCCCGTAAACAGACTCGCGGCGGATAGTGATTCGAGCCCTACAGAGCCGAACAAAGTTAATTTGGGGTAAAGGTCTGCGGTGGCAACTCCGACGCGGGCAGTTTGTGCGGCCAATTCTCTTTCCGTCTTTCGTATATCGGGTCGGCGCCTAAGTAAATCTGCGGGCACACCAATAGCTATTTCAATAGGAAGAACGGGAACCGCTTTATAATTGTCTAGTTCTTGTTTTAATCCCCCTGGAAATTCTCCGAGCAAAACAGCCAGTCCATTTTTGCCTTGCTCAATTCCAATTTTCAAAGTGGGAATTTCTGACTTGCTACTTTCAAGATTATAATTGGCTTGTTCCAGAGTCAGTGAGGTGGTCAGTCCAGACGCTAATCTGTCTTTCACAATTTGCAATGTGTCTTCCTGGGACTTCAGGTTTTTTTCTGCGGCTTTAAGCCTGGATTGGAAGGTGCGGATTTCGACATAGTTCAACGCCGCCTCTGCAACCAACGTCACCAATGTGTCATTCAATTCTTCTTGTCTTGCTGCAACCGTTGCTTCCGCAGATTCTATGGAGCGTTGAATTCCACCAAATAAATCCACTTCCCAGCTGGCATCGAATCCTGTGGAATGAAGATTGTTTGCTTTGCCGGTTCCCGATTCCTGACTGCTTTGTTGACGAGTTGTTGAACCGGTGGCATCGATGGTGGGAAAGCGTCCGGCTTTGGCAATTCCCCTTCGCGCTCTTTCTTCTCTAACGCGGGACTGTGCCAGTTTGAGATCCAGGTTTCCTTTTATCGCGCGCTCAATTATTTGGGATAGGGTGGGGTCTTCCAGTGTTTGCCACCAATCACCGAGCATTTCCTGAGTAACCATTTTCACAGGAATAAGAGTTTCTTTGGTAGCCTCCTCTTCTATTTTTATGGCTTCCGGTTTGGTGTTGAATTTCTCGGGTAGCTTTTTTTGAGGGGGGATGTAATCGGGGCCAACGGTGGCACAACTCCAGGAAATTATCAGGAAACAAGCGGATATGATTTTATGGGTATAATGCATTCTTCCTTTTGATATTTTAGTTTGTTGCCTTTGCTGTTTTAATGTTGAATATTTTACCACTTTTCTGATTATTATGTGTGCTGGAATAATGAATAGTCCTAATAGTAAAAATCCCATTAAAACTTTTATTTCGGTCTTCATTTATGACCTAGTATGAAAGGAATAGGTTTATAAGATTGTGCAGATAAAGGAACATCTTGATTCGTTTGCATTTTACAACTAGGATTCAGTGTGTTTCAATAATATTGGCTTATTCGAGGGGAAAATGATTAAAGCAATAGGGGGATTCCTTCTTCTCGGGATTTTGTTGGTCGTTCTGATGTTCAACACTCATGTGACTCTTCTTGGCTCAGGGTTTCTCATTGGAGATGGAAAACATGTTTTCACCTATCACGATCTGGTGAAAGAAGCAGAAACGCTAACGGTGAAATTTCCCAACGAAGATGATATTGAAGCCGATGTGGTGTATTTTGATTCTGCCAGCAACCTGGCGATCTTGAAATTGAAGGAAATGCCAAAAATAAAGCGCCAGCCTCTGGGGATAAGTAAAAATGGATTGGGCACCATAAGCGAGTCGGTATTCGCATTGGGATACCCGTGGACCAACACATTGCAAGACCAGCATATTTTGATCGAGGGGTCTGCCGATATCACATCCATGTTGATCGATTTAAAAATGCCTCTCGACCCGATACATAGTGGGAGTCCGTTGTTCAACACTCGGCAGGAAGTGGTGGGAATGGTTTTATTGGAAGCCCATGCCAAAGCCGCATTTCCCGTGAAGGGTTCGCATCATTTTGCCATCCCCTCATCGTTGTTGGAAAAAGCCTTGAAGGTTGCTAAAATTGATATGTCCACTCACCCGGTTGAGAACTTCTCGACGAGAGATGAGTTTATTGTGAAATCGAGAAATAATATTGTTCTGATTGAGGCAAGATAAATGCAACCTGCAGATGAAACTTACATCTTATATGGAGCTTTATTCGTTTTCCTGTTTCTGGGGCTGTTATTCAATGTTGCCAAACGCCTCGGTTCCTCGAAAAATTTTCCACCACCCAAAAATAAAAAGAACGAGTGAATCACAGTCCACAATTCAATTTCGATAATAGTTTTGCCCGCAGTCTTGAGGGATTTTTCAAGTCTTGCCAGGCAGAACCTGCCACCGCTCCAAAGCTGTTGCAGTTCAACCATGCACTGGCGGAGGAACTTGGCCTGGACCCGGTCGCACTCGACTCGGAAGCAGGATTGGCGATTTTCTCAGGCAATGTAAAACCAGATGGATCGGAACCGCTAGCCCAGGCTTATGCCGGACACCAGTTTGGCGGATTCTCACCGCAGTTGGGAGATGGACGCGCGCTTCTCCTCGGGGAGGTGATCGACACCCAACAACGACGGCGTGATATTCAACTGAAAGGATCGGGTCGCACCCCGTACTCCCGTGGTGGAGATGGTTTGGCGGCTATTGGCCCGGTGTTGCGCGAATACTTGGTAGGGGAGGGCATGCATGCGCTGGGTGTCCCAACGACACGCGCCTTGGCGGCTGTTGCTACGGGAAAGCATGTTTATCGGGAAGTCGCTTTGCCCGGGGCTATTCTCACACGAGTTGCGGCTAGCCACATCCGCGTCGGCACGTTCCAATATGGTGGTGCGCGCGGGGATATCTTGAAAGTCCGTGAACTCGCCGACTATGCTATTCAGCGACACTATCCCGACACAGCCGATGCGGAAAATCCCTATCTGGCATTCTTCGCAGCTGTCGCCGATGCCCAGGCCGCTCTGGTGGCACACTGGATGAATATCGGCTTTATTCACGGAGTAATGAACACCGACAATATGACCATCTCCGGTGAAACTATCGATTACGGACCCTGTGCCTTTATGGATAGATATGCGGCAAGCACCGTGTTCAGCTCGATAGATCAATACGGTCGCTATGCCTATGCGAACCAGCCGGAAATTTTGACGTGGAACCTGGCCCGATTGGCGGAAACGTTGATCCCGCATGTCGATACCAACAAAGAACGAGCCATCGAATTATTGACCGAAACGATTGAGTGCATTCAACCTCTTTATGAGTCTTATTGGCTGGCGGGGATGCGATCCAAAATCGGATTATCAACGGAAGATATTCTCGATCAGGAACTGATCAACGACCTGCTAAAGCTGATGGAAGCGGGACATGCAGATTTCACTCTTGTCTTCCGCCGTCTCTCTCAAGTTTTGCGAGGGGATAGCAACCCCGTGCGAAACCTGTTCGAAGAGCCAAATGCCTTCGACACATGGGCAGAGCGTTGGCAAAAACGCCTGGAGAAAGAGGAAGTTGAGGCTACAGCGCAGGCGATGGACCGAGTCAACCCCATCTATATCCCGCGGAACCATAAAGTCGAAGAAGCCCTTGCCGCCGCAGTGAATCAAGACATGACACTGTTCACGAAACTACTGGACGTTGTAATCCATCCCTTCGATGAAGTTGCAGGCAACGAAGCCTATGCCGAGCCAGCCCCGGCTACCAACAGACCCTACCAAACCTTCTGCGGAACCTGATGATTTCTGCATTAAAAATCCAGCCTGTGATTTTCACTTTGGTGTTGCTGCTGTTTTCTGCCCTTCCCGTATCGGCAGAAAAGGATTTGTTGGATGAAGGTAAAACGGACAGTGCCATTAAGATGCTGGTGTTTCCTAAATCTCTCCGAGTGATTGAAAGCCGTGGGGATGAGATGAATGACGTTTTTCCCGATCCCAAACGAATTCGCAAAACGCTTTTGAAACTCGACCCCACCAGAGTCGCACCTGCCAAAGTTGGGGAACCTGTCAGCGGACCCGTGACCCGAAATAGCCTGCGACAACTAGCCAAACGATATAGCGAAGATATCCTCTTCATCTTTCGACGAACATTGAACGACACTAAAAATGCAATTCGTCATCAGGGGCTACTTTATTTAGCCAGACAGAAAAAGGTGCTGTCCTTAAAAGAAAGTATGAACTCAGGTTCGGGGAGCTTGCAAGAAATGGACGTGGCAGGACTCAAAACCCTGGCTCAAGAAGCCCGAAAAGTTCTGCATTCAAACAAATTCGAAAAACGTCAATCAGCGTACTAAAGAATCGTGTAACGGGGCGGTCGTTGAATTTGGAAGTGTCCGCTTGCAGTTAAGAAGCGACTTCGTGAATACCCCCTCCCGAAAAATTTGTACCCGGAAAATGGGCAGACCCCTTTGTGACAAGAATAACGTATTAATAGCAAATTGAAAAGTTTGGGAGTAGGGTATTAAAAGGTGTCAGAAGGTTTTTTAATCTAACAAAAATATTAAGAAGTCTATTTATGAAAAAGAACGATTCTGATTTTTACTGGTTTCACATCCCCATTCTTTTGATAAAGATAGTGAGGATTCTGACAAAAATACCCTCGGGGCAACCCAAAATGATTCAACTGGAACGATGGGGGCGGTCGATAAAAGTTTCAACAGACCCTGCGCTGGGAAGAGTCCGGCTAGATATTATCACTTTGCCCCTATCAGGTATAGAAGGCAGTAAGCTTCCATCCTCAGAATTACCAACCGAAATTAGATTTAGGTAGAAGATTGAGTATCTATTTGGTTAAAGCCCAATAGTATTTAAGGCAAGAGCTAGCAAGGCTAGAAGAGCAAACTTACAGTCAATAGTGGGTATGACCCCTTTACTTTACTGCACCGAGGGAGGAGCGAAAGAGGTTAGCAAGTGCGGTGTTAGTAATAACGCACTTTAGTCCCATTTTGGGACTATTTCTTTTTATCTGTTGGTCGGCAAGAAATTTATGGAGGCAATTTCGTTCATAATTCTATCTGTTTCAGTCAGAGCTACAATAATACGTTGCCAATGTCGAATTTCGTCAGTTGAAAGTTTACGACCTTTACGGTCTTTCAACCATTTCTGTGCAGGCTGATAACCACCAATATAAAACTCCCATGCAACTTGTGGAACCTCGCCAAAATATTGCATTTTGTTGATCCAGACCCTTCTATCCTCAAAACATATTTTTTTCACTTCATGGTCACCATCAACTGGATAAGTAGTTATCAAGTCATTTAGCTGTTCACTTTCCATTAAATGTAATTCACAAAGTTGGGCTCCAAACTTTGCAAGCTCATAAAAACTTTTAGGTTCGAGGGGATACGGAATTTTCGGAAAATCGGATTTTAAAAATTCAGCATATCGTTTACGGTATTCAAGGCTGTGAAGGACCGCATAAATATAGTCGAATAGATTTTCCGGTGTTGCACTTTTGATCACGCCAGTAATTTTGGTATAAATTTCAGGGTTAAAATTTGGGGTTTTGTCTTCGGTATTTTCAAAAAAATTATTGTATATGTATAGAGGAAATAATGAAGTAGAGTCGCGGGCATTGTCTAAAATATGAAAGTCGACTATTTCACGTGTACAAAAAACATAACCGAGACTTTGTTGCCTATTGATTTTTGTTGTAACAAGGCCTCGATTTCTACCAGCGAGAAGATGATGCATTATTTTTTTTTGTGGGCTTGCATAAAAACCACGAGAATTGCCTGTATATAAAGTAAATCGCCTATCAAACGGCCTGTAAACTATTGGTAGATTGTTGTTTTGGGCATTATTTTTTTTGGCGTCCTCTTGAGCCGTAGAGACCGTCCAGTCCCTAGCGTCTTTTTCTTTTAGGGAAAATTTAGATCGTATTTGTGAGTCATCCGCATGAATGAAAAAATCAAGTTTCTCTTTTCTTTCACTACTTGAAAAACTGATTGTGATTTTATCTTTTCCAGTGACGCAACCAACGGTTTTTTCCTTGAATAAATCATTTACAGAAAATCCTTCCTGATATTCTTCGAAGGAGTCGTAGTTTTTAGGGATAAAGAAATAAAATGGCTTACGATAATTTATTTTATTCCATTTGATTGATTTGAGAGAGGTGTTCTTCAAGGTTTCGTACTTGTATTCGCGCTTTCCATATAGGTCGGCATGGTGGACTGCGGCTAATGGTTTTTTTCCTTTTTCAGCCTGTTTTTTCACAGCGATGATAATAGCCACTCCTTGCTGAATATCAAATACGTTCACATCTTTTGACCCATCTGGTGTAACTTCTTTTCTTTTCGAATTGCCATGCAAATCCAAAATGTAAATATCATCAAAGGTATTCAAAAGGTGCCAGCGCATCCCACGAAAAGTAGGGTTGTCCAAATAGCTATGGTTGGAGATGTAAGCTAGAATACCTTCCCCATTTTTTTCAATATAATGCTCACCAAGCCGGATAAACTGCACATAGTCATCGTTCAACCAGTGTTTGCGTTCCTTGAAATGAACGCCTTCTATATATTTGTAATCTTTGATTTTTTCTTTGGCTATCCAACTGCTCATGTTTGAAGAAATGCCACTATACGGAGGATTGCCATACGCTACCATAACCGGCATGTCTTTTTTGATTTTGCTGGCTTCATTGGCTTCGTGGGATAGCCATTTAGCAAATAATGTCTCCATTTCAGGGTGATGTTCTTCTAGGCTGTTAGTTAAATAGACACTTAGGCGGGGTGGCTTTTGCGGATTAGAAGGTTTATATCCAGTTTCTTGTAACAACAAGTCCAGCTTCATGTGGCATATGGCATAACTGGCCATCAGCAATTCAAAACCGTGTAGGCGGGGAAGAAGGTCATGTTCAATATAACTGCTCCATAATCCTTCCTGCCCTTTGAAAAGACTATAAATTTGTTTTACGGTTTCGGCAAGAAAGGTTCCTGTTCCTGTGGCCACATCTAAAAGCTGGACTTTATGCACTTCCCGTTCAAACATTTTTCGACCTGTTTTTGTCCTCTTGTCAGTTTCCTGTGCCTCAACCTGAATTTTCACCTTTGAGGTGTCGGCAAGGCCGTCTTTGATGTCAAAATGCTTTTTCAGTACATCGTCAATAGCACGAACAATGAAGTTAACAACGGGTTCTGGTGTGTACCAAACACCACGGGCTTTTTTTAATTTTTTATCGTACTCACCGAGAAAGGTTTCATAGAAATGCAATATAGGATCATTCTCCCCAGTGGCTGTTCCAAAGTCTTTCAAAATGGCTCGAAGGTCTGTGGCTCGGTAAACTTCACAAAGTGCATCAACAATCCAGACTACTCGGTCATCTAGTTGAGGGCCAGCTACATAGACAAAAAGCTGTCGTAGAAACGGATTGCTTTTAGGGATAAGGAGAAGTGCTTCTTGGCGGGAAAAATCCTGCAATGTTTTATCGTGCAAGCGGGCCGTGAACAGACCATATGCAACTGTCTGAGCGTATACGTCTGCAAACTGCTCCTCGTTCATGTCGTGAACCAGAACGGCTTTAAAAGCCTCGAACTGGCTATGCAGTGAGCTGTTTTCATCTTCATCCTTTACCGCATTGTAAAACACATTCTTCATCAGACGAGCTTTTCGGGCCATCATTTCCGCCAACATTTTTGCGGATTTTATGGTTTGCCCTTGAAAGGCTATAAAGTCATTCAACAATGATTCGAGGCGATCAAAGTTTTCCGGCAATGGAATGATTTTATTTTTTTCAACCTTTGATATAGCAACTGTATCTACTATTTCACCGTTCACGAAAAAATAGAATTCTAAATAGTCTGTTAGAATTAAATTATCAAGGCTTTCGCGGTATCTTTTTAGTTGTTCGCTTTTTTCAGTTTTATCCAGATCAACTCCAATATCTTTTGCCTCAATGTAGCCAACATCTATGCCCTTTTTACTGAGAATATAATCTGGCGCTCCACATTTCTGACGCTTCGGCTCATTAGTAACGTCAATATTGGCATGACTAAATAGCTCTGTTAAATATTTTTGCAAGGCAGGGCGATAACTATGTTCTGTCGCTTTGCCACTTTTATGCAAATCACTAACTTCAGACATATATTTTTTTAATGGCATATAAAGTTTTCCTTAGGCCTATTTATGGATTTTGCAGAGTTGATGCATTTTACCACGGTAAAACGTGTCCTTTCCGCCGAAGAAAACATCTACAGGATTACTTGAAGAAGTCTACATTTCTTAAAAGATGCGGTTGAGAGATAAAAAGGAGAGCTTTACTTACCTCTCAACCCAAAAACAAACTGTCTGAATTAACGATTTCTAGCTCTGCATGTCATCTTTGTCATTTTCTGTGTCAATTTCTATGCCAGTATTTTCTGAATATCCAAGTGGCATAAGTTCGAGTGGTATACCTTCAATAATATCTTCTACAAATTCCCCGTGAACGAAACCAAAAAGGAATGGGGCCTTAAAGCTAATTATTCGGTGATAAGGCCCTTCCCCATCAAAACCGATTGTGACAGTTTGCGAAGTAAATAATTTTTTTACGCCCTCTGAAGTATAGGCAAATACCTTACCCTTTTTATCAGTCTTTACATAAACCGGAACTTTTTCTTTTTTCAAAATTAAATGACGCACTTTACCTGTGCCAGCTCTTTTCTCTTTCTTTTCTTTAGACTGAATATTTAAAATTATATTGGTAACAGTTGTTAATATGTATTCCGCATCTTTTTGAAATTCACTTTCCTTTAAAATGGGGTCTTCATAAATAACTGACCAAGGAGAATCATTATCTTTTTGGTAGACAGCGGGGGTTAACCGACGAATATTCCAAAAGTCAGTGGGATTAATTTCGTATTCCATTAAATATTGATAAAGATGCTGATAATCAAAGACTATATAATTTTCGGGGGTCTCCACATATTTTTCTATATACTGTTTATTTTTTGCATGAAAAGGTGCGTTACTAAACGGCCTTCCACCTATAATTGTTTTTGGAATATCATCTCTATCAAAAGGTCTTATGTCATATTGCTTCTCGACTTTATAAAAAATTGCCTTCCTGCAAGAAATTAAGCATTCAAAGAATTTTTCTTCTTCAAGAAATTCCTCTGCCAATTTAAGTAGATTAGCAATACTAACATCTTCAATTAAATCAACTAGGCTTATGGACCAATAGCTTACATTCAAGGTTTCCTTAGATTGGCTTTCAAGAAACTCATGAACAGCAATAAGGCAAATTTTACACTCCTCTCTATTTGGTTGAATTCCATAATGTTTGGCGTTTACTCGAATCTTGTTTAGTGCGATTAACCTGTTTTTGAAAGGCAGTTCATGAGGCTTTATTTTTAGGTTGATTTTATCAAAGTACTCAGCGAATGAGGCATTTTGCTTAATATTTGCCGATGTGTATTCGGACAAGGCCAGAAAAAAAACTTCCACGGAGTCTTGAAGTAAGTTGATCCCTGAAAACAAAGCCAGGTCTTGTGAGGATTCAATATTTTGTCTCGCAATAAAAAATAGATGCCTTGAAAGAGCAAGCTTTTTAATTATTGAATCGGTTAAATTTTGGGACATACCCTAGCCATCCGGAAGTTATTAATTGTCTATAAATGGATTATAACCCAGTTTATTTTTTTTATAGCAGAGCTATATTGCAAAAATCTTTTGCCGAACAGGCGAGAGAGGCCATAATAACAAGTGGAGCGATCCACACCGCCCCGCCATGGTGGGATTCGAGGGAGTCCCAAAGTCTTGGATTAGGAATCCAAGAATTAACTCATAATTAGCTACTTTTTCCAATAAAGGGGTCAAGTCCTTTCTTGACTACACCTCAAATTCTGAGTTCTGTTGTCAGATTTTACCCGCTTAGAGAAGAAAATGAAAGCAGTTGAGACTTTGACAAACGGATGCACAGAAAAAATTTCTGGTTACTTTTAAGCACTTATCCGCTTTAAATAATTTGTCTACTTAGTGTCTACTAAATAAAAAATGTGCTATGAGAAAACTCATAATACGTTGAAAAAATGGAGTCAGCGGGCGAAATTGAACCGCCGATCTACTGATTACGAATAAGTTTATAGAATGTTTAAAAAGGATTTCCTTCTCTAGAAATAAGCCAACCTAGGTTTAACTTGTAGGTGTCTGCTATAAAGAAGAACTTTTTTTGCGGGTGGAATATGCCCCTCTGCGGGGCATGCCCTTCGAGAGCCTCTGGGTGACACCGAAAAACGCAGTAGGGCAGTAACACCCCTGGATTGCCACGCTCCGCTCGCATGACGGCCCCTTGAGTACACTGAACCCAGCGAGTGCTTTCGGTATCTCGGTTGCAATTCGATGACGGCTCGTTGGGTATCATAGTCCCCCAGCGTTGTGCTGTTTTATTGCCCTTTTCCACCTGTGGCGGTGCCGCTACATTCCGACTTTTTCGCGGACTTCGTCCATCAGTTTAGCGTCTATGGTGGTGGCGCCTTTTTCTATGGCGAAATTGATGACTGTCTTTTTAGCCATGCCTCGAACAAAGAAAGGGACTTTTTTGATGCGTTGCTCGGCTTCTTCTGTCCATATTGATAACATCTTCCTACTTATCCAGGACAGCCTTTAATTTTTACACTCTTTGGCTGATGGGAAACATTTTTTAGGTTTAGCTTGCGTCAATCTTGGTTTTTGTTAAACGGTAAAAGGGGCAACCCAAGCTCTTTAAGAAATGTATTGTGCTTGGTCGTTGAAGAAACAATATTTTTTTCCAAATCCAGCAACTCATTATTTACCACCTTTAAGTCAATTTTTTTCTCTGCCTTGGCGGTACTCACATAACGAGAGATATTTAAGTTGTAATCATTCTTCTCAATCTCTTCCATAGATACGCGTCTGGCGTAGCGCTCTTCGTCTTTGCGGTATTGATAAGTATCAATAATTTTTTCTATGTGTTCCGGCAACAAGCGGTTTTGGCGTTTTCCCTTTTCGAAACTTTCGCTTGCGTTAATAAGCAGTACATCGTCCGGTTTTTTGCACTTTTTCAACACCAGAATACATACTGGAATGCCCGTCGAGAAAAAGAGATTAGCAGGCAAGCCAATCACGGTATCTATATTATTATCTTTTAACAATTTAGTCCGAATGCGCGCTTCAGCCCCACCACGGAATAACACCCCATGAGGTAAGATGATGGCCATAATGCCTTCATCGCCCAAAAAATGAAACCCATGCAGTAAAAAAGCAAAGTCAGCGGCCGACTTAGGTGCAAGGCCGTAGCTTTTAAAACGGAAGTCTTCGCCAAGTGCTTCTGTAGGTTCCCAGCGATAACTGAACGGCGGATTAGCCACAACAGCATCGCATTCAAGTTTTTTAGCCGGATTCATTTCATTCAGAATATCCCAGTCATTCAACAATGAATCACCATGATGGATTTCAAATTCAGAATCCTTTACCCCGTGCAGAAGCATATTCATGCGCGCCAGGTTGTAGGTGGTTATATTTTTTTCTTGCCCGTAGATTTTACCAACACCATGGGAGCCTAACTGTTTGCGTACATTTAAGAGCAATGAGCCTGATCCACAGGCAAAATCCAGCACCTTATTCAGCTTTTTCTTTTTGCCTGTCGCCGGTTCCTGACTATCCAACGTGACAATTTCGGAAAGTATTGTCGATATTTCTTGTGGCGTATAAAACTCACCGGCTTTTTTACCGGAACCTGCGGCAAATTGACCGATTAGGTATTCATAGGCATCGCCTAATACATCGCTATCGCTAGAAAAACCAGCAATGCCATCAGCAATTTTAATGATGATGGTGCAGAGTTTGGCATTGCGGTCAGCGTAGTTTTTGCCCAGTTTTTCAGAGTCCAAATTGATTTCAGAAAATAAACCCTGAAAGTTATTTTCGAAGGACTCATTTTCAATATATTTAAAGCCTTGTTGCAAGGTATGCAGCAGCTCGCCGTCTTGGGTTCTCGCCAGCTCCGAAATGCTACTCCAAAGATGTGCTGGCTCAATCACATAATGCACTTTACGGCGCATTTGTTTTTCAAATGCAGGGATATCCTCTGCATTTTGCTCATACCATACTGCTAATGGAGTACTTTTATCATCGTCTTCAAGTTTGGGGTAATCACGCCCTAATTCTTTTTTTGCAGAGGCTTCGTAGTTATCCGATAGATAACGCAAAAAGAGAAACGAAAGCATATAATCGCGGAAGTCGTCCGCATTCATCGCACCGCGTAGTTGGTCGGCGATGCCCCAAAGTGTACTACCTAGTTTATTTAATTCTTGTTCGGTCATATGGATATTCCATTTTTAATAATTGTCAGTATTTTGGTTGAGCCGAAATCTACAACATCGCTCGCTTTCATATCTGACCAAATGAATTGTGTCTCAAAAAGCGTGCCTGTAACTTTATCAAAACCAGATGGGTTTTCAAATTAATTTACTTCGGGATTAAATATAGTAATTTTCGTCTAGTGGGGTGTGGATTTTAAAACGTTTTGAAACGAGCTATGTGAATGACTCTAATCAATCCAACCCTCCCCTAACCATCAAACCCTTAGACTATCGGGTTTGAGTCCCTATGAAGGGAGGGGATATGAATTAATACTCCTCAAGCTATTTATATTGGTCTTTCTAACCTCTCCCATTTTAAAATAGGAGACCTTTGTGCAACTTCTCCGCACGTCATCGTGAGCCGCAAAGTGGCGAAACCAGCAACAGCAAAGCCAACGCAACTTCTCCGTGCGTCATCGTGAGCCGCAAAGCGGCGTGGCGATCCAGATTTAGAAATTGTC
>WASW01087631.1_pt1 | contig 17309 bp, 12 predicted proteins | sample 5698521 | NCBI WGS metagenome assembly WASW01 (sample SAMN11175560, study PRJNA528189) | sponge metagenome | isolation source: marine sponge | host: Leucetta | place: Antarctica: Western Antarctic Peninsula, King George Island | collected 2013-01
AAAACATACGCATCAAGCACATCAAACCTGCAAAATTTGCCCACACAACCCCCGGCAATCAGCTACCTGGGCAGTTACAATATTTTTTGATCAACAGAATTTGGGCTCAGGTATTCCATGTTTCAGTTGATCAAAAATGCGACTGTCTTTTCGCCAACCCCACTGGAGACATGCCACATCCTGGTTGTCGGCGAAACTATCGCCTATCTAGGCACAGAACTTCCAGATATGGACAGTCGATTAGGGGTTGCGGTTTGCGACGTCGGTGGCGCTGTTGTGATTCCGGGACTGATAGATGCGCATGCCCATATCACTGGCGGCGGGGGTGAGTCCGGCCCTGATAGCCGTGTGCCGCCGGTCTTTCTATCCGCCTTCACGACAGCCGGCGTCACCAGTGTCGTCGGCGTTCTTGGCACCGACGATCTGACCCGCAATACACAAACCCTTGTGACCCAGGCCTACGGATTACGGGCACAGGGAATTTCCGCCTGGTGCCATACCGGTGGATATCATGTCCCTCTGACGACGCTAACCGGAAGTGCGCGCGGGGATATCGTTTTTATTGATCCGGTGATTGGCGTCGGAGAACTGGCGATCAGCGATCATCGCTCCAGTCAGCCAACCCTTGATGAATTTCTGCGCATTGTCAGCGAAGCCCATGTTGCCGGAATAATGACCGGTAAGGCCGGAATTGTTCATATTCATATGGGCGATGGAGAGCGGAGACTGCGCATGGTCCGAGAGGCGATGGAGATGTCGGAAATTCCGGCACGGGTTTTTAACCCAACTCATATCAATCGCAACAAAGATCTGTTCGAAGAAGCGCTTGAACTTTCCCACCTCGGGTGCTGGGTCGACGTGACGGCCTTTCCCGAAGGTCACAGTGATCCGGGTTGGTCAGCGGCCGAGGCGTTCCTCCGTTATCGCGACGGCGGCCATCCGCGTGAGCGCCTGACCATCAGCTCCGATGGCGGCGGCTGCCTTCCGCAGTTCGACGATGAAGGCCAGTTGACGCGCATGGGCGTTGGAAACTCTGCCACGCTCGCAGAGACCCTGAAACAATTGGTCGACGGCGGCACCCCAATTGAAGATGTATTGCCGACGATAACATCGAACGTGGCAAATCTGCTGAAACTGCATACAAAGGGTCAGCTGAAGCGGGGTATGGACGCGGACCTGGTGGTTCTCGATGATCAGTACCGGGTAAATAACGTAATGGCCCGAGGACGCTGGCATGTTCAGGATGGACAAGCCTGCGTTTTTGGCACCTATGAACAAAGTTGACGTCGACCAGCAGAAACTGCCCCTAACACAACAATAAGGTTATCTTGATTAATGTCGCCCGCACCCGTACCCAAAAACAAAGAACGCGGTTTTATCATCCCCATAGGTGGCGGAGAAGATAAACAGAAGGAAATGCTGATCCACAAAAAATTTGTAGACATATCCGGTGGTTCAGACAGTGATATTGTTGTCGTTCCAACAGCGTCGCAGTTGGAGGCGACAGGTCCTAATTACAATGACATTTTTCGCGATTTAGGAGCTGGGCAAGTAGAGTTCCTGCCCATCAGCAGCCGAGAAGATTGCGATAACCCGGCTTTTGTCGAGATGCTTGATCGGGCCACCGGAATTTTTATGACCGGCGGCAACCAACTTCGCCTGTCGACTATACTGGGAGGCACGTTAGTCGCCCAGAAAATCCGCCGGTGCAATGCCGCCGGGATACCTGTGGCCGGAACATCGGCGGGCGCGTCAATAATGTCAGAACATATGGTCGCCGGGGGAAGTGGGGCCAGCGGGCCAGCGGAGGACGGTGTCAGTCTGGCGCCCGGACTCGGGTTGACCAACGCGGTGATTATTGATCAGCATTTCACCCAACGTAATCGGCTTGGCCGCCTGTTATCCGCATCGTCCTACAATCCGTTTCTGATCGGTTTGGGAATAGATGAAGATACCGCGGCATTTATCGGGCCTGATGATATTTTCGAGGTCATCGGGAGCGGCACGGTCACGGTCGTTGATGCTGGGGATATGACCTATTCGTCAATGTGGCAGGCCGGGCGGGGTGAGGCGTTGAGCCTGCTGGGATTGAAGATTGATATCCTTGGCGAAGGGTGCCGTTATGACTTGTCAAACCGCCAGGCCTATCCGCCGGGTGGCGGGAACAACGGTTTCTGTAGTCTTCCAGTAAATAATACGAGCGAACCCAATTAAGAGAGTGTTTATTTCTAACCAATAATCGCAACAGTCATTCAAAGGGAATGAGACCTATGAAAATTGTTTCCACCAACGTCTTTGTCGGTCCGAACATCTGGGCAAGTTTTCCGGTTATTCGCCATGTTATTGATCTGGGCATATTGGAAGATTGGCCATCGGCAAAAATTGGCCAAGAATTCGTTGACGCGTTGGTGGAGGCGCTTCCCGGTTTGCAGGAACACGGATGTTCGTACCGGGAACCAGGCGGGTTCGTCCGCCGCCTGCGCGAGGATGACGGCACCTGGCTTGGTCATGTGATGGAACATTGTGCGCTGGAGATACAGGGCGTTGCCGGGACGGAAGTTTCCTTCGGGCGCACCCGTTCGACAGGTGAGCCAGGGCAATACAACATGGTATATGCCTATGGTCAGCGCACAGTCGGACTGGAAGCCGGACAGTTGGCCTTGCGCTTGTTGATGCATTTGCTGCCGGAACACGTGGGAAGCTTGGCGGATTATGAATTTGACCCGGAATTCGAATGGGAAAACGAGTTGACCGAATACGCGTTACGCTCTCAAAAACGCGAATTTGGACCGAGCACCGGATCGTTGGTCAAAGCGGCGGAAGAGCGTGATATTCCCTGGTTGCGATTGAATGATTATAGCCTTGTGCAATTTGGTCACGGCAAATTTCAGCAGCGCATTCAGGCGACCATCACCAGCGAGACGCGTCATATCGCGGTGGAGATTTCCTGCGATAAGGAAGATACCCACAATCTTTTAGGTGACCTCGGCCTGCCCGTGCCGCAGCAACGTATGGTTTATAGTGCACGCGAGGCCATACGAGCAGCCCGCAGCATTGGTCATCCCGTCGTCCTCAAACCCCTGAACGCCAATCATGGCCGTGGCGTATCAATCAATCTGACAGAGGACAATCAGGTCGAAACCGCTTTTGATGAAGCGCGTGAGCATGGCACCAGCCGCGCGGTGCTTGTCGAAAGTTTTATTACCGGGTTGGATCACAGAATGCTGGTGGTCAATAATGAACTGGTCGCCGTTGCCAAACGCGTTCCCGGTCATGTGGTCGGGGATGGCACTTCAACGATCACCGAACTGATCGAGGTGATTAACAGTGATCCGCGCCGCGGTATCGGCCATGAGAAGGTTCTGACCAATTTGGAAGTGGATACCCAGGCCAACCGCTTGATGGAACATGCCGGGGTCTCCGAGGACACCGTTCTTCCCGACGGTGAGATATTCTATTTGCGCTCGACCGCCAACTTATCGACCGGGGGAACGGCCATCGATATGACCGACATGGTTCATCCCGATAATCGCGATATGGCGGTCCGGGCAATCAAGGCAGTCGGCCTGGATGTTGGCGGGGTAGATTTTTTGTCCGACGACATCACTCGCTCTTATAAGGAAATCGGCGGCGCGATTGTTGAGGTTAATGCAGCGCCGGGTTTTCGTATGCACGTTGCGCCGAGCGAAGGCACACCGCGCGATGTATCGGGCAATGTAATCGATATGCTGTTCCCGGTTGGCACCCAATCGCGTATTCCCATCGCCGCTATTACCGGAACCAATGGAAAAACAACAACGTCACGAATGCTTGGCCACATCATGAAAACCTGTGGTCATATCGTTGGGATGACGTCTACCGATGGCGTTTACGTCGACGGAAAACTCAGCGTTAAGGGCGACATGACCGGCCCGACCTCAGCCCAAATCGTCCTGCGTGATCCGTCGGTTGATTTTGCCGTGATGGAGACGGCGCGGGGGGGGGTGTTGCGCAGTGGCCTCGGTTATCAACGGTCAGATGTTGCCGCGTGCCTGAACGTGACGTCAGATCACCTTGGCCTTGGCGGCATCAACACGGTCGAGGAAATGGCCGTCATAAAGCGGGTTCTGATCGAATCGGCGAACGGTACTGCCGTACTTAATGCGGATGATATCCATTGTCTGCGGATGGCGGATTTTGCCACATCTGAGTGCATTTGTTACGTCACCATGAATTCCGACCACGCCTTGGTAAAACAACATATCCAGGCTGGCGGTCGAGCTGTCGTGCTGGAGAAAGGCATGAACGGCGAGATGATTACGATCTATGACAATGGCACTCACATGCCGGTTCTGTGGGCCCACTTAATTCCGGCGACGCTGGAGGGTAAGGCGTTACACAACGTGCAAAACGCCATGTTTGCGACCGCGATGGCCTACAGTTTTGACGTTGATTTGGACAATATTCGCCATGGTTTAAGAACGTTTGATACCAGCTTTTTCCAGGCCCCAGGCCGGACAAATGTGTTTAACGAGCACTCCTTCAAAGTGATCCTCGATTATGCGCATAATCCAGCAGCCTTTAAGGCAATCGCCGATCTGGCGGACCGTCTTGAGGTTACAGGAAAACGCTTTGTCGTGGTCGCCGTGCCGGGCAATCGGCGTGACGAAGATGTTTATGAAGCCAGCGAAATATTGGCCGGGCACTTCGACCACTACATCTGCAAGGCCGATGACAACCGCCGCAAACGCGGCCACGATGAAATTCCGACCATGCTGAAAGACGAGTTTCTGAAACATGGAATTGAGGCATCCGCAATCACGGTTATTCCCGATGAAACGGAAGCCGTAGAGCACGTCCTGAATATGGCTGGAGACGGAGATCTCGTCATCATCTTTGGTGATGACAGCGTTCGGTGCTGGAAACAGATCATCTATTTTAAAAATGAAGATCGGCCAGAACCGGAAAACACACCGAAAGAGGATGACGTGGAGGCGCTTGACCTTAACGATTTGGTGTCTGATGGTGAAACCCTGATCCGCGACGAACGCGGGGTCCGGCTTGCCCGTAATGCCGATGAGGATAGCGATTGAAGGCCCCCAGATCATGGTCGACGTTACAATCGATATTGAAGTCGCGCTAACGATTCCCATCCCATCAACGGATACTCTTGTGCTCGACGATCATCGCCGCCTGACCGGTCCCGGCCTGCTGTGGGATCACCCAGGTGCCGTTCTAGACGTTTTTTTTCACGGTCACGATAGTGACGATGTGATTAACCGCTGGCAGTGCCAAGCCCGCCGGGTCATGGATGCAATCGGCTGGCAGAATGAAAAGATCATCGCGCGCCGCTTTTCAGGCGGCGTCAACCTGGCAATTTCCGCGCCCATGGACCAGCTTTATTCCGCCACCTTTGCTGCCCAAACCGCTTGGCATTTTTGTGCGGCTGAAATTCTGGAGCTCAGTTCGGGCAACTTCAGCGAAATGATTGCAGACTTAAAAGACGTAATGATACGCGAGGCCAATCCACCCCTAATCGCCTTGAGAGAAGCCGCGGCAGACCACGGTGTTGATGTCCTGAGCGATGATGACGACCTTTCAGTAGGCTATGGCATAGGATCGCAAACCTGGCCGGTTACCACACTGCCGCGGCCCAATGACGTCGCGTGGGAAAATTTACGCGATGTACCTGTGGCCTTGATTACGGGCACCAACGGCAAAACCACAACGACCCGGCTGTCTTCGGCCATAGCCAAAGCTGCAGGATTAGTCTCCGGGCTGACGTCAACAGAGTTTGTTCGTGTTGGTGATGACATCCTCGACTGGGGTGATTATTCCGGTCCTGGCGGCGCGCGTATGCTTCTGCGCGACCACCGGCTGGAAATCGCTTTCCTGGAAGTCGCACGCGGCGGTATTTTGCGCCGCGGGTTGCCGCTGCGCCGTGCCCGTGCGGCACTTGTGACCAATGTCGCGGCTGATCATTTAGGGCAATTTGGCGTTAATACGATTGCGGAGCTGGCAGTCGTCAAACTTGCTGTGCACCGGTGCCTGACAGACAATGGTATACTGGTGCTGAACGCAGATGACGATTATGTCGTCTCTGAAGCGGCCCGGACCGACGCGACTATCTGGTGGTTCTCCTTAAACCCTGCGACGCCTCAAATATCAATGGCCATCCGCTCGGGCATACCCTGTGGATGGTATGACGGCACGGCATTGGTTTTCTTTGATGGCACGGACCAAACCCCGATCATCGATGCCCAGAACATCCCCCTCACCCTGAACGGCGCTGCGCGGTTTAATATCAGCAATGCTCTTGGTGCACTCTGTCTGTCCCGCGCGCTTGGCCTTGAGGACGACGCAATTCGAAACGGGTTGGCGGGTTTTAAAAGCGATCCGAAAGATAATCCGGGGCGGTGTAACGAATTTTCCGTCAACGGGGCGCGGGTGTTTGTCGATTTTGCACACAATCCTCATTCCATTTCTGCGATAACCGCGGCCATGGGTGCGATTCCGGCAAAACGACGTTTTATCTTGCTCGGACATGCAGGTGACCGTTCGGACCAGGATATTCGGGACGTCACCGAAAGTGCGTTTTCGCTCAACCCGGATTATGTTATGGCGGCGGAAAACCCGGAATATCTACGCGGGCGGGAACTAGGGGAGGTGACCAACCTGATAATAGCCGAATGCCGCTCTCGGGGTTTGAACGATGACCGAACGGATGTCGCCGCAACGCCATCAGAAGGCGCCGCAAAAATCATCGACCGCCTGCAGCCCGGCGACCTCGCTCTGCTGCTGGTGTTGTCAGAACGAGACAAAATTTTTGAAATGCTGGAACGCCTGAAATCGTAATCGGGAAATTCAAAATACCGAACCATGGTTTATGTCCACTGTGTGACCCCTTCAAGTCCGTTTACTGCATAGGTATGGTCAAAAATTCTTGAGAGAGTTGACGGCAGACTTTAACTAGGTGCGGCCATCATCTTAACGGCGCAAAACACTCCAGATCATTGATCGCTAATGACCGCTGTGGGTCAAACTCCGCCAACATGACACCTTGAAAAAATTGACCGCTATCGGCACATCAGCAGACATCAAGAGCGGCTATAGTAGGCAGCTATATTCTTACATAGTGCGTTCGAAAAAGGGGGGGGAGCGCAACGTTGGTAAACTCCTTTAACCCGTTTGGTTTCTTCACTGCCGGGCAAAATAGCCAAAGGTCGAGCCGCCCGTTAATAGCTATATTATAGGGCGACATCATTCGCGGTTTTTGGGTAGGATGTCCGCACCCGCCAACCTTTATTACCGCTCGAGAATAACGATGATGTTCTTGAACTTCCGGCGTTTGGCAAGGTCGAGAGGGGTCATGCCATCCCGGTCTGAAATCGATATGTCCGCACCGGCGACAACCAGGGCACTGACAATTTCGATATGCCGCGGTCCGCCATCACCCAGAACCACCGCTTCAATAAGCGCGGTCCAGCCCAGGTTGTTGATATGATCGAGCGGTGCGCCAGAATCGATGAGCGCCTGAACAATCTCGACATGGCCCAAATGGGCAGCCGCGATCAGCGCAGTTCCCTCGTAAGGACTGGTGATATTTTTGGGGTTTGCGCCAAGGGCGATTGCGAGGTTCATGATATCCAAATCATTAGCGACGGCCGCGATGGTAATAATGTCGTAGGCGTCATTCTCCAGCGCGTTCACATCAGCACCGGCTTTTGCCAGGGTTTCAACAACCACATCATGAGATTTAAAAGCCGCTATATGAAGGGGGGTTCGCCCGTAGGTATCACGCGCTTCAATATCAGCGCCGGTTGCCAATAATTGCCGAACCCGTTCAACGTCGCCATATGATGCCGCCGCAGGCAATCCCGAATAGGCGGCTTCCTCCGACCGCGAAGGGGCTGTTTGCGCGACTGATTGTTCCTGGCCGAGCAGGAAGATGAACAGATATACCCAGATGAAAATCCGAAAGTGCATCGTTTTGATTACCTCTGTGGTGGAACCAGCAATGTATTCTGTGGTGTTCGGCTGTCGTCCGGTTCCGGGTGATCAAGCGTGTAGTGCAATCCCCGGCTTTCCGTACGCATCATCGCCGAGCGGATGATCAGGTCAGCAACGACGGTCAAGTTGCGCAGCTCAAGCAAATCACCGGTGACTCGGTAGTTGCCATAATATTCGGATATTTCAGAGCGCAGCAGATCAACCCGGTGTTTGGCCCTCTCCAGACGTTTTGTTGTCCTGACAATGCCAACGTAATCCCACATGAAACGGCGCAGTTCATCCCAGTTATGAGAGACAACAACGTCTTCGTCGGAGTCCCTGACCAAACTGGCGTCCCATTGGCGGACGGCAGTTGGTGATGGAATTTGGTCGATTTTACCTGCTATATCTTCCGCAACGGCGGCTGAAATGACCAGGCATTCGAGCAATGAATTCGATGCCATACGGTTAGCCCCATGCAGGCCCGTATGGGCAACCTCACCCGCGGCGTAGAGACCGTCAATGTCCGTCCGCCCAGCAAGGTCCGTCACCACACCGCCGCAGGTATAATGGGCGGCGGGTACGACGGGGATTGGGTCGGTTGTTATATCGATACCAAATTCCAGGCATTTGGCCTGAATGTTTGGAAAATGTTCTCGAATGAATTCAGGAGATTTGTGAGAGATATCGAGAAACATGTTCTCTGTGCCGAGGCGTTTCATTTCATGATCGATTGCTCTCGCAACAACATCGCGCGGCGCCAGTTCAGCCATTTCATGAAAGTCGTCCATAAAGCGCGATCCGTCGGGGCGCAGAAGTTTTCCGCCTTCACCGCGTACGGCTTCGGTTATCAGAAATGACTTGGCTTCCGGGTGATAGAGGCACGTTGGATGAAACTGGGTAAATTCCATATTGGCAACCCGGCACCCGGCCCGCCAGGCAATGGCAATTCCGTCACCCGTCGCGCCATCGGGGTTGGAGGTATACAGATACACCTTGCACGCACCGCCCGTTGCCAAAACCGTTGCTTTGGCGCCATAAGTCATCACCTGACCGCTATTGACCTCCAACGCATAGGCACCGATGCAGCGTCCCCGCACACCATTGGCGTCGGTTTCCCGAATGAGGTCAACGGCCATGTGGTGCTCAAGCAGGGTAACGTTGGAGCGTTCGCAAACCCGGTCAATTAATGTGGTTTCAACTTCGCGCCCGGTGGCGTCCGCGGCATGAACAACCCGGCGGTGCGAATGCCCACCTTCCCGCGTCAGGTGGGGAACATTGTCGCCATTGGGTTGCTCTTCCTGGGAAAACCCGACGCCCAAGTCAATCAGCCGCTCGATAGAATCGCGGCCATGTTCGACGATGAACCTGACCGCGTCTTCATCACATATTCCGCCGCCGGCATTCAGCGTATCCGTCACATGAGATTCGGTGGTATCGGTTTCATCAAGAACGGCAGCAATACCGCCTTGCGCAAAATACGTATTGCTGTCGGCCATCGCGCCTTTGGTCAGCAATCCGACCCGAACGGTTGGCGGCAGTTCCAGTGCAAGGCCAAGACCAGCAGCGCCGCTACCGATGATCAGGACATCAAACTCTTTCATACCGTTTGTGCCGGAATTGGTTATTTCAAAATTGGTCATTCCAGATCCAGCCGTTGGCCCAGGCGGCCAGCAAGATCCTGAATATATTGCCAGGCGACCCGGCCCGATCGGGCACCGCGGGTGACAGTCCATTCAACGGCTTCCGCCCGGATATCAATGGATGGATCTTTTAGTCCAAAACGTTCAGCATATCCGTCGATGATGGCGAAATAGGTGTCCTGATCGCAGTTATGGAACCCAAGCCACAGGCCAAACCGGTCGGACAACGAGACCTTTTCTTCAACCGCTTCGGAGGTGTGAATGGCGGTTGAGCGCTCGTTTTCAATCATGTCCCGCGCCATCAGGTGGCGCCGGTTGGACGTTGCATAAAACAGAACGTTATCTGGCCGTCCTTCAATGCCGCCCTCAAGAACACCTTTCAGGGATTTGTAGGTATCGTCCTGGGTATCGAACGACAGATCATCGCAAAACAGCAGGAACTGTTTATCGACCTTGCGCAGTATCGACAGCAAGGCGGGTAGGGACGGGATGTCCTCGCGGTGAATTTCGACCAGCAACAGAGCGTTCGGCACGTTGGCATTAATGGCCCCGTGCACGGCTTTGACAAGTGAGCTTTTCCCGGTGCCGCGGGCACCCCAGAGCAAGGCATTATTGGCGGGATAACCGTTCGAGAAACGTTTCGTATTGTCGAACAGTAAATCCGTCTGTCGGTTAATACCTTTAAGAAGCTGCAGCTCGATCCGGTTGATCTTATGTATGGGTTCAAGCCACAAGCCATCGGCGTGCCAGACAAAGGCGTCGCTGGCATCAATATCAAGGGTTTCGGGCGCGCGCGGCGCGAGACGGTCAAGCGCGTCGGCAATGCGGGTTAAAACCGGCAATAGTTGATCTGAATTATCCATGCCGGGAGAGTAGGGGGCGACATCCGGGACGTCAATTCTAGTGGCTGATGATTTTTTGGTGATAATAATTTGGCTTTTAGAAAATGCGTAGGCGTTGACGAGAGAGATCGATTATGTTTTCGTATGTTTTAAATAATAGTTTAAGCTTAAAATATTTAACGGGGAATAAAGTTGAATACAGTTACAGAGGCTGAAGTTCGATTTCCAACAACGGACCTGGTAAAAGATCTGGTGTTTTTTGCCAAAACCCTCGGGTTTCGACTGGAACAGATATTCCCTGCTGATAACCCGGCTGTCGCCGTATTATCGGGACATGGGACTCGCCTTCGCCTTGAAACCGGCGCGGGGGAGGCCCCCGGAACGCTGCGTATTCTCAGTAACGATCCCGGTGGAATAGCGGATGGTAAAACACAGCTGACATCGCCCGGCGGGACCCGCGTTGAGATTGAAAATCTGAACCCGGATCTGGTCATTCCTAAAGCCGAACATTCGTTTATTGTCCGGCAGTTTCGCGACGGGGAGCCGTGGGGTATTGGCCGCGCCGGGATGAATTATCGTGACCTGATTCCCGGACGTCTCGGCGGATCAATCATCGCCAGCCACATCCGTATTCCGGGCGGCGGCCCGGTGCCGGATATGGTGCATTACCACACCGTCGGGTTCCAGTTGATCTTCTGTTACAAAGGCTGGGTCGATCTGGTCTATGAGGATCAGGGGCCCCAGTTCCGATTAAGCGCCGGAGACTGCGTCATTCAACCACCGGAAATCCGCCACCGGGTTTTGTTTGCTTCGGAGTCCGAAGACCTGGAAGTGATTGAGATCGGCGTTCCAGCAGAACACATCACAACCATCGATCACACCATGGACCTGCCGAACGGCCCCAAAAATCCGGACCGGGTTTTCAATGGGCAGAAATTTATTCATCACAAAAAGAGCGATGCCACATGGTCACCGTGGCGCGTTCCAGGGTTTACCCATAGGGATACCGGTATACACGGGGCAACCCAAGGCGTCGCCAACGTTCAGGTCGCCAAATTTGATAGGGGTGATACGGGTGATGCCGGGTTTACGGCGCATAACGCTGATATTTTATTCAGTTTTGTTATGGCTGGTTCGATGACGCTCGAATGTGGTAATCAGAATCCAGCCCGATTGTCAGAAGGTGATGCCTTCGTCATTCCGCCTGACATTCGCACCCGCTATTCGGATTGTTCGGATGATTTGGAGATATTGGAAGTATCGTTACCGGGGATGTTTGAAACGACAATAGACTAAAGGAATGCATGACGTGACAGAATGGCCAGCTTTAATACGGTCCTACCGTAAAGAATTTGGATTGAAGCAGGATGCTCTGGCGTATCAGCTGAATGTTGACCAGACCACAATTTCACGTTGGGAGCGAGGGCTCGACAAGCCGTCAGTAGCAATGCAAAAGCGGCTGCGGGATCACCTGTGGCGCAGACAGGATAATGCGCTCGACGCTGCCGCGCGTATGGTGCGTTTTGCTCCAAACAACGCCTCGCTTGTCGCTCCTGGTACGCGGATCATAGCAGTATCGGACAGTTATGCAGCGCGTTACAGTATGACCAGTGATGATATGAAAGGGCGTTATATCCGGCGTCTCGTCGGAGAAGATTATTTTGAACGTTACGTTGCACCGATTGGCGAGATTGGTATTTATAGCGGAGATGTCGCCCGGATTGAATTTGTCACGCCGCTGACATCAAAGTCCGGAGCCGTAGTTCATCACCATTATTCTCTGGTTCCAATCTTTAGCGCCTGCGGGGCCTATGCGGTAACCCAAAGCTGCGTAATTTCGGATCAAATGGCGTTATCAAAAAGAAAAATTCAGGTTTATCGATATGATGAAATCGTGAATTAGCGAGCATTTTATAGGCCTGGTTTTGTGTTCTGATACAAAATTTGTGCCCAATCAGTCCTCTCGTTTCTCTATCGCACCTAAAAACACCTAAGCAAAATGTTGTCTGAAGTGGACCCCATCAATAAGTCTTGATGATGTTCAAATTGAGGTTGGGAAGGTCAGGAAATGTCAAAATTTAAGTTCGGCGCGATATTGTGTTTAATAGGCGTGTTTGCGGCTCAACCGGTCGCAGCAGAAACGACAACAATAAGGATACAGGTTGGGAGCGATGAAGTTGAGGCCTTGATTGCGCTGCCAAAAGGGCCGGGGCCTCACGCCGCGATAATTTACAATCATGGAATGATTGTCCGGGTCAAAGGAAACGATCTGGCATCATCACGCGGCTATGACACGGCGGGTTACGTGACGGCATTGGCTGATGCCGGGTATATCGGGTTGGCACCGATCCGGGATCATCTCGCTGCTGCGGATTTCTCAAAGGCAATCAATGGAGGTGTCCAAACGGTCGCCGCGGCGATCGATTATTTGAAAAACCGTTCAGATGTTGATGCGTCGCGGATCGGAATCATTGGGTTTTCGGAAGGAGGGTTAGTCACGTTATGGTCGGCAATCGGTAATAGCGATCTGAAGGCTGTTGTCTTGATGTCGCCGGCGACGATGAACGCTGCTGGTGACAAGCGGTTGGAAGCCGCCCTTCAAAAACCGCTGCTGCAACGCCTGGACATGCCAGTGATGTTAACCGTTGGGAGCGATGACATCGGGTCAATTCGGACTGTAACCGCGGAACAACTTATCCCGATGATGAAAAACCTCGGCAAACCACTTACCTACAGGACCGACTATCCAGGCGATCACAAATGGTTCTGGAAAGTCCGCCCTAACCACTTTCCCGATGTTAAAAAGTTTCTCTCTCAGCATCTAAAACCGGCTGGATAGAGAAATTTAACGCTGCTGTTGACCCTGAGCAGGCTTTCTTTGGATTGCTTGAATGTCAGAATTGTTAACGCATCCAATACAGGTTGGCAGACAGCGGCGGTGGGTTCGAAAGAAGTGGGCGGGCCAGAATGGCCCGCCCACTGTTGAGTTTCGGAAGTATTGCTACGCTAATCTAAATACTGTCAAAGCGGTCAAGGTTCATGACCTTGTCCCAGGCCGCAACGAAGTCGACAACAAACCGCTCTTGCGCATCCGTGCTGCCGTAGACCTCAGAGAGGGCGCGAAGCTCAGAGTTCGACCCGAAAATCAGATCGACACGGGTGCCGGTCCATTTCAGATTACCCGTCGTCCGGTCACGGCCTTCGAATACGTCATCATTTTCAGAAATCGCGTTCCACGTTATGCTCATGTCGAGCAAGTTCACGAAGAAATCGTTACTCAGTGTCTCCAGCCGATCAGAGAACACGCCGTGTTTGCTGTTATCGGCGTTTGTGTTCAGCACACGCATGCCGCCGATGAGAACCGTCATCTCCGGTGCCGTCAGGGTCAACAGTTGCGCCTTGTCGATCAGCAACTCTTCTGCTGATACAGTGTATTGGGTTTTGAGGTAGTTACGGAACCCATCCGCGATCGGTTCCAGCGCGGCATAAGAATCAATATCCGTCTGCGCCTGAGACGCGTCCATGCGGCCAGGCGTAAAGGGGACCGTTACGCCATACCCGGCTTTTATCGCGGCCGCTTCTACAGCCGTACAGCCCCCGAGGACAATGAGATCGGCAAGTGAAATTCTCTTGCCAAGCCCTTGCTGTTCATTGAACTCGCTTTGAATGGTCTCCAGCGTTTGTAGTACAGTGCTCAGCTCAACGGGCCGATTGACATCCCAGTCTTTTGCCGGGGTCAGACGGATGCGCGCGCCATTTGCGCCGCCGCGCATATCCGATCCACGAAACGTTGAAGCCGATGCCCAAGCGGTTGAGACCAGTTGCGAAATTGTAATGTCGGACCCGATAATTTTAGCTTTAAGATACTCAATGTCTCCACAATCGACCAATTCGTGTTGTATTGCAGGTATCGGATCCTGCCAGCTCAGCTCTTCCGTAGGAACATCCGGCCCAAGATACCGGGCGCGAGGCCCCATGTCCCGGTGGGTCAGTTTGAACCAGGCGCGAGCGAACGCATCGGCGAATTCGTCCGGGTTGCCATGGAAGCGGCGCGAGATCTTCTCGTAAGCGGGATCCATACGCATCGCCATGTCCGCCGTCGTCATCATTATCGGAACCCGCTTTGCCGACCCGTCGACTTCCGGGGCATGATCTTTTACCGCCAGCCCCTTCGGCGCCCACTGGTGTGCACCTGCCGGGCTCTTGGAAAGTTCCCACTCATAGCCGAACAGAACGTCAAAGTACGCCGTGTCCCATTCAGTCGGTGTTGGAGTCCACGCCCCTTCAATGCCGCTGGTGATGGTATCGGCGCCTTTGCCGGAACCAAAACTGCTCGTCCAACCCATGCCCTGTTCTTCAATGCCAGCACCTTCGGGTTCGGCGCCAACAAGGGCGGCATCTCCGGCGCCGTGGGCCTTGCCAAAGGTGTGCCCGCCGGCGATCAGCGCGACGGTCTCCTCATCGTTCATGGCCATACGGGCGAACGTCTCGCGGATGTCCCGGCCAGACGCCACTGGATCGGGGGTGCCGTTCGGTCCTTCGGGGTTAACGTAAATCAAACCCATCTGGACAGCGGCGAGCGGGCTCTCAAGCTCTCTGTCGCCTGCGTACCGTTTATCACCAAACCACTCGGTCTCAGCGCCCCAGTAGATGTCCTCTTCAGGGTGCCATATATCTTCGCGGCCACCGGCAAAACCGAATGTCTTGAAACCCATAGAGTCGAGCGCGCAATTGCCTGCAAGGATCATCAAATCGGCCCAAGAAATTTTCTTGCCGTACTTCTGCTTGATCGGCCACAGCAACATACGTGCCTTGTCGAGATTGCCATTGTCTGGCCAGCTGTTGAGCGGTGCAAACCGCTGATTGCCGGTCCCGGCACCGCCGCGGCCGTCACCAGTGCGGTACGTGCCTGCACTGTGCCATGCCATGCGGATGAAAAGAGGCCCATAGTGACCGTAGTCTGCTGGCCACCAGTCTTGAGACGTGGTCATCAGGGCGTAGATGTCTTTTTTTAGGGCATCCAGATCAAGGAACTTGAACCATTTAGCATAGTTAAACTCTTTGCCCATGGGGCTCGACAGAGAAGAATGCTGGCGAAGGATATTCAGTTTGAGTTGGTTCGGCCACCAGTCTCGGTTCGATGTGCCGCCACCAGATGGGGCGGCGGCGCCCGAGAACGGGCATTTTCCGGTACTGTTTCCATTCATTTCGTTCATCATGGTCTCCTTTCTAGAGAGGGTGTTTTTCAAAAGATCTATGGTGCGCTGTTATTCAGCCTTGGTGTCCTTTGTCACATGTCTGGTTTAAAAGGTGAAATCGTTTAAATATATTAAAGTAATTGGTAAGGACGATTATAAAATGAACTTAAGAGACTTTGAATATGTCGTTGCGGTCGATGCACACCGACATTTCGGTAAGGCAGCAAACGCATGCAACGTTAGCCAGCCAACCCTGAGTGGCCAAATCCGAAAGCTTGAAGAACACCTTGGGGTCGAGATTTTTGAACGCACGAAACGGTCCGTTCAGGCAACGCCCGCGGGTGAGCGCATCATCGAACGGGCAAAGGTGTTAATGGCGGAAGCCGCCTCTATTGAAGAGATCGCAGCGGATATGACAGACCCACTGTCAGGTCCGCTACACCTCGGCGCTATTCCGACGATTGCGCCTTACCTAATGCCGCGCTTGATCCCCTCTCTGGCCCGGTCCCTGCCGGCCGTTGAACTCAAGCTCAATGAACAATTCACCAGAGACATCGAAGGAATGCTTGTCGGCGGAACGCTTGATGCGGCGTTTATCGCAACCGAGCCCGATGCACCGCAATTGACTTCAATCGCGCTCTATGATGAACCGTTCTGGATTGCCTTGCCATTGGGTCACCAATTAAGCCACGAAGAAGATTTAGATCTTGGCAATTTGATAGGCGAGCGGTTGCTCCTGCTCTCGGAATGGCATTGTCTCAGGGACCAGGTTCTGTCTTTCTTTTCTGCGATAAAGAACGACCCGTCGGAAATCAAGACCGTGGAGACCAGTTTGACGACCATTCTTGCGCTCGTCAGCGGCGGGTTTGGCATGACCCTCGTACCTGCGATGAGCCTGTCAGGCCCATGGGTCACGGATGCCGGTATTGTGGTTCGCAAAGAGAACTCAGGCGCAGCGCAGCGCAGGGTTCGTTTAGCGTTTCGAAAATCGTACCCGCGAATGGCCCTGATTGAAAAACTGGCCGACATCGTCGCCGCCATTGTGCCCGATACCGTGATTCCTCATAAGCGATAGGGGGCCATTGGAGGTGGGCGTTATTAGGTCAAATTCTAATTTTCCACACATTATGGCAGTCGTTGCTCCATAGCGGACTCCGCCAAGGATTCATTGTTTCCGCACGAAAAGAAAATCGCCGCCATCGTGGCCAGAATTGCGGACGTCTGAATATTCCGGGGTTTGATTGGCGTTTAAAATAACAGGGCGCCTGATTTGACTGAACAAGCGGGTGCCATCAACAACACTATCGTTTTGCTGAAGGGCATCAATAAAGGCTTTGGCGAACGGTGAATTCCCTGATCCATCGTCATCGGCAACGGGTTCCAACCCACCCGAGACCATGGCGACGCGGGCTTTTTTCTGTGACATGCGTTTGAGGTAATCTTTATCACGCAACCCGACGGCAGCAGAACGCGTTAAGGTGCCGGAATAACAACTGTCAGCAACCAGCATGACATGTTTGGCGGCGAGTGATTTCAGGGTGTCGGTAATATCTGCGTTTGATAACCAGCGCGAGCGCCGCCCTTGTTTAGCGTCGGCCGGCAGCCAATACCCGCGGTCCGTAACATCATCAAGCCAGCCATGGCCAGCATAATAGATC
>WASW01039346.1_pt1 | contig 17243 bp, 19 predicted proteins | sample 5698521 | NCBI WGS metagenome assembly WASW01 (sample SAMN11175560, study PRJNA528189) | sponge metagenome | isolation source: marine sponge | host: Leucetta | place: Antarctica: Western Antarctic Peninsula, King George Island | collected 2013-01
GCAAGTTGGCAATTTACAAATCATCAGGCCCGCATCAAACTCAAAAACCTATACCCTGTAATTTAGGTGATTCAGAACACTAGTGTGGGAGCGAGCCCAAGAATGATGTACAACTTTAACGTATATCATCAAGTCTGGTGATTGGGCGGTGAATGGAACCGACTTAAGGCCTGCGAACCATCTACGCACTACGATCTCTCGATACTGCTTCGTAGTGGGAGCACCCAAATAGCATAATACTATCTATAAGTGTTATTTCAATAGGGCTAATAGTTGTCGCACAACCAGAGTTCGGGGAGTTGCCAAAACCTGCTCAGTGACAGGTGGTGGCGCAATGATCGGTGTTAGTGTCATACAGCCGTAAAATAAATTCAAAATATTTACTAACGTCTTCTATTTAAACAAGAAAATAATATTGACATACACTAAATAATTTTTTATAGTGTTGGTCAGTCCCGGGGAGAAGTGCGTCTTCTTATCGGGATTTTTGCATTTCTGACACATTCTACATTCATTCATTGTCGCGCATCATCTATGCCGACAATTGTTCATTGCGCCCAATTCCGGGCGCTTTTTTTATGCCTAAAAAGGAGACTTCATTATGGGTGGAATTCTTTCCTCACCGTCTGCACCGGCACTGCCCCCCCGCCACCAGCCATCGATACGGACGAAGAAGATCGCAAGCAACGCCTCAAGAATATAGAACGTCGCCGCCGTGGCCGTACTGGGACCATCGCAACGTCAGAGCGTGGCGTTGTGGATGACGACAATTCAACCAGCGCATCATCAAGCAATTCCCTCAAAGACAAACTTGGAGACTGAAATGCATCATTCTAAAACAGAGAAAGACCCAGACAGTCTTATTCGTCGGTATCAGCGGGCAAAAGAACGACGCGGAAACTGGGAAAGTCACTGGGCCGAATGTTATGAATACGCCCTTCCACAACGTGAGGGGGCCATTTCGGGCAGTAGTCCGGGGGAAAAGAAGGGTGCGCGCCTATATGACGGCACAGCAACCGACGCCGTTGATCAACTGTCTGCCAGTCTGCTCTCAGAGTTAACGCCTCCCTGGGCACGGTGGTTTGATTTCAAGCCGGGCAAAGCATTACCAGAAGATGCTCATGCAGACGTCTCTGAAGTTCTGGAGCGCGGGGCATCAGTGCTTCAAGGAAATTTTGATCGTTTAAATTTCGCGGTTGAAATGCATCAATGCTATCTGGATCTCGTTACCGCGGGTACAGCCTGTTTGATGTTCGAAGAAGCGCCAATTGGTGAGCCATCAGCATTCAGGTTTACCGCAATCCCGCTCGCTGACGTGGTCTTCGAAGAAAGCATATCGGGCCGCCTCGACGCGACATTTCGGCGTGCAGAGATGACCTACGCTCAATTTCGAGACCGCTTTCCAGATGCGTCTTTAGACAAAACCAAAGATGAAGCTGAAATTGAGGACCTCAAAATCATCGTTATTGAAGCCGTGTTCCCGGTTGAGCGTGGGTATGAGTATCTTGCTGTACGTGAAGCTGGCGTGAGCAATGGCAACAACGAAGCGGCCATCTTAAAGACGGGACTGTTTCAATCATCACCCTTCATCAATTTTCGCTGGGTTAAAGCGCCCATCTTAAAGACGGGACTGTTTCAATCATCACCCTTCATCAATTTTCGCTGGGTTAAAGCGCCCGGTGAAATTTATGGCCGATCCCCGGTGATGAAAGCGTTGCCGGATATTAAGACAGCCAACAAAGTCGTTGAACTTATTCTGAAGAACGCGTCCATCGCTGTCACCGGTATATGGCAGGCCGATGACGACGGGGTATTGAACCCGGCAACGATTAAGCTGGAGCCTGGTACGATTATCCCGAAAGCCGTTGGTTCGGCCGGTTTAACCCCACTAAAGCCAGCCAACGACATGAACCTATCGATGACGGTCCTGGATCAAATGCGGACCCGGATCAGGCACGCCTTAATGGTCGATATGTTAGGCCAACCCGACACGCCAAATATGACGGCCACTGAAGTCGTTGCCCGGTCACTTGATATGGCTCGATTACTGGGTGCGACATACGGACGCCTGCAATCTGAACTACTCACGCCTCTGGCCATGCGCGCTGTTGCGATTTTGCAAAGGCGCGGTGAAGTGGCCCGTTTTGAAATCGATGGGCATATGGTCGAACTTGAGTACACGTCGCCTCTTGCACGCCAGCAAGTCCAGCGTGAAGCCAGCATGGTGAAAGAGTGGATGGCGGCGATCACATCTTTGGGTGCGGAAGCTCAAAACTTGATCGACCCAGTCAAAGCTTCACGGTATCTGGCGCGCGCATATGGTGTTCCCGAAGATATCTTGCGCGCTGAAGAAGATGTTCAAAATGCCTTGCCTGAAGCATCCGTAATTCCGGGAACAGAAGCTGATGAGGACAGTGGTGACCTACTGCAGAATATTATAGGTGTGGTCAGCCAAACTATGGCAGGCCAAGGCGCGGTCGATCCTGCAATGCCTGCCTCGATAGAATCGCAAGTGCAACCGATCCCTCAATCTTTGAATGAGGAAAATCTGGATGTCTGATCCATTAGATCAACCTTTGCCAAGTAAGGACGATCGTCCAACACCCTTAGAACTCAGTCTAATTGCGGCTCGATGTTTCCAGGGTGGAGATGGGCGCCGACTGCTTAATTATCTAAGAGCAATTACGCTCGAACGTACGCTTGGGCCCGGTGCGGATGCTTCTCATCTTCGACATCTCGAAGGTCAGCGTCAGCTCGTTCAACATCTCACAGCATTGATAGAACGTGGTCGCACCGGCGCGTCCAATAGCTCAATCACAACTCATGAAACCGAATAGGAAATAAACATGCATAGCCAGTATGATGAAACACATAAGCCGGTCGCATCCGACCCGAGCAATACTCAAAGTACATTACAATCTCCAACGGTAACACCTGATCCGATTGAGAGCGCACGTGTTCAACGCCCACACGGGCTCCCGGACAAATTCTGGGATGCCGAAAAAGGTGAGCCCAGGGTTGGGTCGCTTTGGAGATCATATCAGGCGTTAGAGCAGCGCTTTGGTCGAGGTGAAGGTGTCGTCCCGCCTTCACACGAAGACTACTGCCTGGAATGTGGTGACCACACACCTGATCCTGACGTAAATGCCGTACTTCACCGTGCCGGGTTTACGAATACACAAGCCCAGGTTGTTTATGATCTAGCCCGCCATTACGTCGTTCCAAAACTCCAGGACTCTGAAAAGAATATCGAAGCTGCAACCGTTAAAGGCAGTCTCGAAGAATACTTTGGCGGTAAGGAACGTTGGACCACTGTATCCCGGCAACTGGGTGATTGGGGCCGCACGCATCTGCCTGAAGATGTAATGGAGGCGATGACCTCGTCGTTTGAAGGCATTCAAGCCTTACATCGAATGATGGCAGCCGATGAACCTGGAATCTCTCATCGTACCGATGGAAATGCTGGGGACCTCAATGAGAAAAAATTAAAAGAACTGATGGCAGAGCCTAAGTATTGGCGAGATCAGGATCCAGCCATGGTGGCTAAAGTACGCGCCGGGTTTGAGCGGCTATATCCAAGCTAATTCTGGCTTGGCTCAGCGGGTTGGAGTTGAGCGCGCTTAATTTGGATGGGCGCGATCCTTCATCGGGTGGGGGTGCTGTATTCCCTTGGACAGCATCCCCGCCATTATTTACGACGACAGTGCGAACTCGAAATACAGTTCCCGAGCACGGGTAGATACGGGGCCAGGTTGTAGGGTGCGATCTTCAATTTTTGTACAGGGCAATACCTTTGCATAATTGCCGGTCGCAAATAACTCATCAGCCTCAAGGACGTCATTAAAATCGATACTGCGCTCTATAACGGTGTGCCCGTCATCGCGAAGTAATTGCATAACACGCTGACGGGTGATGCCGTTTAAGAATGTACCATTGATTACGGGTGTTGAGACGACACCGTCTTTGACCATGAACAAGTTTGCATAGGAAAATTCTGCGACGTTGCCGCTCGGGTCTAATACAACGCCGACATCAAAGCCCTTCTTTTGGGCTTCGCCGACACTCCGGGCAACATTGGGATAAAGGCAAGATGCCTTGGCCTCGGTCGGTGCCATATCGCGCGCCGGACGTCGGAAACTACTGAGGCATGCACTAAAGCCATCAAAAGGTGGAATGGGTGCTTCACGGACAACCATAGAAAACTGGGTACTTGCAGGATCAGGTAAAACAACGGCGCCTTCTTCAGCATAGAAGATAGGGCAGATATAAAGCGCGGTCTCACCGTTAAATTTACCAATACCTTCCCAGGCCAGCGCAATGATTTCGTCCGCACTTAGCGTTGGTGCCATGCCTAGAATATATGCTGAATTTATAACTCGTGCTGCATGCTTGTCCAAATCAGGCGCGTGTCCCGACATGTACCGAGCGCCGTCAAACACTGTCGAAGCTAACCAAAAAGCTTGATGACGCGGTGCTAAGACGGCTTTGTCACCGTCGTGCCAAGCGCCATTTGCATAGGTCCAGACGGAACCCGCTGCGTTGTGTGCCACCTGAGACCTCCTATCGCCTTAAAATTCAGCTATGGGAGAGTGTAGCGGATGAACATTAGTCTGGAAAATAAACTGTGTATTTTCTAACTGCATTCTGAATGGCTAGAAGGACCTGACTACCTTCCTGCCTAAACATTGAGAGGATATAAACGTGAAATCACAACCCAAACCGTTTACTGTCAAGGATACAACAACCAAAGTCTTGTCAAAGTTTGCGACGGCCGAAGAAGCATGGTTCTGGTTCATCCGCACTGAAAAAGCTCGAGCGGAACAAGCAAAAGCAGAGCGCTGTGATACCATGAGTGAACGGCCTTGTGACCCAGACGATATTTTCAACTGTGTTGCACGCCTTTATCGCGAGAAGCTCTTATCCCCACTGCACCTTGAGGTGCTAGGGGAGTATGGATATCTGGATCGAGATCCCTATACGGATGACGATACTGAAGTTGTTGATTGGGTCGTCTGGATGGACGCCTTTGATGTTCTCGAGCCTTATCTTCTTGAAAAGGAAATTATAGAATGTCCAACTCATTTCAAATGAGGCCATACGGACAATCCTTGGCCATCGTTGTTTTTGGGCCTTCTTCACTAAGGTATTTACAGGTTTTAAAGGCCGGGTATCAGCACTGCTCTGTTATTACGCAAGATCACGGCCTTTGGCATATGATGGATCCAGTATCAAATGGAACGCACATCACTATGTTGGGTGAAGCAAGGCCAGACGTGATTGTACGTACATTCAAAGAAGACGGTTATGATGCGCTTGCGGTTCAGCGCATTCCTCCGATCTGCAAGGAAATGCCATGGGGGCCATACACTTGTGTAGAAGCGGTTAAGCGCGTCCTCGGCATTCATGACCGATGGGTACTCACCCCATGGCAATTGCGCCAATCATTGTCCCACTTCAGCTGTTCTTAGTATGCGTATTCTGTAAATACAGGGTCTACATTTTCGCCCCATAATCGATAATAGGCGGAAAGCAACTCGTCCGCTGGTGTTAATCCGCTCTCAGCCGTCTGAAACATTGGTTTCAAGAAGTGACTTTCATCCATGCCAACGCTATCTAGGCGACCACGATTTTTAAGACCACGATGTGAAATGCACAAAGCTTCCAATGCAATCTCACGGACGGTTGTATCTCTGAAGGCTGTTCTAAGCGCCGTTCTAGGCACTCCATCTCGTAGATTCTGGCGTTCTTCTGTCGTCCAGTCCTTGACGAGATCCCATGCTGCATTCCTAGCGTCTGTATCATAGAGCAAGCCGACCCAGAACGCAGATAATGCACATAAACGGTTCCATGGGCCGCCATCGGCGCCACGCATTTCAAGGAAAGTTTTGAGGCGAACTTCGGGGAAGATTGTAGAAATATGGTCGATCCAATCAGATAGCACAGGTGTGTGACCAGGATAAGCTGGAAGTTTGCCAGCGATAAAGTCACGGAATGATTGCCCAGATGCATCGATATACTTGCCATCTCGGTAAACAAAATACATCGGCACATCGAGCGCATAATCTACATAGCGCTCAAACCCCATGCCGTTTTCAAAGACGAATGGTAGCATGCCACTTCGATCAGGGTCGACATCAGTCCAAATCTGACTTCTGAACGAGAGAAATTCGCTAGGTTTACCATTTCGGAATGGTGAATTTGCCCAAAGCGCTGTTGCAATCGGTTGAAGTGCCAAGGCAACTCGGAACATTTGCACCATGGACTCTTCGGAACAGAAGTCGAGGTTCACTTGCACGGTGCAGGTCGACTTCATCATCTCCAACCCAAGATTGCCGCGTTTTGGCATGTAATCTCGCATGATCTTGTAACGGCCTTTAGGCATCCAGGGAATGTCGTCGACGGGCCATTTAGGCCGGTAACCAAGGCCGACAAAACCAATGCCCATTTCTTTCGCAATAGCTTTCACCTGTTGGAGATGGCTTGAAACTTCATCGCACGTCTGGTGGATATTCTCGACAGCTGCACCAGAGAGTTCTACCTGACCTGCAGGCTCTAGGGAGACGGAACTGCCATCTTTAGACGAGAGTGCAATAACGTTTTCACCTTCGTATACAGGCTCCCAACCGAAGCGCGTGAGACGTGATAATAACTCACGGATTCCATCGTCGCCGTCATATGTGAGTGGTTTCAGGTCAGAAAGCCGAAATGCAAACTTTTCATGCTCGGTACCAATGCGCCAATTCTCAGGTGGTTTACACCCGCTTTCCATATACTGGACAAGAAGGTCTTTGTTTTCGATAGGAGTGTCGTTCTTTGGTGCGGCGCCGGACATATCGGTCTCCGATTTAATTTGCAGGGCTTATGTTTAGATTATTTGCTCATATCTTTGACCGCTTGGCGAATTGCTAATGCGGCCACAACGGCTGTTTCGGCACGCAAAATTCGTGGGCCCAAGTCAGCGCCGACAGAAAAGGTTAGTTTGCCCATTGCGTCAAGTTCTGAAGGCGAAAAACCGCCTTCTGGACCAATCACAAAAGCGAGACTGTCGGTTTTGCCTTGAAGCACTTGTGCCAATGGTTGTCCATTTCCAGTTTCATCCAGGTAAATGAACCGTCTTGAAGAGGGCCAGTTTTCTAGGACAAGCAGAAGGGGCTGAACATCTTCGAAATCAGGCACGCTCAATCTTCTGGATTGTTCCGTCGCCTCTACGGCTGTTGCCTGTAGTCTTTCAATATTCACGCGCGAATTTTGTGTGCGTTCGGTGATAACAGGCATAATTTTAGACACACCAAGTTCAGTGGCTTTTTCAATGATAAAATCGGTGCGATCTTTCTTTATTGGCGCGAACAAAAGCCATACATCTGGCTCGTCAATTTGTGGCAAAGTCTGATTATCGACAGAAACGACTGTGTGTTTCTTATTTGCATCAGTGATGGTTACTTTCCACTCGCCGTCTACGCCATTAAACATAAGCAATTCATCACCATTACGTATCCGCATCACATTGATGAGATAATGACTTTGTGCGCGCGTCAACGTGAGCGTGGAATCTACACGCAACGGTTCAGTAATGTATAATCGAACAAGTGAGTTGTTAACCATCGAGATCTCCTGCTGAGATTATCGCCCCATTGACCCATCACGTAAATGTTGATGGTTGTGCTTGTCAGGACTTTCACCTTCACCCTTCTATCCGCTATAACCACGCAATGAAGACAAACCAATCAAATGATCAGAAAGCGAGCGATATCCAGGCCAACGCTTGGATGATATCTTTGTCTCCAAATATTACTCGACCTTACTTGCATCTTATTCGAGCCGACCGCCCAATTGGGACATGGTTACTGTTGCTGCCGTGTCTCTGGTCTCTAAGTATTGCGAGTAAAGGCATTGATGGCGGCTTGCCAAATCCCTGGTATATTTTGCTTTTTGCGTTTGGTGCTTTTGTGATGCGTGGGGCTGGATGCGTCATCAATGATCTTTGGGATCGTGATATCGATAGTAAGGTTGCACGGACGGCTGAGCGCCCTATTGCATCTGGGGTCATTTCGGTTCGTGCCGCATTCACCTATTTAGCAGGCCTGTTATTTCTCGGATTATTGATTCTTATTCAGTTCAACATGACCGCTATTGTCTTAGGGGTCTCGTCACTAGCGCTGGTTGCCATGTATCCATTCATGAAGCGGATAACATACTGGCCGCAAGCGTTTCTGGGTTTTACTTTTAACTGGGGTGCGTTACTTGCTTGGGCGGCGGTGACGGGAAACGTTAATATTACCGCAGCGCTTTTGTATGGAGCAGGGGTCTTATGGACTCTCGGATACGACACAGTTTACGGTCATCAGGATAAGGACGATGATCTTCTTGCTGGGGTTAAGTCTTCGTCTATCAAGCTTGGGCGGCACACACAATTATTTGTAGCTGTGACGTACGTTATGAGCCTTCTGCTTCTAGCAACAGCAGGGTTAACAGCTGAGATGACCTGGTTCTTCTATTTGATGGTTGGAATAGCAGGCCTACAGTTTATGTGGCAGATCGCCACTCTTAAGATTGATAACCCTGCAAATTGCCTGACACGGTTTAAATCGAACAGAGACGTTGGGTTGCTCATCTTCCTTGGTGCGCTTATTGGGTGAGCGCATTTTATTAGATAACTAAAATCTATTATAAATAGAATAAAATTGTTGACACACGTTAAAGTTATTTGTTAGAAGTAATTAAGTTCCGGGGAGAAGTGCGTCTTCTGTCCGGGACTTTTCTGTTTATACGCCTGAATGAATGAGTTCAGGCCTCAATCATTCACATCACGATAACTCGCATAGATTGACCCTTTCGAGGGCATAACTGCGGGCCGTGCTGTCACGCTGTCCGGTCGTGGCGGGCGGTCTCTCTTTGTATAGACCATAACCCCCACTGACCGGCTTTCACCCAAAACTTAAACCAATAGAAATGGAGAAGGACCTATGTCCACTTCCGTCGAACAGTCGTTCGTCAAACACTTCCAGGCCGACGTGCATCTTGCGTATCAACGCATGGGCTCAAAGCTTAGGAATACAGTTCGAACAAAAACCGCAATCAAAGGCTCGTCTACAACGTTCCAAAAAATTGGAAAAGGCACAGCCACAACAAAAGCACGTCATGGAAAAGTTCCTGTGATGAATGTCGACCACAATCCAGTCGAGTGTACTCTTTATGATTACTACGCTGGTGACTGGGTTGATAGTCTGGACGAGTTGAAAACAGCACATGATGAGCGTGGCGTGATCGCGCGTGCGGGTGCCTATGCACTTGGCCGTAAAACCGATGAACTCATCACCGAACAATTGGACACATCAACGAATTATTCAGGTGCAGGTACGGATGGTTTAACAAAGCCCAAAGTGCTCACGGCATTTGAAATGCTTGGTGATGCAGATGTTCCTGATGATGGTGAACGTTATGCCGTCGTGGGTTGGAAGCAATGGTCTGATTTGCTGGGTATCGAAGAGTTCGCTCATGCAGATTACATCGGCGATGATGATCTTCCCTGGAAAGGGACTCAGGCAAAACGTTGGTTGGGCACACTTTGGATGCCGCATTCCGGTCTCACCAAAACATCGAGTGTCCGCTACTGCTACTGGTATCACAAAACAGCCGTCGGCCATGCCGTTGGTTCAGACGTTAAGACCGATATCACTTGGCATGGCGATCGCGCAGCAAACTTCATCAACAACATGATGAGCCAGGGGTCTGCACTTGTTGATACAGCAGGTGTCGTCTCAATGCGTTGCCTCGAATCATAATCACAGTAAATCTAAAGGATACCCAACATGGCCTTTCAATCGAAAGACCTCAGCGTGCTGGCCTATGCGAACGGCTTCACGCTTTGGCATTATACGACCATCGACGTTACAGGTGACGTCGATACTTCGAACTACTTCAATGATGCTAGTGACATGCTACGCGTTGGCGACATGTTGTTTGCAAACGTTGATACAGACGGCACCCCTGCTGGTGGCATTTTCTTTGTCACATCGAACACAGGCGGCAACGTTGACGTTGCAGACATCACACAAATTGGCGGCACCGATACTGACTAAACCTGGATGACGATCCGGATTAATCGTATCGCCGCTTGAGCCAGCCGGAGCTTCCGGCATGAAGGGCCGCTCTGAATGCATCAGGGTGGCCTTTCTCTTTTTAAAACATAATGGAGAAACCCATGTTCAATCCTTTTGCACCTGATAACGAAGATGAGAATGAACCCGACCCGTTTGGCCGAGTAATGCCAAAACAAGAACTTGATCCCGTCCTAAAAAACTTGCGCAATCCGACAGAGCTATCAGGATCAGTTGGTGAAACGGGAAAGAACGAACGCCCGGACGTGGCTAAGATTGAAAACATGCTCGGCAAAGCCAAAACGCTTGATCTTAAAAAAACCGACGGTCCGACCGGATATTGGGGAGAGCGTACTCGTGAAGCCACACCACGTTTCAGAAAAAGAACGGCCTGAAGGTAGATGGTCAGATCAACCCAAATGGTGAAACGGTGAAGAAGCTAGCGGAGACTACGAAGAGTACGCCAAAGCCAGTTCCGCCAGCCCCGCAACGGGAAACGTCCCAAGGAAAATCTGAGCAGTTATCAATCGGGATATGGCCACAGGGTGGCGGTGCGCCATCACGTCAACCAAAACAGGAAAAACCCGATAACTCAGGTTACGGAGATGTCGCGACGGATGATGAAACGTCAGCGGATGACAATCTAGATAGAACTCGAAATCATAAAGCTGAAATTATCAAGAACCTGATTGAAGGAGGCTTAGCCCATAAAGAGGCGCGAGAGTTTGTGAATATGCTCCCAGATCACCAATCTGACCCCCATGCCAGATCAGCAACCCTTAATGCGATGCGGGCACTTTCTGGATATATGATGAAGCAAACAGGTGTGAACATCCCGAAACCTGAACATTTTGGTGGTGGAACAAGAAATTAGGCGTGTTAGGTGGTATTAATCTGCCTATGATTGTAATGTGGCCCATTTGAATGTAGTGAGTCGGAAGTGCTAAAGTATGAAAATTCATGGCAACGGCACAGTATATTTAGTCCTTCCGATTTTTTTCAGTTTAGCAGTTACTGGGATTAAACCATATCTCAGTAATGTATATGAGTGGCTTGCTTACGATTATTTAACTCGTGCTATCGTTATGAGTTATATTTTACTTCTTACTGATGTGAGGGCATATGTTTTTGCAGAGTATGGTAAACCATGGCTTCTAGACACGCGATTTCCGTCAAGGAAAGAGAAGTTTCTGGGAGCCGTTTTCGTATTGTTGATTTTAGATCAACTTCTTATTATTCCCCTGAATATTATAAATAATGCGTACATTGAGACAGTTCTATTTCGTTACTTTGAAATAACTGACCAGCCCCTTCTAATTTTTGATCTATCGGTGGGTCTATTGTTGGTCGCATTTAGTGAAGAAATCCTTTTTCGTGGATTTATGAAATCATTACTTGAGAAGGTTTGGGGAAACACGCTCTTCATCATTGTGGTTTCGGGGATAATTTTTGGGTTAGCACATTGGCCATCAGGACTTGGTCGTGTTGTTTATGCTGGACTAGGTGGCATGGTCATGATGGCGATATATTTAAGTTCAAAATCCTTGTGGCCAACAACGATTGCACATTATTTGATTAATTTCTGGGGGTTCTGGCCGGACTAGGATCATGGGTAGTTTGAAGCAGCAAAAATTATCACACCATAAATTTGGCACCGATACTAATTAAATCTGGATGACGATCCAGGTTGGTAGCATTACCGCCTAAGCCCGCCGGAGCTTCCGGTATGAAGGGCCGCTCTGAATGCATCAGGGCGGCCTTTCTTTTTAAGAAACATAATGGAGACGACAATGTTCAACCCCTTTGCACCTGATAACGAAGATGAACAGGATCAGTTGGTGAAACGGGAAGAAGCTGGCGGAGACTACGAAGAGTACGCCAAAGCCAGTTCCAACGACCCAGCAACTGGAAATACCCAAGGTAAATCCAAGCAGCTATCAATCGGAATATGGCGTGTCATCACGCCAACCATGCAGGAAAAGCCTGACAATTAAGATTATGGAGATGTCGCGACGGATGATGAAACGCCAGTGGATGATGAGGCATCAACGGACGAAAGCATTGTTAATCGCCTTGGTGAAATGGGGATCGACCCTGAAAGTCTAAAGGATATCGTTGGAGAGTTAACGGAGGAAGATTTAAAACATCTGGAAAAACTTACACGATCTAGTAATACCGGAATTACTCAAGAAATATTAAATTTTCCATCTGGTAAAGTACTGAACAATATGGCGCCGAAGTAGATTATTCTTGAGACACTACCAGGGAGGTACGAGAGGGTAAGCCAAGTTTACTAAAATTATTAAACGTAGGTATTGCGTCTTTAGACCCGTAAAAATTATGCTACCATAGGTATCAGAGAGAATAAAAATATAGTCAATTGATAGTATGTGTTTACAGAGAAATTGTAATAATGAGAAAAGATGGTTTGGATTAGAATGACCTCAAATTACGTTTTATTTCTTTGGTTGGTGTTATCTGTATGTTTCACACCTAGCCATGTGGAGAGTGACTATAAATCGTCCGAATGGCAATCGGTGCGGCAAATAATATTGGGAAATGATCGAGGGGATGGAGAGATTAAAGCGTCTCGCTGGTTGCAGCCAGCCAAGTTAAGAGCAATCCCAAAAACGTCTTCACAAAAGAAGGTCATTTTAGCCTCAGTAGAAAAAATCAACCGAATATTATCGAAAACAATGATGTCCGTCTCGGTCGATTTTAGTCGAGATGAAAAGTTTAATATTCAGATTTTGGTCGCACCAATTAGAAATGGATTGAGTATTCCAAATTTTTTACAATGCCCGATTAAAATACCAAAAGATCAGTCGCAAGCCTGTATTCTGAAAAGCAAAAAAACGGCTAAAATAGGCCTCGCCTTTGCGTGGATAAATGATCAACTCGAAAAAACCCAATTTGAAACTGCAGTACTCAGAGAACTGTTTCGATCATTGGGGCTAAATCCAATCGAAGAAAAATTTAATGAAGAAAGTTATTTAAAAATAAACCTAAGAGCATTAAATTTTTTATACAGTTATTTATCGCCAGGAGATGACGAAGCGACAGTTCGCCAAAAGTTCGAAAAAAATTGGCATGCTGTCTCGATTGATTAATAAAACGACCAAGATCTTAAATATGAAAATTCAAAAATAAAGACACTTGGTAATTAGCGATCCCAATTTGTTTGAATTTTGGAATGGCTGAATTAATGCCCCATTCTAAAAATGTAAATGAATGGCTCTTCTACGGCTACCTCGAACGTACCATTATCCTTAGTTATATCTTCCTCATTTTACAAGTCAGAGAATTTATACTTGGCGAATATGGTAGACCATGACCTCGGTGTTCGCGATTCCCATCAAGGAAAGATAAACTCCTTCGACCATTTGTAATAGATACTCTGGGCAATGCCTTCACGTCGGCAAAGTTCAGCGATAGTTTCTTCGCCACGTAATCCATCCAGCACGATACGGATCTTTTCTTCTGCTGAATATTGTTTGCGGGTAGCTCGGCGAATGTCCTTGATGGCTTTGGCCGCACCCGTCTGTCGTGTCTGCGATTTCTGTCTCATCTTCGTTCCCTTCGGTTACTACGATGAACCAGAAATCCTCCCTTATGCAATTAGGCTAGTTTGTTCCATAGGCGCTGACGGCAGACAGTTTATTTTGAAAGGAATTTCCATTCGGTGGTATTCCGATCTGGGATTAGCGTGCCTTATAGGCGCGCAAAAAACACCGCAAGTTGTGAGCGCCCCTAACATGGGTTTGGTTCATCCCAATCAAGGAAATGTAATGTACCAGTCGTGATTAATGAAAAACCCAAAGTGACAAAGAGTTTGAGGGACACCGAACACAGTGAAAAGTGCGAATCGTTCGAGCCTTGAATGCGTGAGAACAGAATGTGAGAGAAACCAACGTATAAGAATGACACGCATGATCAGATAGAAAAGATACGGCCAAGCAAATATTAAAAGGAAATGTGTAAATGGTCCGCCAGGAACATAAAATACGAAAATAAGTGGCATGATATAAGATAAGAAGGTCAGAATGCCGATGAGGCTTGCTGCAATAAGTGTTGGGATAAGGACGCCAAGAATCCATGTTTGTGATTTATAAGCAAAGAATGCTCCGGCTAACAAACTGGCTACTAATATGGGCCACAGATGTTGAAATTTTTGAGCCACCCTCCATGCATCTGTGCTGTAGGATTCAGATTTTGAATCAAAAATAGATATCCATTCGAACGGTGCCCATAGCAGCGCTAAAAAAGCGGTTGCTAAGAATAGAATGATTATCACGTCCTTAAGAGTATTATTGATACTGCGTTCCATTTTGTAAGCCTCCCAAAAGTGCCATGCATCTGGCTATGCAAGGGCCAACGCGTTTTTTTAGCAATTTTAGTATCTTTGAATGGACTCCTCCATTCGCTGGAATCCCGAGCAGGGATTTGTATGCCTCATAGGCATGCAAGATACCGTGCGTCGCGAACAACTTAACAACCTATAGAGGAATATATTATGGTATTATCAAAAGAACCAGGAATCTATGTTGAAGCAAAGGGCGTCTCGGGGGCGTCTAAGGGTGAAAATGGTGCCCTTGGTTACAAGCATTTGTATCTCATTTATCATCGCCCGGATGGCACAACTGAAGTTATCCGCGGAGGGCCTAGTATTGGCTTATTTGGTAAATTGGAAATAGAGACTGGGAAGACTCAAAAAGATTCTTCCGATAAAAATGATAGTAATCAGCCACGGCCATCAAAGCGACTAGATGTGGATGCTAAAAATCTTGATAAAGAGTGGGCTTCCTTGCGCCGCAGGGCCGAAAAGATTGGTGAGCGTGAACTCGAATACGATAGCATTTATCCTGGCGATGACGTGCCTGAACAAAACAGTAATTCCGTGATCCGTCATCTGCTCGAGGACGGCGGGCACGACATTGATAAATCATTACCTGACGGAATCATGAAACAGGATATACCAGGATATGAGAATACGCTGACGCCTGATCCATCTAAGAGTGACGGAGATGTGGATAGAAAAGACGATGATGTTATTCGTGGTGTGGAAAATTCTGGTGAGAAAAAAGAAAATGGCTCCCGAAATATCATGGATATTCTTACTCCAGATACCAATGTTGATACAGAGCGTGATACATCTGAACCAGAACCGACTAAAGGTTCAGGCTTAGCGGTTGAGGGGGCTAGAAACGCAGTGGCTGAAGCAACTCCTGAACCTTCAGAAGAAACCCGCCAACACGCGTTTGGGATGATCGTTGAAGATAACGAGTCCAATCCTCGTGGGAGCATCGACACGATGTTACTCAAGCCTGTCGAAGATCTGACCTTTGAAGAGATGCAAAACCTGGGTATGGAATCCTGGCGATTGCAAACCAATGATCCGACGCGTCGTGAGATCGAAGATAAGCGTCGGGCTTTTTATTCTAAAATCTTTGGTGATGATCCTGTGGAGGAAGATGCGACGGGCCGTATGATTGATCCTCAACCTAAACGTACGTTGCCCGAAAAAGCTGTGCCGTTGAAAACACCTGCGGGCGAGACTGTTACGGATAGCCTGAAAAAATTTGCAGGTAACTTGGCCTCCGCGTTGGATGAAGATGGTCAGACCTCTGTCGCCAAGGCAGTACAGCTTGGTGTTAATAAACTGGGCGCGCGCCTAAAGGTTGATGGCGTCTCTGGCCCCAAGACAAAAGCTGCGGTGACACGAACGCTCGCGAAACACGGTAGGGCGAAAGCAGAAGAAGCATTTGGTCTTGGTCGCTTTCAGCAGTTCGCTCAATCCGAGCGTGATGCTGGCGGGTCGGCGACTAAATTGAAAACCATTATCGCCAAGACGGTACAGCCTTTATTGGGTCAGACACCTAAGAACGTGGCGGGTGAAGCGTTACAGGAAAGCATCAACGATCTGAATGTGAAGGCGGCAGCCGAGAAACAGCAAGATGTGCCGGAACCCCTCAAGGTTGATGGCGACATCGGGTCCAAGACCACGGATGCGTTCCGTTTGAGCCTCGCTGAAAACGGCCCTGAGAAGCTCGCGAAATCCTATGGCAGCATGCTCGGGTTCGGATAATAGATCTGAACAGCTGCGATAAAACAGCGCTGGCCTTTGTATAGCCTTCCTTATGACTATAAGGAGGGTTTTGTTATGCCTACATCACTAAGTGAACAGTCATCGACATCTGATGAGTATTGGTCTGGGGCACGGCTCTGGATCAGTGCCACGATTGGTGTGCCAATTGCCGTTGGTACGGGATTGGCGCTGGTCTTTTTGCTGACTCTCACCGAGCCAGTTCCACCTGACGATGATGGATATCCAGAAGTCGTTCAAACCAAATAGGGCCTATGCCCGATTGGGATCACGCGTACATTATATATGTATGTGTGATCCCGGTTCTTTTTTGCGTTTGGGCTACTCGGCGGCTTGGCGTGCGCCAGACAAACGATCGATGATTTCCTGAGCGGCCGTCGGGATATGTGTGCCGGGGCCATAAATTGCGGATACGCCTTTGCCATAAAGGAAGTCGTAGTCCTGTGTCGGGATCACGCCACCACACACGACCATGATATCGTCGGCACCCTCTGCCTTGAGGGCGCTTATCAATTGTGGGACCAATGTCTTATGACCTGCGGCTTGTGACGACACACCAATAATATGGACGTCGTTCTCTATTGCTTCACGGGCGGCTTCTTCAGGTGTCTGGAACAGCGGTCCAACATCCACATCAAAACCAATATCGGCAAATGCAGTGGCGATCACCTTGGCACCACGATCATGGCCGTCCTGCCCCATCTTAACGACGAGCATGCGAGGGCGACGACCTTCGGTCTCAGCAAATGCAGCAACATCATCGCGGATTTTCTTGAAGCTTTCATCGGCATCGTAAGCGCCACCGTAAACACCTGAGATGGATCTGATCTCGGCCCGGTAACGTGTGTAGACAGTCTCGAGCGCGGATGAGATTTCACCAACAGTCGCACGCTTGCGTGTGGCATCAACGGCCAATGCAAGTAAGTTGCCTTCGCCGGTATTGGCGGCATCGGTCAGGGCGTTAAGTGCTGCATCGCATGCCGTTTGGTCGCGGGTGTTGCGGACAGTATTGAGGCGGGTGATCTGACTTTCGCGAACTTTGT